>ERZ724524.2646-NODE-2646-length-11554-cov-7.164971_pt1 | contig 11554 bp, 10 predicted proteins | sample MGYA00376057_ERZ724524 | MGnify/ENA primary metagenome ERZ724524 (study PRJEB28724, sample SAMN07190888) | wastewater metagenome | isolation source: influent of sewage treatment plant in Hong Hong | place: USA: Christiansburg, Virginia | collected 2016-03-01 ...
CCCTAGTTTGTGGGAGCACACGGGTTCGAACCGCGGACCCTCTGCTTGTAAGGCAGATGCTCTGAACCAGCTGAGCTATGCTCCCAATGAATTTATTTTAATAATGCGCCTTTCTTCAAAAGCGATGCAAAGATAGGACTATTATGGAAATAAAAAAGAATTCTTGCTTTTTTTTAATAAGTTACTTTGATAAGACGTAATTTACCCTTGCGGATACTCGGTAGAATCGTCGCATTGGAGCTGATCTGCATGCCATTTCTGACCTGTACATGCAGTCCGGAACCCGCCGTATTAAACATGACCCTTCTATCTACATTGCCTAATGGATTGACCACATATTCGCTGATCGTGTTCTCATTCTTGATCTCGTCATTATACATAAGTCTGAGATGGGAGGGATTGGCATGAATGAAATAGGAGGAATATGCCGCATCATCATCATATGAATATTGTTTCTTCTGCAATACTTTCTGCCATTCAAGATTTCCTGCCTTATCAAGACTTGTAAGTATAATGTCTTCTATGTAATAGTCTGTACTCGTACTTACAGGCACAAAAGCGCTTCTGCCTGTATTGTTTATTCTGTTGACTTCTTTTTTTTGTTCACATATAAGCAGGTGTCCTCCATCCATTCTTGTCTGGACTTCCTTTAATTCCAGGTCCACAATACCGATCTTCTGCCGTTGATTTTGTCCAAAGTAATCTATGATCGTTTGCCTTCCGAAAGGAATTAGTTTATAGTCCGCTGCATATTCCAGTGAAGGATATACATCCATATGCAGGATGCCTTCCTGCATGGCACTTAATTCATCCATATATATACCAAACAAAGTCAACTTGTCAATATCATTGTCATACTCCATTAAAATGTCCGAAAGCGGAATTGTATTTAATGTAATTTCCAGCTTTCTGTATCCAAGCTGATCCAGCCTCACTATGGTATAATTATTCTTGGCTCTATTATGACTATTGATGTATAGGCTATACACGACACCTTTGTTTGTAACTATTTTGGCCAAACGATCCTCTTCATATAAATTAGATTCTATGCCTTGATCATTTGTATTCCACAAAACTTTATTACTTGCCGCATCATACATGATGTATCGAGTGGTCTTATCTGCCACTTCATTGAGCATAATGAGTTGATGAGACTTATCTTCAGATATATTGATCGGTAAAGGGCGAGCTTGATTCTTGTCATAAGTCTGAAGGATCATTTCGCCAAGAAGTTCGAGCCTAGAATTATAATTCAAAAGTGAAATGATATACTGTTCGTCATCAAAATATTTGTAATAGAGTGTCAGCATGGTATCCTGGGGTACATATCCGAATAACCTGCTTTTTTTATAATTAAAATTAATAGTTGGAGTATTTATATTCTTAAGGTTGTCATCGAATTCGTGAAGCGTAAGACTTCTGCCATTGTCTTCGAGCAGGGTAATCTTATTATTGAAGTATCCTATCAGATCATAATTATTGTCCGAGACCATAGTGATCTCGTTGGACATTGTCACAGATTGAGCAACAAGTCCAGTCGCACTAAAAACTAAAATGTTTAATACCAACGAATTGAACAAATTATTAAAACGCATATATGTATTTTAACAAATATTTAAGATTGTATTTCAAAGATAACAGCTGAAAATGTTGTTATTTTAGAACGATCATTCACAGAGAATTAATCTATTTCCACATAATCAATTGATGCAATTTATATAAATTGTTTCAATTACAGTAATGTTTTTATTTGCATGGAGAATAACAAAATTGTCAGCGCAGTCAATAAAAAACATGTTTCAAAAATATTGAGTTCAAGCCGTTTTGAAAAGCAATATTTAATGTCAGCCTTATCTACAAGGATTTTCATAGTAGGCTTGGGCGAGACTAAAAGTTTAAATTCTGCAATAAAATATTTCAAAAACTTAGATAAAAAATATAATGGGCTGGCCAGTCCCTTCTATTTTGACAAGGTACTTAAGCATAATGGTAAATTTTTCTGGAACCCATTTATTCCGATTTTCTTTGGAGATGCATTTGAGAAATACATCGTCAATGAATTTGAACAATTGAAAGAGGATGTTTTGGTGCAAAGTCCCGGTGTTTCTTTTCTGGACTTTTCTACCTGCGGCAGTAAAAGCAGACTTAATACTACAATAGACCTTTTTACTACAGGCAAGTTCAAGCTCTATGACAATACACATAAGATTTATATTAAATGGGAACAGCCCCAATCTATGCTGTACAAGTTGGGTAGATTCCTAAACGCTTGTCCCAAAAACTGCGAGCCCTGGTTAGTGCTGGATGGAAAAGGTAAGGACATCGACTTTGAAATGCTGGAATCAAAAGGACTTAAAGGTGTGGTCATTAATCTGATGGAAGAAGAAAACAATATGATCAATACTGAAAATATTGGTTATAATAAAACTCCGCTTTCAGACCTCATCATCAAAATAAAATCTGCTGGATTAATAGTTGGTATTAATGTTAAGATATTATATCCCAAAGATGCCAATCTTCACTTCATCATGAAGAATATCAAAGACTTATCAGCTCACTTTATGGTATGGAATGACGATACTACCGATGATCGTCACATAAGTGCAGAAGAAAAAAAGATCAATAAAGCAGCCATTGAACGCGCTTTTCTTAAGGCCAATAGTTCAAAAGATTATGAACACTATCCGTTAGTCTTTTATCCAGAATTCTTTAAGAGAATCATCAAAGTCAACGTTCCCATGAAGAAATTTGCATCTATCTCATTTGAGAATGGCACTATGATTGAAAATCGTGCCTCTTATACCGAACTTTTCAAGGAGATGATGGAGGTTAAAAAACTAGGAAGTCCTGTAAGAACTTCAACAATTGCTTCAACCGTCTCCCAATTGTAAATAAAAAAAGGCTGCCCACTTTTAAGAAGACAGCCAATTTATTTTCTGAAATAATATATTAGGTTTACATTTTTGTAACTCGAATATCAATTCTTCTATTCTGTGATTTACATTCTTTAGTATCGTTGGCAGGACATCTTGGGTATTGCTCTCCATAGCCTTCCGATTCAACTCTACCAGCGCCGATTCCTCTTTTTAGGAGTTCTTTTTTTGCAATCTCCGCTCTTTCCTGAGATAACTTTTGATTAAAAGATTCTTCTCCATCTGAATCTGTATAACCGCCCATTTTTATATTGACATTAGGATATGCTGCAAGTATCATTCCTATATTATCCAGCTGACCTTTCGACTCATTAGTAAGTTCGGACTTTCCAGATTTGAAATACAATCGGTCAAATGAGAACCATTTATTTTTCAAAACTTCTTCATCTTTTTCACCTGAGTTGATAAAGTCTACAAGATTGCGCTCTATAGACGATTCATACACTTTCAATACTTTGCCATTAGGCAATTTTACTTCATAATCTTTACCAAGATCTGAGATCCAATTACCGAATTCATCTACTTTACCTTTCAATGCGACATAAGCAATATTAGCATCTGCTTTAACCGAATCTATTGCATTCGTTGCATTCTCTTTTATTGTATCCACTGCCATACTAGTATTTGTGACAGTTTCCTCAACTTTTGGATTATTGCATCCTCTCATAAAGTACCATAACAATCCCAATCCCAGGATCAATATTAACCAAGGTATAAAGCCTCCTAAGAAACTGGTGTCAGTATTACGGGCATCCGGAGATGTCGAAGATTCCGTTTTCAATGGAGCACCTGATAACGGTTCATTTCTTAAGCTAGGATTACTGATGGCATTGAAATTAGTAATTCCTGCCAAACCAGCCGGAAGCAAGCTCTTTACAAATGGAGCTTGCTGAGCTAAAAGTGCAGTCAAACCGGCGGTACTAAAACCTGATTTAGCAGCTTCCTTTCCAACTATTCCAGCCAAAAATGGCGCTACAAGACTCATCAATGATGCCGTAGAAGAAGACTTAATGTTAAATTTAGCTGATATCCAATCTATTACAGAAGTTCCAGTGCCTCCCAGTAAGGTTCTCACTATCGGAAGGCCTTTGTTCATGATATTATTTAAATTGTACCCATCTGATGGTTCTGAGCTGATATTCTCAATAAGTGCTGCCGAGTTGACATCGTCTGACTTTAACAGATCTAGCAGTTCATTAGCTCCGGTATTTGTTGAACTTTTCTGAATCATTGCTCCCAACAAAGTGGAAGAAATAGCATCAAGGGCATTCTTAGTTGCTGACTCACCCTCTCCTAACAAGGATGATGCTGAACTGATAAGCTTTCCTTCGATCTGATTTCTGAATACATCTAAAATGTTTACTGACATGTTTTTGAATTTAAAAGGTTAAATAAATAACAGGGTAATACAGTTAAAAGGAATTTATAATTTTTCAATTATACTGTTATAACATCATTTTCTATAAATAGTCCCCCTCACAGAGGATAAATTAGTTAAAAGTAATTAAAATGTAAACATTTGTTCTAAAATCTAGAAGAGATTAGTGAATGTCAAGTGCTACATAGTTATATCTTTCCTTTAAAAGACACGGAGTCTGAAATTACTGACTACACAAATGGAATTATTTCATTGACCAATATAGAATTAATACCGAATGGAAATTCGTATTAGTCCAAATAAATTTGGCCAAACGACTTTCAGCTCGGCATTATACGGCAAAGTATTGGTCAATTATATAATTCCGTTTCGTATAAAGTCGAATCTTAAGCCGTTTGACCAGGTTAAAAAAGTATTTTCTTTAGGTATAAGCTGATTTGAGACCTTAGGCACCATTGATGCTTTGCTCGAACTTAAAAGTGTAAAACTAGTGAAGGATATATTTAAGGTGATACGTCAGGGTGAATTCAAGAGAAAGGCTATTTCAAGGACAACTTAATCATTCAATTCGTCCAGAATATCCATCCAGTCTTCCATATATCCATAGCTTTTAAATCCGGGACGTTCTTCTTCAGTGCCTGACAGCGTTATCCCTGCGATATTAAGACTTGATAAATCAAAACTTCCCGGTTCAAGAGAAGTAAGATCCAAAATGGTTTTAGAGGCATCAGAATTAAAATCTAATGAATGAGCAATTTGATAATTGTGGCTTGTTGATTTTAATGGTAATTCAGAAAATAAGGTTGCATGGTCTATTTCCAACTCCAATTTAAAGGATTTTTCCAGCCAAAAACCTTGTACCTCAGGATGGTTTTCGATATGATATAATACCTCATCAACATTTGTCACATGCATGCCAACCTTGCTGCCAGAGATCCATTCTGATATTCCGTAGATTAAATGTTTATGTTCGGCTGCTCCCGGTCCAAAATTGAAGATAATCCAATCAAAACCTGCCGCTGCGAAGTAGCGAGCATCTGATAAATTACTTATATTGTGTGCTATCTTTAGCATGTTTATTATAAATTTAATCGGCGAAGTTAAAGGCTTAAGCTCAAATTTTCATAAAATAGAAGCAGTTATGGCGGATCATTCGTATTTTCAATCAGTTTACCAAATCGTTCGATTGATTCCATTGGGCAGAGTAACAACTTATGGAGCCATTGCAAACGCCTTAGGTCTTGGATCAGCAAGAATGGTCGGATGGGCATTGAATCATTGTGGTACTGAGGCTTTTGAAGTACCAGCCCACAGAGTAGTCAATAGAAAAGGGGCTTTGACTGGGCAACTTCATTTCTCACCAGAACATACAATGGAGTCGAGATTAAATGACGAAGGAATAGAAATAAAAGATAGTGTTATCGTGTCTATGGAAAAATATTTTTGGGATCCTGCTGGTCTATCTGATTGACATTGCGGTATATTCTTTCAGGTTAAGAATATATTTTTTTGATAGCACAATATTTATTAGTAGTTTCATGTTTTAGAAAGGAATTTTAACCTATGATTAATTTATAAAGTATAACCTTTTTGATATGAGTAATATTTATACAAAGAACATTCCCATTACAACTTCAAAAAAAATCAAAAACTACACACTAGCCATTGTCAATGAGACATTGGACATTTCAAATTCAGTTAATTCCCTTAAAAAAATACTACCAGACTGTCAGTTTGAACCCAAAAAATCAACTTTGGATTTAATCCTTGCGTATAGCAGAAAAAAATAATCTTCTCAACTACAACTCATTTACGAATCAATGATCGATTTGGATGTTTAGTTTGTAGTATATTATTTATTTGGAGAAAAAAAACTACCGGTGATTATTTAGTCATAATTTCCGGATCTTGAAAAGGGATTTTAGACCCGCAATTGTAAAACAATTGCGGGTTTTTTTATTTGATGTTGAGATGGAACTTTTAATTCAAATGTAATATTGCAATATTACGATGAACCACACTCCCAACTTACTTTCAACTGTAAAACATACACATCCTTGTGAATTAATGTGAACCTAAATCTTGTGGTGCCTCTATCTCCATTGTAATATTGCAATATTACGATGAACTCTACTCCCAAATTGCTTTCAACATTTAATCATTCACTTCATGTTGAATTAATGAAGCAAAATCCTGTGGTCCGCCTAGCTCAAGTGTATTAAAATTCCAATTCAGTGAGAGCCATCAGCCAATAGCTATAGGCCATTAGCTTTAAGAATGAGTGAGAAGGTGACCCAAATTCAAATCTTAATCAAATGCAAATAATTTGTTAAACGAATGTTTTAATTAAACGTTTGTTTAGTTTTGCGGCTTTATACGCCTTATGAAAGTCATGGATAAAAAAACCAGCATTCTAGAAGCCGCCATCAAACTGTTCTCTACCAAAGGTTATGATGCCGCTAGTGTTAGAGATATTGCAGAATTGGCCGGTGTCAATCTCGCAATGATCTCCTACTATTTTGGTAGTAAAGAGAAACTCATGGAAAGCCTTTTTCATGAAAAAATGGATGCCTCAAAAATTAAGATCGAAACGATTCTTAAGGATACCAGTCTTACTCCTTTTGAAAAGGTCGAGAGAATGCTGTCAGATTATGTTTCTAAAGTCGTCGCTAACCAATCTTTCTACAAAATTATGTTGTATGAACAGGTTCTAAAACAAAATCCGGTCATACTCAAGCTCATCAAAGAACTTAAATTAAATTATGCTTTTCTTACCTCAGAACTAATTAAAGAAGGTCAGCGAAGTGGAGATTTTAAAAAAGAAGTTGATGTAATACTAGCCTTGAATACTTTGACCGGTACCGTAACCCAAGCTGTCATTAACCAAGATTATTACTTCGAATTTAATAACTACCAAAAATTAACGACTAAAGAGCGTAACGAACTTTTGTACGACAAATTATACAATCACCAGAGGATCATTTTTAAAACATTACTTGGATATGAAAAATAAAAAATTCTTTTTTAATTTGATTGTTATCCTGCTTCTAGGTGCTTCTGCAAGTGCCCAGGAATCTAAAAAGATAACTTTGCAAGAAGCAATTGATCTAAGTCTGGCTAACAGTCACAACCTCCGTATCTCAGATCTTAAGATTACAGAAGCTATCGCCAACGTACGCGCTGCGAAAGACCACAGACTGCCTGAAGCCAGCGTCAGTGCCAGTTATTTAAGATTGAACAGTGCAAATGTCAATCTTGCTTCAGCCCCTGAAGGACAAGGTGGTCCGGATATTAACCAAGCATTGTACGGGTTGATCAACGTTTCATATCCGATTTATACTGGAGGTAAATTAAAATATGGCGTTGAATCCGCGAATTATCTGGAGCAGGCAGCCAGACTAAGTGCCGCCAATGACAAGGATGCTGTGGTCTACAATACCATAGAGGCTTACACCAATCTTTATAAAGCAGGCATCGCAGTCAACGTAATCAAAGAAAATCTTCAGGCTTCCGGGAAGAGAGATACCACGTTCTCCCGTCTTGAGCAAAACGGATTATTGGCCAGAAACGACCTTTTGAAAGCTCAATTGCAAACAAGTAATATCTCTCTTGCACTATTAGATGCAGAGAGTAATCTCAAACTAGCTAATGTAAGCATGGATCTGATCATGGGGCTTCCGGAGAATACTATGATCGAAATAGATCCCGTATTTCTAAATGAATCTCAGCAACTGTCAACCATAGAAGACTTTACCAATAAAGGCCTCAATCTTAGAAAAGACGTTCAAGCCTTGGAATTGCAACAAAAAGCTGCTGCCAATTCAGTCAAGATAGCTAAAGCAGACGCCTATCCGTCAGTTGCCTTGACAGGAGGATATGTAGCAGCAGACATACCCGGCTTTATTACTATTTCAAATGCAGTGAATGTGGGAGTAGGTGTTAAATATAACATTGCATCACTTTGGAAGACCAATACGGGACAAGCCAAAGCAGAAGCCATGTCACTAGAATTACAATCTTCTAAAGACCTTTTATCAGATCAGATCAAACTACAGATAAACAGGGATTATCAGAATTATCTGCTGTCAAAACAAAAGATCAATGTCTATGAAACTGCTATTACCCAAGCAACTGAAAATTATAGGATCACTAACAATAAATACAATAATAGTTTGGTAACTATTACCGACTTGCTCGAAGCTGATGTATCCCTTTTACAAGCAAAGTTGAATGTGTCACTTGCGAAGGCAGACGCAGCACTAGCTTATCAAAAAATCCTGAAAACAACGGGTTCCCTTTCCAAATAATCAAAGTTAAAAGTAAGAAAATAGAAGTTAGAAATTAGAATGGAACGCTGAATTTTAAGCACATCAACAAATTGACAGACGAAAACATACCCGACAAAAACTTAAATAAATAAGATCATAACAAATAATAAATATTTTAATAATGTCGACCATAACAAACGAACCAAACGTCAAACCATCTAAAAAAAGAAGCCCCGTATTTATCATCATTCTTTTTGTTTTAGTAAGTGGTGCTGCTTGGTTTGGAATAACAAAATATAATCACAGTCTTCATCATGAAGAAACAGATGATGCACAGATTGAAGCTAATGTCAATCCTGTAATTTCCAGAATATCCGGATATGTACTTGATGTCAAAGTAGATGACAATCAAATGGTAAACAAAGGGGATACATTACTAATATTAGATCCACGGGACTTGAAAGTGACTTTGCACCAGGCTGAAGCAGCTCTAGCTACAGCGAAAAGTAATTATAATGCTGCAGTAGCAAACACAAGTGCTGCAAGACAAGGTATCAACACCTCAAAAGCAGCAGTGAATACCGCAGAATCTCAGATCCAAACTGCTAAAGTGAATGTAACCAGAACAGCACAAGATCTTGAACGATATGAGAATCTGATTAAAGACCATTCCATCACTCAACAACAATATGAGCAAGCAGTAGCTGCCAATCAGACTGCTCAAAAACAATTGCAGGTTTTAATCAATCAAAAGCAGCAAGCCTATGCACAAACTGGAGTTGTTTCCTCACAAAGTAACGCTACTTCTTCTCAAATCGAGGTCACTTCTTCCATCATTAAACAAAGAGAAGTAGATGTGGAAAATGCAAAACTTAACCTTTCATACACAGTCATCATTGCCCCGGAAAGTGGTATTGTCTCTAAAGTACCAGTACAGAAAGGTCAATTTCTTCAGGCAGGATACAATTTATTTAGCATAATTCTTAGCAATGACAAATGGGTAGTCGCTAACTTTAAAGAAACACAATTTGACAGAATGGTTGAAGGTCAAAAAGTGACTATTAAAGTAGATGCGCTGCCTGATCATGAATTCGAAGGAGTGCTAAGTTCGTTTTCAGCAGCTACAGGATCTAAGTTTGCCTTGCTTCCCCCTGATAACGCTAGTGGAAATTTCGTAAAAGTAGTTCAACGACTGCCTATCAAAATAGATTTTGTCAACAAAACAGATCCAGAGATCAAAAGGCTGCGAGCGGGAATGAATGTGGAGGTCGATGTGCATTTGAATTGAAAGTCAGAGGTCAGAGGTCAGAGGTCAGAAATCAGACGCTAGATGCTATACACTAGATTCTAGAAGTCAGAAATTAGAAATTAGAAATTAAAATGGTGTTTCGTAAAATTTGATGGTGTTTCCATTCCCGATTACTGATTACTGATTACAGATTTTTTTTTGACTTCAGGCTCAATTCACCCCATCTAAAATTCAAATATCAAAAACAATCCAACATGCAGGATTCATTAGTAGAATATGGCGGAAGAAGGGTGATCATCACGATCACAGCAATCTTTTGTGCACTCCTTGAGATTGTCGATACTACCATCGTCAATGTGGCCCTCAACGATATGAGGGGCAATCTCGGAGCTACGCTGACGGAAGTTGGTTGGGTCATCACGGCATATGCTATCGGAAATGTGATTATTGTTCCGATGACCAGCTGGCTTTCACAGCAATTTGGAAGAAGAAACTATTTTGCGGCTTCCATCATCATATTTACTGTTTTTTCCTTCCTTTGTGGCAATGCAAACGGCATATGGGAACTTGTATTTTTCAGATTTGTCCAGGGACTTGGCGGAGGAGCATTGCTCGTAACTTCACAAACAATCATTACAGAGTCGTATCCCATCGAAAAACGTGGCATGGCGCAGGCCATCTATGGTCTTGGCGTAATCATCGGACCGACATTAGGTCCGCCTTTAGGTGGATATATCGTGGATCATTTTAGTTGGCCATATATATTTTACATTAATATTCCGATCGGTGTAATAGCTACATTATTGACTTTACAATTCGTACGAAGTCCAAAATATGCAGCTAAAAAAGCAAGTAATGAGATCGACTGGCTCGGAATAGCATTGCTCGCTATCACTGTGGGTTCGCTTCAATACGTTCTCGAAAGAGGTCATGAAGAGGATTGGTTCCAGAGCCAAACAGTCACCATGCTATTCGCTGCTGCCATTCTTGGACTATTCTTCTTCATCTGGAGGGAATTAACCTACAAAAATCCCATAGTTGAACTGCGAGTTCTTAAGAATGGAAACCTGCGTATAGGTACTATCATGTCTTTTATTCTCGGTTTTGGACTGTATGGTTCGACCTTTATTCTACCATTATATACACAGAGTACATTGGGATGGACTGCACAGCAATCAGGTGCTCTCATGATCCCTGCTGCATTGACCACTGCCTTCATGATGCCATTAATCGGACGGCTGATCACTGCCGGGGTTAAGAATCAATATTTAGTAGCCGGAGGACTCTTCACATTTTTTGTTTATAGCTTGTGGGGTTACAAAATAATCACACCTGATACGGGTGCAGACGCTTTTTTCTGGATGCTAATCGCTCGTGGTATAGGACTTGGATTACTGTTTATTCCAATCACAGCTTTATCTCTATCTACATTGAAAGGTCAGGAGATAGGACAGGGAGCTGCATTTACAGGTATGATGCGGCAACTAGGAGGATCGTTCGGGGTGGCGATGATCACTACCTTTCTATCACATCAGAATATGGCATATAGAAATGATCTAGTCGGGAAATTAGACGTAAATTCAATGGCTGTGCAACAACGTGTCAATGGCCTTCAACAATCATTTATGGGAAAAGGAATGACGCCTGATGTGGCGCTGAAAGCAGCTTATAAAGCATTAGATTATGGCGTTAGTAAACAAGCTGCCGTTTTGTCGTACATGGATGT
>ERZ724524.2653-NODE-2653-length-11534-cov-3.780904_pt1 | contig 11534 bp, 8 predicted proteins | sample MGYA00376057_ERZ724524 | MGnify/ENA primary metagenome ERZ724524 (study PRJEB28724, sample SAMN07190888) | wastewater metagenome | isolation source: influent of sewage treatment plant in Hong Hong | place: USA: Christiansburg, Virginia | collected 2016-03-01 ...
ACATGATGATAGTGAGCAACGATAACAGCAAAAACACGCCAATAGCCGTCATCGACCAATCGTTTAATAACCCAAAAGAGACGCCAATGACCACCAGCGTGCCTGTGGCAAGTCCGCCTAATAAGCCTTCCACACTTTTATTGGGTGAGACGTGTGGGGACATTTTGCGTCTACCAAGTTTTCGTCCGACAAAATAAGCACCGCTATCCGCGCACCACACCAATACAAACACATATAGCAGCCACCAAGCTGAAAGTGACCACAGATAATACATCGCAGTAATGGCGGATGACAGTATAATCATACCGATGACGTATAAATGCTTACCATACCAAGCTTGCGTATTATTGGGATAACGGCGAATCCAGCCAATCGCTACCGACCAAATCAGCGCCGCAACCAGCCAAAAAAATACCCAACAGGCTATACTGTCAGTCAGCTTTGCCATCACTAATAATAAACTGACAATCCCTAGCACCACAAGGGTATAGCTATAATCGATTGGTTTGGCAGGTTTGGTGGGCATTTGGGTGGTGGGCGGTACATAACTGTCGGGATTTTGTTCAAGTGACGGCATGAGCTTTGACCACTCAAAAGCCCCAAAACCTGCACCGACTAACAATAGCGGCAACATCAAAATAGGCTCGCGGGTAGCAAACATCGCAACGCCAACAATCACTAACAAAATAATGGCGGTTCTAATGCGTTCCCACATGACAGTTCCTATTGATTAATTAAAAGCCCAAACTTAATACTTGCTCGCTGGTCTTACCAAATCGACGCTCACGACCCATGAAAATATCAATCATTTGGTCTAATTCAGCCGCCTTGAAATCTGGCCAAAGCGTTTCGGTAAAAAATAACTCAGCATACGCACATTGCCAAAGTAGAAAGTTAGAAATGCGGTAATCGCCCCCTGTACGGATTAACATATCAACCGCGGGTAAATCCGATAGCGACAGGTGCTGTGCAAAATCGTCTTGGGTAATGGCATCAGCCGTAAGCGCGCCTTCTTCCACTTGTTTGGCAACTTGGCGGCAGGCATTGACGATGTCCCACTGACCGCCGTAGCTGATGGCAATCACCAAACTCATCTTAGTAAAATGGGCAGTTTGCTCTTCTGCATCTTGCATAATCGCGCGTAAATGCGGCGTCAAGGTACTCCTGTCACCGATAAAGCGCAAAGAAATTTGATGACGCAGCATCCGCGGTAATTGGTCATGGACGGTTTGCTCAAGCAGCTTCATCAATAGCGCCACTTCATTGGCTGGGCGCTGCCAATTTTCGCTAGAAAAAGCAAACACTGTCAACGCACGTATACCAATATCCATACAATGCTCAACCAAAGGGTCTAAATTATCTTTGCCGGCAATATGCCCGCCACCGGTTGGTAGCCCATGTGCTTTGGCATAGCGGTTATTACCATCCATAATGATGGCAATATGTTGTGGCATTGCTGCCTTTGACTCAACCATGACCTACTTCTTATGAATTGGTTCTTTTATTGGATAAATGACGATTAAACGGCCATTAACTCTGCTTCTTTGCTAGAGAGCATTTTATCAATGCTATCAATGTATTTATCAGTCATTTTTTGGATGTCGTCATTGGCACGGCGTTCATCGTCTTCTGAAATTTGCTTGTCTTTTACCAAGGCTTTTAAGGCATTGTTGGCATCACGGCGAGCATTACGCACGGATACACGGCGCTCTTCGGCTTCATGACGTGCCAATTTTTGCATATCTTTACGGGTTTCTTCCGTCAATGCGGGTAATGGTACTCGAATCACTTCTGCGCTCATTGGGTTAAGACCCAAATCTGATTCACGAATTGCTTTGTCGACTGCCTGTACCATGCTACGGTCAAAAGGCTGCACTAACAGGGTACGTGAGTCTTCAACGTTGATGCTCGCCACTTGATTGAGTGGCATCTCAGAACCATAGTAAGACACCATCACACCCTGCAAAATACCAGGATGAGCACGGCCCGTACGTAATTTGCTGAAGGCATTTTCTAAGGCTTCAATCGCCTTTTTCATTTTGTCTTCGCCTTGTTTTTTAATATCGTTAATCATGTTGTGTCCTTTTAAAACTATGTATGTCAAATGTATAAACTATTTTAGTGTATCAACTATCTTAGTGATTGATAACTTTGGTGCCTTCTGCCTCGCCCATCACCACATGAAGCAGCGCATTGGGTTTTGCCATATCAAATACCTGCAGTGGTACGTTATGCTCACGCAGTAACGCAATTGCAGTCAAATCCATCACGCCCAATTTTTGATCGAGCACTTGGTCAAAGGTGAGTTCGTCGTATTTGACGGCATCGTCATGGCTATTTGGGTCTTTGTTATACACACCATCGACTTTGGTGGCTTTTAGGATTAAATTGGCTTCAATCTCGATGCCACGTAAACACGCTGCGGTATCTGTGGTAAAAAATGGATTGCCGGTACCTGCGACAAACACGCACACTTCATTGTTTTGTAAATAGCGAATAGCGTTGCGGCTGCTGTAGTTTTCAGTCACTTCGCCAATTGGTAAGGCTGACATCAAACGGCATTTGATATTACGGCGCTCCAAGGCGTCGCGCATCGCCAAGCCATTCATTACGGTCGCAAGCATACCCATTTGGTCGCCTGTGACACGACCCACCAAGCCTTGTTTTTGTAGCGCAGCGCCACGATACAAGTTGCCACCACCGACCACGATACCCACTTGCACACCCAATCCTACCAAGTGCGCAATCGCAAGACTCATGTTGTCTAATACGCCTGAATCAATCCCCATATCATTTTTGCCTGCCAGGGCCTCGCCAGAGAGTTTGAGCAAAATACGTTGGTAACGGGGAGCTTTATCAGACATGGTTGACCTCTTGTTGGCTGTTGGATTACAAATAATGCAAATGGCGAAATTTTAACAAAATTAACGATTTTTAGATAGTGTAAAGATAATTTCAACAGTCATTTTAATTTTTACCCTGCTCTAACCTTGAAAATTCAGTCGGCTTTAGCCATCAAACTATCAAGTCGCTACATTCAAGGTACTATATTAATGTGTGGATTATTAAAGCGTGATTAATGCGTGGCTGAATGAGAAAACAGATTAATCACAATCACACCCAATACAATTAGACTCATTCCCGCGATGGCGGGTAAATCCAATTTGTTACCCAAAATAAAATAACCAATGATAGCGGTCAACACAATACCCACCCCTGACCAAATGGCATAAGCAATCCCCAGTGGTATAATTTTTACGACTTGTGAAAGAAGATAAAAAGCAATGCCAAAACAAATCATGGTGATGATAGTGGGCAAGGGTTTGCTAAACCCCTCTGATTTTGCCAAAAAAGTTGCACCAGTCACTTCACTGACAATCGCAATTGCTAAAAAACCATACGCTAACATTGTTTGAGACATGACAATTTTTATCCTTATAAGAGTTAAGCTGTGAAACTGGCAAAAAGGTCGTACTCGTTTGCTTCATCAATGGTCACCGTTAAAAATTCACCGACTTTAACCGATGCATCAATATTATCTACATACACGTGACCGTCAATTTCTGGCGCATCGGCATAGCTACGGCAAATGGCGATATTTTCCTCTTCATCAATCTCATCCACCAGAACTTTTAAGGTTTTACCGACTTTCTCAGCCAGTTTTTCGGCACTGATTTGTTGCTGTAGCGCCATCAGTCGTTCATAGCGTTGTTGTTTGATAGCGTCTGGCACAGGGTTCGGTAAATCGTTTGCCGCCGCGCCTTCTATTTCTGAATAGGTAAACGCCCCTACTCTGTCTAATCGCGCCTCTTTGAGCCAGTCAAGCAAATATTCAAAATCTTCTTCCGTCTCCCCAGGGAAACCCACCACGAAGGTAGAGCGAATGACAATATCGGGGCAAATCGAGCGCCAAGTTTTGATGCGCGCCAGTACGTTTTCGCTATGCGCGGGGCGTTTCATGGCTTTGAGCACATTGGGGCTGGCATGTTGGAACGGAATATCAAGGTATGGCAGTAGCTTGTCTTCACTCATCAGTTTCACCACAGCATCAACATGCGGGTAAGGATAGATGTAATGCAAACGCACCCAAATGCCCAGTCGATTCAGCGCCTCGCACATATCGTAAAATTTGGATTTGATGGGCATGCCATTCCAAAAACTGGTTTTATATTTAAGATCTACGCCATAGGCTGAGGTATCTTGCGAGATGATTAATAGCTCTTTGACGCCTGCGTTTTTGAGCGCAGCCGCTTCAGTCATGATACTGTCAATCGGGCGACTAACGAGGTCACCACGAAAGCTTGGGATGATACAAAATGTGCAACGGTGGTTACAGCCTTCAGATATTTTGACATAAGCATAATGTTTTGGCGTAAGCTTAATGCCCGCATCATTGATTAGGTCAATTTTTGGGTCGTAAGTTTTTGATAGTGCAGGTTTTGGCACATAATGCGACACGGCATTGACGACTTCTTCATAGGCATGTGCGCCAGTCACCGCAAGCACGGCTGGGTGCATGGTTTTGATTTTTTCGGCATCTTTGCCAAGGCAACCGGTGACAATCACTTTGCCGTTTTTGGTAATCGCCTCACCAATGGCATCAAGCGATTCTTGCACCGCAGATTCGATAAAGCCGCAAGTATTGACCACCACCAAATCTGCGCCATCATAGTCACTGGCGACTTGGTAGCCATCACGGCTAAGTTCGGTGATAATGCGCTCGCTATCCACCAAGGCTTTGGGGCAGCCAAGCGACACAAAACCAATTTTAGGGGCTTTTGTCGTTGCGATATCTTGAGAAAGTTGGTGAGCCGTTTGGCTAGCGCTTTGACCTAAAGTACGGTTTTCGTTATGATTGGCTTGGTGGTGGGTGGCAGGTTTATTGCTAGATTGGGGATTAAAAACTTGCGGTTGGCTTGGCATAGACGTCACTTTGAAAATAATTTAATCTTACTATTTTACTAGGTTTAGCATAAATTACCAAATTTTATCACGATTGTTTCGTTCAACCCTCACTTCCATTTTTAGCATTATCAATTAAAAAATTATGTTCAAGAATTTTTCAATTTGTAGAAACGTATTTTATCTTTAAACTAAAATCCCTTTTAGTGTTAACCAACTCATAAATCCTATCTGCAATTTTGTGACTTACTATTGTTGATTGTGAAAAATCTTTGATTGGTATTTGCTGGATACCGTATAAAGATGTTTGGGTTACTGTATCAACCATATCAAACTTTATAACAGAGATATTGCCTTGCTGAATCAATTGATTTTCAATAATATAGCGAATATTTTTAGTACCCACATTTTGTTCTACTGCATCGAATCCACCTAATGAGTTTAAATCATTGATAATAATTTTTCTCATTTTTGGGTCAAAAAACGGTTTAATACCAATGGTAATCTTTTCACTTGGTTTATCATTTAAGTGTGATAAACCGTGATTTTTAGTGATGGTTTTTGGTTCAATCGCTAAAACTTTTAAACTGATGAATGGGAGTAAAATAGTTACAAATACTGTTTTAATGTTTAACATTCAACTCATCCCACAATTTTTCTAGGCGTTTATCCGAAACAGGCACACGGGTCTTCATCGGCTGGGCAAACAGCTGAATCCGAAACTCCTCAACCAACCAACGATACGGCATAATTGTCTCATCGTTACCCTTAACAGATAGCCTCTCCATGTGTTTATCAAGCTGATACACGGCATCAAGATCGGCATCCAAATTGTGCTCAAGCCTATCAAGACGCACCAACAACGCCTGCAAATAACGCGGATATTGCTGCCAATCTTGATAACTCATGCGGTACACAAAGTCCGATAAACTCAAATCATCGAGCTGGTCTTCGATATCCTCGATACTTTCTTCAAAAATATCACGATCAAGTAACAGCAGTTTTTGGCGAACCTGCTGCCACTGCTCATACACCGATTTTAGCTGGGCTAGTACACTTTGCCCAACGCTCAAGAAATTGGCAAGCACCACGGCTTTGGCTTGGTTAAATTCATCTAACGTCAAAGGCAACTGATTGATGGCAATCACCAACTCTTTATCATGAATCCCTGCCGTGAATTTTTCATGGTCAAACTCTGCAACAAATTTTTCAAAAGTGGCATCAAGCGTGGCATGAATCAGCAAATCTTTGAGTCTATCAAGCTCACCAAGCGGCGCAAAGGCAAGTTTAAAGTTTTTATCAATTTGGCTGGTAAGCTGTCGGGCTTTTGCGCCTAATTCATTGCCGATTAAAGCAAGCAAGCCTTGACGGTGTTTGTTGAGTGCCACACTGACATCGGTAAATTGCTGAATAGACACAGCCTTTTTATCGCTATAGCTTGGCTGTCCATCGGCAACCAGTACCGAAAACTGCTTGATCATCACGCCTGCACTGTGGCGGTTTTGCATAAAGTTAAAATGCTCGGGGAACTCGCTATGTACGCCTTTACCACTGGCGACGGCTTGGCTTGTGGTGACTTGATGACGCAGTTTTAATGCGTCAATATCTCGCCCTTTTTCAATCAGGCGGTTTTTGTCATCGACCAGCGCAATTTGTGGCTGCAAATAGGTTTCAACCTCGCTTGGGTTAAAGTCTTTTGGCTCTACAAATTGATTGTTTGCCCCACGTACGCCGCGCTGGTTTAAGGCTTGGCACAGTTGCCTTAGCAGTCCGCCATGGTGGTTTTTTTCAAGCGTGTCAAAAATTTGTTTGGCGGTATCGGGCACGGGCACGATTTGACGGCGAATATCTTTTGGTAACGTCTTTAATAGCTGCAAAACCAGCTGATAGCGCCACCCTGCAATACCCCACAGTAATTCAACCGCATCAACCTGTGGTAAGGCAACGAGCGGGACTTTAATGGTCACGCCATCATCGTCGCTGGTCGGGTCAAAAACATACGACAGGGGTAGTTTTAAATTACCCAGTTGCCACGTTTCTGGGAAAGCTTGGGTAGCGGGTGCTTGTTCGTTGAGCACATCTTTATCACTAAAAAATAAAAACTGTGGCTCCGTTTTTTCTACCTCTTTTCGCCAATCTTCAAATACTTTGCGACTAGCGATATGCTCAGGCACTCGCTTGGCATAAAAGTCGTATAATTGCTCTTCATCAACCAGCAAGTCTCGACGTCGCAGCTTATCTTCAATCAAAGAGACATCAGCGACTTTATCTATATTATGCTGCAAAAATGGCGGCAACTTGCCCTTTTTACCATCCCCTGTGGACGGGGCATTCAGATTGCCCAAGACCAAGGCATCTCGCAAAAAGATTTCTCGAGACTCGCTAAGGTTGACCCGCTCATAATTCATCAGTTGTTTATGTACCACAATCAGACCAAACAGGCTGATTTGGGCGTATGCCTTGACGTGCCCCGTTTTGGCTGACCAATGCGGCTCAAAATAATGGTATTTGAGCAAATCCCCTGCCATCGCCAAGATCCACTCTGGCTCGATTTTGGCAGCGGTACGCATAAACACCTGCGAGGTCTCAACCACCTCAAACGCTATCACCCATAGCGGATTTTGCTTAAACAAGGTACTGGCAGGAAAAATCTTGGCTTTGTGCTGACGCGCGGTGACATACTCGCCGCGTTTGGCTTTAATTAGCTTGCCGCTTTTATCGACGTCATTGACTTTTTGGGCAATGAACGACAACAGACCCGTGAGCAATGCTCGGTGAATAGGCACATAACTGGCAGGCTCTTGGTTGATTGTTAATTTTAAGCCATCCACCATTTGCAACAACTGGCTATGAGTTTGTTGCCATTCACGTAAACGCGGCGAGCTTAAAAAATGTTTTTTGGCAAAGCTTTTACGTTGGCTGTTGGTTAGTTTGTCGTTTTCATATGGGCTTTGCGCGATTGGCGCGGCTTCATCGTCTAGCGCTGCATTTTTTTGTTGGTCAAGATCACTGCTTTTAAATTCACTGCTTTTAAATCCATCGCTTTTAAATAAAGCCCCATGAATTGCCTGCCAAAGACTGAGATAAAATAAAAAATCGCTGTCGGCTTGGCGAAATAATGCGTGTTTTTGGTCGGCTTGGGTTTGCTTATCGCTCGGGCGTTCTCGAGGGTCTTGCACTGACAAGCCCGATACAATCACCAATAGCTCTTTTAAACAACCGTATTGCTCACCTGCAATCAGCATACGTGCCAAACGAGGGTCAATAGGCATTTTTGCCATCATTTGACCGACTTTGGTGAGTTGATTTGGATGGCGTTTGGATTGACCTTTGCCCTTGCCCTTGTCACTGTCATTAGATGTGCTTAGGCTATTTTCAGGTTTCTTAGTGGCAATCGCCCCCAATTCTTCTAACAGTTTACGCCCGTCATTGACCAGTCGATTGTCGGGGGGCTGGATAAAGTCAAAGTTTTCTACCTCGCCCAGACCCAAGTTTGCCATTTGCAAAATTACCGACGCCAAGTTGGTACGCAGAATTTCAGGCTCGGTAAACTCAGGACGGCTGGTAAAATCTTCTTCTGAATATAAACGGATACACACGCCCGCCGCGATACGTCCACAGCGACCTTTTCGTTGATTGGCGGCAGCTTGGCTAATCGCTTCAATCGGCAGGCGTTGTACCCGCGAGCGATAGTCATAGCGTGACATTCGGGCAAATCCCAAATCTATGACGTAGCGGATATTGGGCACGGTCAAGGCGGTTTCGGCAACGTTGGTGGCGATGATAATGCGACGGCCGCCTGTCGGGTGAAAAATCTGTTGTTGCTCGGCAAAACTTTGACGGGCAAATAACGGCAAAATCTGGGTATGACGAGGGGCATATTGGTTTAATATATCTGCCAAATCATGAATTTGCGCTTCTGTCGCCGCAAAAATCAAAATATCCGCTTGGTCAGCATGCCCTTTGCTGGCAGCGTCTTGGTAGCACTCTTCCACTGCTGCGGTAATCGCTCGCGGCAAGTTTTCTTCGACATCATCAAAGCTGTCATCATCCGAACCTGTGACAATCTCATCCGTCAACGGACGGTAGCGCACTTCTACGGGATAACTGCGACCTTCAACCACAAATACAGGCGCGGGCGTCGCTTTTTTGGTTTTACCATCAACGCTAGAAAAATACTGGCTAAACCTTGCTGTGTCAAGCGTCGCCGATGTGATAATCACCTTTAAATCGGGACGTTTTGGCAATAGACGCTTGAGATAACCCATGATAAAGTCAATGTTAAGACTGCGCTCGTGGGCTTCATCAATGATAATGGTATCATAGCGGCTCAAAAACTTGTCATGCGCCATTTCGGCAAGCAAAATACCGTCGGTCATCAGTTTGACAATGGAATCCGATGAGCCTTGCTCAGTAAAACGCACTTTGAAGCTGACTGTCTGTCCGAGCGTTTCCCCTAGTTCTTCAGCAATGCGATTTGCCACACTACGCGCCGCTAATCGTCTTGGCTGTGTGTGTCCGATTTGCCCTGTTACCCCTCGCCCTGCGAGCATGGCAATCTTAGGTAACTGGGTGGTTTTGCCTGAGCCTGTCTCCCCTGCCACGATGATGACTTGGTGGTCTTGGATGGCTTTGATGAGTCTATCGGCTTGTTGGCTGACGGGCAAGTCTTCATTAAGATGAATCGTTGGCAGACTGGCGATACGGCTTTGCACCCTGTCTTGCGAGTGTTTGAGTTGTTTTTGGTAACGGTCAAACCTTGAGGTATAGTCTTCACTTTCTTTGTCTTTGATTTGTTTTAATTGCTGGGCAAGGCGTGACAGATAATAGCTGTCTTTTGCCATCACTGGGGCATTAGGGGGTAAACTTGGATTTTGAATTTGAGCAGTTTTTTCGGGTAAAATTTCGGTCATTTGCTTGGGCTATTTTATTTTTTTAGAGAAAAAGTCTTTTGATAAATGGGGGATATATAAAGTATATCAAGTTCTATACATCAAATCTTATAGCTTCAAATTTTAGGTTGTGATTGTCATCATTTCTATTAAACTGCTTTATGCTACAATACGATTTTTGCAAAGTTTGAATTGATAGGTTTGACAATGGAAAATATGATTAAAACTATAAAAATCAGCCAATTATTTGGTGATAAAGATATTGAATGGAATCTGCAAAAAACCAATGTGCTTGTTGGTAAAAATGGGATGGGGAAATCGACCGTTTTACAACTGGTGGTAAATACAATCTCTCAAGAAGAGATACATGACAAATCAAAGCTTTGCTCAGAAGTCACAATTGAGCTTGATTCCAATAACATTCTTAAATTAAGAAAATCTCAAGAAAATATTTCTAATTTATTAGACTTGGTGGATGAGCAAGAAATGAAGAGACTCATCATTAAAGAAGTGAGAGAAAACAATCACATCAAAAGTGAATTAAAAGACGTCATGATAAATAGTATTAAAAAGAATAAATTCCGTTTCAATATAACTGATTCAATTGAATACACTGCCACCAAAAATGAAACAAAGGTCAATTTTGAATTTGTCTCAACTATGGCTTTAAATGCAAACTCTTTTCAAAATATTGAAATGGGAAACGGAAAGACAGAAAACATTTTAGATTGGCAAATACAAAATGAATTAGATAGATTATCAAAAATTAATAACCTAGATTTGAACAATAAATTTATTACTTCATTGAATCATATGTTTAGTGAGAGTAATAAAAGTGTTTCCCTAAATAATAAATTTGAACTTGAGTTTAAATTTAATAATGAAATTTTAAATTTTCCACAGCTATCATCAGGTGAACGTCAAGTTATCTATATTTTATTAAAAGTCGCTATTGCTACCAAAGATAACGCATTGATTTTAATGGATGAACCCGAAATATCATTACATTTATCATGGCAAGAAAAGCTTCTCGCCCAAATCCGAGAAATTAATCCTAATAGCCAAATCATCATCGTAACCCATAGCCCTGCAATCGTCATGAACGGTTGGCTAGACTGTTTTGTGGATATTCAAGATATTATTGTAAAAGGATAATATCAAAATGTCTGATTTTAAAGAATATTTCACTAATCCAAACTATATTGGCGGTTATAATGCCATCTTATCTGGCAATACAAATGACCGCCAAAAAGGTATGGTGTATGTCGAAGATGATTCGGATATTTGGTTTTGGAAAAAATTCATTGAGCAACATCTACCTAATCAATACGAATACAAACCTGCCACTAAAAATACTGAAAATGCTTCTGGTAAAATGGCTTTACGTCAGTTTTATAGCGGATTGAACCCAAAAGTTTTAATTGCTCGTGACGCTGATTATGATTGGCTATTACCGAATGGTAAAGATGATTTGAAAAATCCTTTTATTTTACATACATTTGCCTATAGCAAAGAAAGCGTATTGATAGAAAAATATAGTTTGAATAAATTCTTTGACGATATTTTTCACACAGTTAAACATCAAGTCAATATAGATGAAGTTTTTGAAAAACTCTCTGAATTAGTATTTTTTGGGCTTTGCACCTTAGTACATGATGATATGAAAGCCCATTTGACAGACCTGAAATCTTTTCATCAAAATTATCATCTACTTGATAAACCAATGATTTTAGAAAACTT
>ERZ724524.2662-NODE-2662-length-11520-cov-6.365460_pt1 | contig 11520 bp, 7 predicted proteins | sample MGYA00376057_ERZ724524 | MGnify/ENA primary metagenome ERZ724524 (study PRJEB28724, sample SAMN07190888) | wastewater metagenome | isolation source: influent of sewage treatment plant in Hong Hong | place: USA: Christiansburg, Virginia | collected 2016-03-01 ...
CAAGACATATAAAGAACAAACTTATAGTTATATTTAATGATGAAGAAACAGCTTAAGAAAGTCCTCGTTCTGGGTTCCGGTGCTTTGAAGATCGGCCAGGCAGGTGAGTTTGACTATTCCGGTTCGCAGGCTCTCAAGGCTTTGCGCGAGGAGGGTATTAGTTCCGTCCTCATTAATCCAAACGTTGCTACAATTCAGACAAGTGAAGGTATTGCTGACAAGGTTTATTTCTTGCCGGTGACACCTTTTTTTGTAACTGAAATTATCAAGAAGGAGCGCCCAGACGGCATCATGCTGGCTTGGGGTGGACAGACGGGTTTGAACGTTGGTACAGAACTTTACCTCAACGGTGTGCTCAAGGAGTATGGTGTGGATGTGTTGGGTACTTCGGTAGAGGCTATCATGAACACGGAAGACCGCGACCTCTTCGTAAAGGAGCTTAACAAGGTTGACCTCAAGGTTCCAGTAAGCCACGCTTGCGAGAACATGGAGGAGGCTGTGGCTGCGGCACGCAACATCGGCTACCCTATCATGATCCGTTCTGCCTACGCGCTGGGTGGTCTCGGTTCTGGTGTCTGCAAGACCGAAGAGGAGTTTAAGGAGATTGCTGAATCTGCCTTCACTTTCGCACCTCAGGTGCTTGTTGAGGAGAGCCTGAAGGGATGGAAGGAGATTGAGTTCGAGTGCATCCGTGATGCTAACGACCGTTGCTTCACCGTTGCCTCTATGGAAAACTTCGACCCACTGGGTATTCACACAGGTGAATCTATCGTGGTGGCCCCAACCTGTTCTCTTACCGACGAGCAGGTGAAGATGTTGCAGGACATCGCCGTGAAGTGCGTCCGTCACCTCAACATCGTGGGTGAGTGCAACATCCAGTATGCTTTCAATGCTGAGACCAACGACTACCGTATCATCGAGATCAATGCTCGCTTGAGCCGTTCTTCTGCCCTCGCATCTAAGGCTACCGGTTATCCGCTCGCCTTCGTTGCTGCCAAGATTGCCCTCGGTTATACGCTCGACCAGATTGGTGAGATGGGTACTCCTAACTCAGCTTATGTGGCTCCATCACTCGACTATATGATCTGTAAGATTCCTCGTTGGGACCTTACCAAATTTGCCGGTGTAAGCCGCAAGATTGGTTCTTCCATGAAGTCTGTAGGCGAAATCATGTCTATCGGCCGTTCATTCGAGGAGATGCTCCAGAAGGGTCTCCGTATGATTGGTCAGGGAATGCACGGTTTCGTAGGCAACGACCACACCAAGTTTAATAACTTGGATGAGGAACTTTCTAACCCTACCGACCTCCGTATCTTCGCCATCGCCCAGGCTTTGGAGGAAGGTTACACCATCGAGCGCATCGAGGAGTTGACCAAGATTGATCCTTGGTTCATCGAGCGCATGAAGAATATCGTAGATTACAAGCACAAGCTTTCTGAATATAATACTCTGGAGGAGATTCCTGCCGAGGTATTGCGCGAGGCTAAGGTATTGGGCTTCTCTGACTTCCAGATTGGCCGCTTCGTATTGAAGACCAAAGATACCAACATGGAGAAGGAGGTGCTGGCTGTTCGTGCCCTGCGCAAGAAGCTGAACATTCTTCCTGCCGTAAAGCGCATCCCTACTGTGGCAAGCGAGCATCCTGACCTCACCAACTATCTCTACATGACATACGCTGTAGAGGGGTACGACATCAACTACTACAAGAACGAGAAGTCTGTCATCGTTCTCGGTTCGGGTGCTTACCGCATCGGTTCTTCCGTAGAGTTCGACTGGTGTTCAGTAAACGCCATCAATACAGCCCGCAAGTTGGGTTACAAGTCAATCATGATCAACTACAACCCGGAGACCGTATCTACCGACTACGATATGTGCGACCGTCTCTACTTCGATGAGCTTTCATTCGAGCGTGTACTCGATGTCATCGACCTGGAGTCACCACGTGGTGTGATTGTTTCTGTGGGTGGTCAGATTCCAAACAACCTGGCTATGAAGCTTCATCGCCAGTCTGTGCCAATTCTGGGTACATCTCCTGTCAACATCGACCGTGCCGAGAACCGCGGTAAGTTCTCTGCCATGCTCGATAAGTTGGGTATCGACCAGCCTAAGTGGAGCGCCCTCACATCAATGGAGGATGTCCAGAAGTTCATCGACGAGGTAGGCTATCCTGTTCTCGTTCGTCCTTCCTACGTTCTTTCCGGTGCAGCCATGAACGTTTGCCACGATGATGATGAGTTGCGTCGCTTCCTGGAGGCAGCTTCTGAGGTTTCTAAGGAATACCCAGTAGTTATCTCTCAGTTTATGACAGAGACCAACGAGATTGAGTTCGATGGTGTTGCCCAGAACGGTGAGATTGTAGAGTATGGTATTTCAGAGCACGTAGAGTATGCAGGCGTTCACTCTGGTGATGCCACCATGACCTTCCCTGCCCAGCAGATTTCCTTCGCTACAGCCCGTCAGATCAAGAAGATTTCACGTGCCATCGCCAAGGAGCTCAACATCTCTGGTCCTTTCAATATCCAGTACCTGGCTAAGGGTCGTGATGTAAAGGTAATCGAGTGTAACCTCCGTGCATCCCGTTCGTTCCCATTCGTAAGCAAGGTATTGAAGCGCAACTTCATCGAAACGGCTACCCGCATCATGCTCGATGCTCCATATCAGAAACCGGATAAGTCTGCTTTCGATATCGACCGTATGGGTGTGAAGGCATCCCAGTTCTCATTCGCCCGCTTGCAGAACGCCGACCCAGTTTTGGGTGTGGATATGAGTTCTACCGGTGAGGTAGGCTGTATGGGTGATACTTTCGAAGAGGCATTGCTCAACTCATTGATTGCTACCGGCTACAAGATTCCTTCTAAGGACAAGGGCATCATGCTTTCAAGCGGTGGTGCCAAGGAGAAGGCTTCTCTGCTCGATGCTGCACAGGCGCTGGTGAAGAACGGTTACACCATCTATGCTACAGCCGGTACAGCGAAGTTCCTCAACGAGAACAACGTGAAGGCTACAGCCGTAGGATGGCCTGATGAGGACCAAAAGGATCTTCCTAACGTGATGCAGATGATTGCCGACCACAAGTTCGACCTCATCGTCAACATCCCTAAGAATCACACCAAGCGTGAGTTGACCAATGGTTACAGAATCCGTCGTGGCGCCATCGACCACAACATTCCTCTGTTCACCAATGCCCGTCTGGCTTCAGCCTTCATCGAGGCATTCTGCACAATGAGCCAGGACCAGTTGCAGATTAAGAGCTGGCAGGAGTACGAGTAATCGCACGCGGGAATAATTTTTATCTCACGCAGATTGCGAAGATTACGCAGATATTTATAAAATACGCCCTGTAAGGCAAGGCACAAGTTCTAGATTGTGCCCAAGCCTTACAGGGCTTTTTTTATTCCCGGCAATGAGAAAAAGGAGCTGAAATGATGGCTTTCTCATTATTTTATTGTACCTTTGCAAACAGAAATAAGAATAAAACATGATAGTTTGTATAGCAGAGAAACCGAGTGTGGCTAAGGATATCGCCCGAATCATCGGGGCTACCACGGCACGCGACGGTTATATGGAAGGTAATGGTTACCAAGTAACATGGACCTTCGGCCACCTTTGTGAGCTGAAGGAACCGGATGATTATACTCCGATGTGGAAACATTGGAGCCTTTCGGCGTTGCCGATGATTCCACAGCGATTCGGTATCAAGCTCATCAACGATGAAGGCATCAAGAAGCAGTTTGCTACCATCGAGAAACTGATGCAGGCTGCCGACAGCATCATCAACTGCGGTGACGCCGGACAGGAAGGAGAGCTTATCCAGAGATGGGTGATGCAGAAAGCGCAGGCGAAATGCCCCGTCAAGAGACTGTGGATTTCTTCCATGACCGATGAAGCCATCAAGCAGGGCTTCCAGGAACTGAAAGACCAGACCGAATACCAGTCACTCTATCTTGCCGGACTTTCCCGTGCCATCGGCGACTGGATTCTCGGCATGAACGCTACCCGACTTTATACATTGAAATACGGTCAGAACCGACAGGTGCTCAGCATCGGCCGGGTGCAGACCCCTACCCTTGCCCTCATCGTAAACCGCCAGAAGGAAATCGACAACTTCGTTTCCGAACCTTACTGGGTACTCGCCACCATCTATCGCGACACCCAGTTTACGGCAACCAGCGGCAAGTTTACCAGCAAGGAGGAAGGCGAGAAGGCTTTCAGCACCATCGCCGGCAAACCCTTCACCGTTACGGATGTAAGCAAGAAAAAGGGAAACGAGGCGCCACCTCATCTCTACGACCTCACCTCGCTACAGGTGGATTGCAACAAGAAGTTTGCCTACTCTGCCGATATTACGCTGAAGCTCATCCAGAGTCTCTACGAGAAGAAGTACACCACTTATCCTCGTGTAGATACCCAGTTCCTGACCGACGATATCTATCCGAAATGTCCGCAGATTCTGAACGGAGTGAGTCAGGCAAAGATCATGAGTCAGCAGAAATACCTCCCACTCATCCAGCAACTCGCAGCCACCGGCAAGAAGTTGCCGAAGAGCAAGAAGGTATTCGATAACAGCAAGGTAACCGATCACCACGCCATCATCCCAACCGGAGTTCCGCCAACCGGACTCACCGATATGGAGGCGAATGTCTATGATCTCATCGCCAAGCGATTCATCAGCGTGTTCTATCCGGACTGTAAATTCTCTACCACCACCGTATTGGGCGAAGTCATCAACGAAGACGGACCAAAACCGGAGAAGATAGAGTTCAAGGTGAGCGGTAAGGAGATTCTCGAACCGGGCTGGCGAGTAGTCTATGCCAAGGATACGAAGAATGCCGATGACGACGATGCAGATAACGCCAACGGAAACGCAGACTCAGGAAACGGCGCCAAGAAGGAAGTGGTAGAAGAAAGAACCCTCCCATCCTTCACAAAAGGCGAATCGGGAGAACATCAGCCTACCCTGACGGAGAAATGGACCACGCCACCTAAGTATTATACCGAGGCAACCCTGCTGCGTGCGATGGAGACAGCCGGTAAATTCGTAGAAGACGAAGAACTTCGTGCTGCATTGAAGGAGAACGGAATCGGCCGACCTTCCTCCCGTGCCGGCATCATCGAGACCCTCTTCAAGCGCCACTACATCCGTCGCCAGCGCAAGAATCTGATGGCAACCCCGACAGGCATCGAACTCATTGACACCATCCATGAGGAACTGCTGAAGAGTTGCGAACTGACCGGTATCTGGGAGAAGAAGCTCCGCGACATCGAGCACAAGACCTACGATCCTGCCGACTTCATCAACGGACTGAAAGAACAGATCAACAAGATTGTCATCGATGTGTTGTCAGACAACAGCAACCGGAGAGTGACCATCATGACAGAGGAAGACCTCAAGAAGAAACCGGCTGCCAAGAAACCGGCTGCCCGAAAGGCTCCAGCCAAGAAAGCCGATAAGGCAGCAGCACAGAATACAGATTCTCAGAATGCCCCTGCTCAGCCGGCTCCAGCTGCCGACCCAATGGTTGGCAAACCATGTCCGCTCTGCGGCAAGGGCGTCATCATCAAGGGCAAGACCGCCTATGGCTGCAGCAACTGGAAGGCAGGCTGCCAATATCGTCAGCCATTCTCGCAGATGTAAATCAATATGAAACAAATAAGATTTTATCAAATCATAACAGCAATCAGCTGCCTCTTTCTGATAAGTTGCGGCATTGAACAGAACCTGAAGAAAGCAGACAAGCATCTTTCTTTAGGCGAATACTACGATGCGGCAACCCAATATAAAAAGGTGTACACCAAGACACCTACCAAAGAGCGGGCTGCCCGGGGCAAGGTGGCTCTGAAGATGGCACGCTGCTATGATAAAATCAACAGTACGCCGAAGGCACTGGCAGCCTACAGCAATGCCATCCGATACAAGCAGGCAGACCTCAACGACCGCCTGGCTTACGCCCGGCTTCTCCTGAAGAACGGAAGTTACAGACAGTCTGCCAAGGAATTCGAATTCCTGCTCGATTCCATGCCCGACAACGTGCTGGTAAAGAACGGACTCGAATCGGCACAGAAAGCCCCAGTCTGGAAGAAGGAAGGAAGCCGGTACAAGGTAAAGCGGATGGATGTTTTCAACTCCCGAAGAGACGACTATTCGCCGATGTTCCTCAGCGATGACAACAGTCAGCTCTATTTCACCTCAACCCGCAACGAAGCCCAGGGCAGCGACCTGAACGGAGTGACGGGAACGAAATCTGCCGACATCTTCTTCTCTGAAAAGAACGACAAAGGCAAATGGAGCAAGCCGGAAGCCATCGGAACCGGTCTCAACACCGACTACGAAGAGGGCGCATGCTGCTTTACCCCAGACGGCAAGCAGATGTACCTCACCCAGTGTGCCACCGATCCCACTTCGCCCCGCTTAGCCCAGATAGTAACCTCCAACCGCTCGGATGCAGCCTGGAGCAAGCCTACGAATCTGGAAATCAGCAAAGATACACTCAGCTGTTTTGCCCATCCAGCCATCTCCCCTGATGGCGAATGGCTCTATTTCGTATCAGACATGCCGGGCGGAAAGGGCGGTCTCGACATCTGGCGAGTGCGCATCACTCCTGCCGGACTGGGCGGCGTAGAGAACCTGGGCGAACCTATCAACACACCAGGCGATGAGATGTTCCCTACCTTCCGCCCTAACGGCGACTTTTACTTCAGCAGCAACGGTCATGTGGGAATGGGCGGACTCGACATCTATATCGCCAAAGTAAATTCCATCACCCGGAAATATGAACTCACCCACCCCGGCTATCCGCTGAATACAGAAGCCGATGACTTCGGAATGACTTTCGAGGGTCTCCACAACCAGGGTTTCTTCTGCTCTAACAGAAAAGACGGAAGAGGCTACGATCATATCTACTCCTTCGAGAATCCGGAGATTGTTACCACAATGAAGGGATGGGTTTACGAGAAAGACGGTTATGAACTGCCTGCCGCAGAGGTCAGAATCGTAGGCAACGACGGAACGAACAGGAAACTATCCGTCAAGGGCGACGGTTCGTTTGTCCTCCCTATCAATCCGCATGTCGACTACCTGGTGATGGCATCCTGCAAAGGCTACCTCAACCACAAGGAAGAACTTCGGGTTGATTCGGCTAAAGAGAGTAAGGAATACGTGCTCCAGTTCCCGCTGGCTTCCATCACAGCCCCTGTACTCATCGACAACATCTTCTACGATTTCGACAAGGCAACCCTTACCGAAGCCAGTACAACAGCCCTCGACCAGCTGGTAACGCTGCTGAAAGAGAACCCGCACGTTACCATCGAACTCAGCGCCCATTGCGACTACAAGGGAAACAGCGAATATAACAAGCATCTGTCTCAGCGCCGCGCCCAATCGGTAGTAGACTATCTGATAAAACACGGCATAGAGAAAGAGCGCCTCACCCCTGTGGGCTACGGCAAGGAGAAGCCGAAGAATGTGCGCAAGAAACTTACCGAGAAGTATCCTTGGCTCAAGGAAGGCGATGTGCTCAACGAAGAATTTATCCTGAAGCAGAGCAAGGAGCATCAGGAAATCTGCAACCAGCTGAACCGCCGAACCGAGTTCAAAGTGCTCCGCACTACCTATAAATTGTTTTAGAAACCGATATCATAAGCATAGGTGCTCTACTGAAAAAGTAGCAGCACCTATTTGTTTTTCTATATTCAGCAATATTAAATCTTCGTTCATCGACGTTGAATGTCCGTTCAGCGACGTTGAATGTCCGTTCAGCGTCGATGAACGGAGATTTCAAGAGCATAAAGATGATATTTATAGTAATAAAAAACTCTTTCTATTAGCACTAAAAACTATTCTGCTAATAGAAAGAGTTGATCATTCATACAATTGATATCAGGGAAGAAGCCTACTGACGTGCATCAGCCAGTTCATTATATCCCCAAACCATGATGAGGACAACGAAGCCAGCCAGCACCATCAGGAGATTCTGAGAGTGGGCGATGGAATCTGCCACATGCGTAAGAACACGCGAACCGGAAAGGAGGAAATCTATCTTCATAGAGAAAAGCCATCCCTGAATCTGCTCCCATCCCTGACAGACTACTGCTATGATGATGCCTGCTGCCACACAGGCTGCCGTCCATAAATGTTCCAGACGCTGGCGCTTAACCAGCGACATCGCTGTACCAGTTTCGGGTAAAGCCGGCAAGGCCTGCATCACCCTGTCGGAGAATCCGTCATCAGGAATCTCTGACATCTGGCAATCGGAAAAGAACATCTGTAAGAGTTCTTCATCCTGAGGGTCCAACGGTTCCCCTTTCATGCTCTCCAACTTCTTATCATTTATCTTATCGGTCATAACCATTCTTTTTTAAGTAACTTGCAAGTTTCTGTTTTCCACGAGAGAGATGCGACTTAATGGTGCCTTGCGCCATTCCCGTCACTTCTACAATCATATCTATAGAGAGACCATCCATCAGCTGCAGCGTGATGCATGTACGTTCGTTCTCGCTCAATATCCGCAGGGCATTGAGTAAATCCATCTTCAGTCCGGTATTCACTCCCTGCGCATTCTGTCGGGCAACCGCCGGCGTATCGATATCCTGCGTTTCCTTATAACTGCGGGTATAATCATACCACACATTATAGGCGATACGATAAAGCCAAGTGGAAAAGCTGGCTGTACCCCTGAAACCCGACAGATGGGTATAAGCCTTCACAAAGGTATCCTGCGCCAAGTCGTCACTCAGCTGCGCATCCCCCAGCGTCTGCCGTAGGAAGAACCCACGAATGGGTGACTGATACTTCCTGACCAGCAAGTCGAACGACTTGCGGTCATGAAGCATCACCACCTTCGTGACGAGAGAAATATCGGATAACTTTTCCACTATATATTAACTAATAATTGTTGTTTGATTTTTATACCGGAGTTCCATTATAACCTGTGCCCTGATCGCCATGGCGGTTTCTCCACCAATCCTTGATGGCTGGAAGCGAACCTATGAGGGTCTGTCCCAATCCATAGAAGAAGACCAGGGCTCCGATGCCAGCCAGGAAATCAGCATCCCACCAGGCAAACATGGCGCACAAACCGGCTCCCAGGAAGGCATTTCTCAATCCACGCTTTACCAGATACTCATCGCTCTGCTTGTCTATCGGCCGGTCGCTTTCCGGAACATTGATGCCCTTCTCCATCGCCATCTCCGCCAGTTTCATCCGGTCGTTGTGGCGGCGAATCAGATATCTGATAACCAGAAATACGATGATCAGCGGAGCAAAGACAAACAGCAGACCGAAGATGATACAGAAGATGATCATAACAGCCAGCGCTCCGCCACCAAATACCGAACCGATGAAATCGAACGGATCATCATAGTTGTCTAAACTGTATCTAGAATGAACAGACTTATTATCATTCTCATCATAATCATCATAGTTGGCCGAATCTGTACTGGTTGTATCAGAATAAGCCTCCAACGCCTCGTCGTCTTTATCCTTCGAAGCAGATGGCTGTGCGGCAGATGCAGGAGCAGCCTTTGAATCTACCTGTTGGGTAGTTGGATGATAACGATGTTTTGGAGCAGAAGACGCCAAAGACACTTGGGTGGCTCCGATGCTCATAACGAGCGCTAATGCCAATATTGCTTTCTTCATATCATTATTTTTTACTGTTTTACCTTGTTATTTGAAAAATTTCTGCTTCTTAGACGCATCTCTTCGCGATTTAGTTGCAAAGAAACGAAAAATTTCTTATTTTTGCAAACAAATTAAAGAAAAAGAAACAGAATGAAGACATTACCTGAAGATTTCAGAACATATACGCAGGCACTGATGGGCGAAAAGCTGTATCAGCGTCTGGAGCATGCTATCCTTGAAGAGGAGGCACCAACCAGTATCCGCATCAATCCTTTTAAATGCAAGGATGCTGATGGCGAACCGATTCCCTGGTGTCCGGAAACCGGACGTTATCTCTCTACGCGTCCCGGATTCACCTTCGATCCGCTGCTGCATGCCGGCTTATATTATGTACAGGAAGCCTCATCTATGTTTGTAGATATGGCTATCCGACAGTACGTAAAAGAACCGGTGATGATGCTGGATCTCTGTGCTGCCCCTGGCGGAAAGTCGACAGCCGTAAGGGCTGCCTTGCCGGAAGGGAGTCTGCTCTTCAGCAACGAACCGATGCGCACCCGCTCACAGATTCTTGCCGAAAACGTACAGAAGTTCGGTCATCCGGATATGATTGTTACCAACAACTATCCCCGCGATTACAAGAAATCTAAGTTGCAGTTTGATGTGATTCTTACCGATGTTCCCTGCTCCGGCGAAGGAATGTTCCGCAAAGATGAAGGGGCTATCGGCGAATGGAGTACCCAGAATGTGAACAACTGCTGGCAGCTGCAGCGCGAAATCGTATCGGATATCTGGAACTGTCTGAAGCCAGGCGGTATCCTGATTTACTCTACCTGCACCTTCAATGCGCACGAAGATGAGGAGAACGTGGACTGGATATGCGAAGAACTTGGCGCTGAAGTGATGGCACTGGAGGGTGTAGAAGATGCATGGAACATCACCCGCAACCTCACGGGCACCGACTTCCCTGTTTACCGGTTCATTCCTGGCGTTTCGCGAGGCGAAGGTCTGTTTATGGCGATTCTGAAGAAAGAGGGCGAATGGGAAGCCGGCTCACCAGCCAAGGAGAACAGGAAGGATAAGAAGAAGAAAGACAAGAAGGTGGCTAAAGGAAAGGGACCGGAGATTCCGGACGGCTGGCTGAAGGCTGATACGGAATGGATGCCTGCAGAGAGCAACGAGACGGTTTACGCCATTCCGGGCAGATGGAAAGACATCTACAACCAGGCTGAAAAGAACCTGAAGGTGCTGCATGCAGGTGTGAAACTGGGAACAGACAAGGGAAAGGGTCTCATTCCCGACCAGGCTCTCGCTCTCTCTACGATGCTCAACAAAGATCACTTCCCACAGGTGGAGTTATCCTACGATGATGCCATCCGCTACCTTCGCAAGGAGGCTGTGAATCTGCCTGCCGATACGCCTAAGGGTTATGTACTGGTAACCTACAGACAGGTTCCGATAGGCTGGGAAAAGAACATTGGCAACCGTGCCAACAACCTCTATCCGCAGGAGTGGAAGATCAAGAGTAGCCATATTCCGGAAGAACAGTTTACAGTTAACAGTTTATAGTTTATGCTTAGCATCATCGCCTGTATATCCAAAGTGCATAGAGCTATCGGGTACAAGAACCGGTTGCTCTACGCCATCCCATCGGACATGACCCGATTTCGTATGCTCACAACCGGACATACGATCATCATGGGCAGGAAGACATTTGAGTCGCTGCCTAACGGAGCCTTGCCCAACCGCCGTAATATTGTTATCTCGAAGACAAGAGAGCAGATAACAGGGTGCGAAGTATACACCTCTCTGGAAGAAGCGCTGGCAGCAAGAAAAGAAGAGGTTGGAAACAAAGAAGCTTCAGATGAATGTTTCATCATCGGAGGAGCCAGCATATATGAACA
>ERZ724524.2681-NODE-2681-length-11462-cov-5.648637_pt1 | contig 11462 bp, 5 predicted proteins | sample MGYA00376057_ERZ724524 | MGnify/ENA primary metagenome ERZ724524 (study PRJEB28724, sample SAMN07190888) | wastewater metagenome | isolation source: influent of sewage treatment plant in Hong Hong | place: USA: Christiansburg, Virginia | collected 2016-03-01 ...
TCGCGCAGCAAAGTCAAACACCCTCAATGCCGCCGGCGAACGATGCTGTCGCCCCGGCTAGCAAAACATTTTCCCAGCAAGAGCTCGATCAGTTGATGGCGCCGATTGCGCTTTATCCTGATGCGTTGCTGGCTCAGATTTTGATGGCTGCGACTTATCCGCTGGAAGTGGTTGAGGCGGCACGCTGGGTCAAGGCCAATCCGAAAGTGACCGGCAAGGCGCTTGAGGATGCGATGGCCAAACAATCCTGGGATCCTTCCGTCAAGTCACTGACTTCGGTGCCCCAGGTGTTGGCGCAGATGAATGACAAACTCGACTGGACGCAAAAGCTGGGCGATGCATTCCTCGCTCAGCAGGGTGACGTCATGGATACTGTCCAGATGTTGCGCGCCAAAGCGGATGCCACGGGCAATCTGAAGACCACCGAACAACAGGTGGTCAAGACGGAAACTCAGGGTAGCCAGACGATCTATGTGGTCGAATCGCCGAAGCCGGAAGTGATCTACGTGCCGACCTATAACCCCGCTGTGGTTTACGGCACCTGGTGGTATCCGGCACCGCCTTATTACATGTATCCACCGGCTTATGTTTACCCGCCGGGACTGGCTTTTGCGACTGGCGTATTCGTCGGCGCAGCGATCTGGGGTGGGTGCCATTGGGGTTGGGGCGGGCATAGCAGCGTGAATGTGAACGTCAATCGCTACAACTCCTTCAACCGCACCAATATTTCAAGCAATAACTGGAATCACAATGCAGATCATCGTCGCGGTGTGTCTTACCGAGACCAGAATGTGGCCAATAAATACAACCGGGGCGGCAATGCTCAGGCCAGCAAGGCGCGCGAGGATTTTCGCGGGCGTGCGGATTCAGGCCGTAGTGAACTCAAGGGCATGGATCGCAATGAGCTGAATAACAAGGTAAAAAGTGCAGATCGCGGCAAGGTGGGCGGCGAGAACCGCTTGAATGGGGCTGGAGAGCGAGCCGGTAATCGCGGTGGCGATATGGGCAGCCATTTTGATGGCGGTGGTCGCGAAGCGGCGAGTAGTCGTTTTGACGGTGCGAAGAATCATCAAGCCAATAGTGGCGGTGGGTTTGCGGGGGCAGGCAATGGCGCTGCAACGCGTGAAGCCAGCTCACGTGGTGGCGCAAGTCGGGCGGATATGGGGCGTCGCAGTGGTGGGGGCGGTGGTGCAGCCAGCATGAGTAATCGCGGCGGTGGCGGAGGCGGCGCTCGGATGGGTGGAGGTGGTGGTCGTGGTCGTCACTAATCCCCCAAATCCTATTGCTGCGGAGAAAAAAATGAACCTCAAATACACCATGAAGACTTTGGCGTTAGCCTTGCTTGTTGCGGCTACGCCATTGAGCAATATTGCAAATGCCGGACCGAGTGTGGCGCAACAGACATTTGCAACGCCGGAGGATGCGGGCAAGGCGCTTGCCGATGCCTTGCGTGGCAAAGATACAAATGCCCTGTTGGCCGTCGTTGGGCCCAAGTCACGCAACTGGTTGTCGTCTGGCGACGAAGTTGCTGATCGTCTGGCGAGGGAGAAATTCCTGACCAATTACGATCGCAAACATGCTATTTCCGAGTCGTCAGAAGGCAAGGTATTTTTGCTGGCGGGCGAAAATGACTGGCCGTTTCCAGCGCCATTGGTCAAGAAAGCCAATGGCTGGGTCTTTGATTCGGCTGCCGGTCGCGAAGAGCTGTTGAATCGTCGGGTTGGCGCCAATGAACTGGGTGCGATTCAGACCTTGCTGGCAACCGTCGATGCGCAACGCGAATATGCGGTGGGTGATCTCAATGGAAATGGTTTCAATGACTATGCGCAACGCTTTGTCTCAACACCCGGCAAGCGCGATGGATTGTTCTGGCCGGTTTCCGCCAATGAACCGCTTAGCCCGCTTGGCCCGCTGGTCGGTTTGGCCGCGCGCGAAGGTTATGGCAAAAAATCGGATGGGAAACCGATTCCCTATCACGGCTACCATTTCCGGATGCTGACCGAGCAAGGCAAGAGTGCGCCAGGTGGTGCCTACAGCTATCTGGCGAATGGCAAGATGATCGGCGGATTTGCTGCGGTCGCGTATCCCGCCAAATATGGCGTGTCGGGGGTGATGACTTTTGTGGTGAACCAGGATGCTACGGTCTACCAGAAAAACCTCGGCAAAAATACGCAAGCCACCGCTGTGAAAATGCGTAGTTTCAGTCCTGATTCAAGCTGGACGAAAGTGCAATAAGGTTTGTAATGAGACACCGGGCTCCGCAAGGCGCCCGGTGTTTTGATAACTACCAAGCGCTGGCCGTATGTCTTTGTTCAAAATTGGTTTGCTTGCTGTCATGAGCATGATGCTTACCTCGTGCGGCAATCTGCTGAGTTTGCGTGACGATTTAATTCAGACCAAGAACAGTTTTATTCGTCTTTCGGGCGAAATTGACTCTCCGTTTTGCTCGGCCTGTCCGATCATTGTGGTTGCCATGGGTGACCGCAGCGGCAAGGATATTCACGCCTATCGCGTGTTTGAAGGCTCGGGTAGTTTTCAGATGAACGCCTTGGTTACTACGCATCATCTGTTTGCTTTCAACGACCTGAATAATGATTTTGAATACCAGCCCGATGAACCTTCCGGTTGGTATGACTTACCGGCGAGTGCTGCATTCACCGGGCGCGTCGACCGTATCGATTTCGACATCAAACCCCTGGCCGTTGACGCCACCGGCTGGCCAGCGATGGGCAATCTGTTCGATTTGCGCAAAGGCCATTCGGCGCTGTTGAGCACCCAGCTTGGGCTTAAAGTGGGGCTTGATGATGCACGGTTTGATCCTGATCTGGCGACGCTCGGTATGTGGCAGCCCTTGCATTTTGCGCGTCAGGGCTATGTCGGCATTTATTTTGTCGAGGAATACTCCCCGGAAAAGACGCCCGTACTTTTCGTGCACGGGATTAACGGCAGCCCGCGCGATTTTGCGGTGATGGTTGCCAAACTGGATCATAAAAAATTTCAGCCCTGGTTTATGTATTACCCGACAGGGCTGGATTTGCGTGTGCTGGGCGATGGCATGTTCGGCATGCTCTCTGAATTGAATCACCGCTACCCGTTTATTCATCTGCACATTGTCGCGCACAGCATGGGCGGCCTGGTTGCACGCTCCTACTTATCCGGCTGTGTTCGGGATGATCATTGCGAATATGTGCGCTCTTTCACCTCGATTTCCACCCCTTTTGGTGGGCAGCCCGAGGCTAAAAACGGACTTGATTACTCGCCAGTGGTCATGCCGGTGTGGAAGAGTATCGTACCGGGCAGCCGCTTCCTGCAGGGCTTGTTTCGCCGGCCGATGCCGAGCGGGGTGCCGCATTACCTGCTCTTTAGCTACCTGAATACCAGTGTGACCAGCTTTGCCAGCGGTGATGGCACGATTATGCTCAATAGCCAGTTGCGACCGGAGGCTCAGGCGCAAGCCACGGCGCTACGCGGTTTTGACGAGGATCACTTGAGCGTACTGACTGAAGACGCCGTGTTTGCTTATCTCAACGGGGTTCTTGCGATGCACGACCCAAAGTGATCGTGTAAAACACATCCAGCGCATTATCACTGCCCGCCCGGCCAATCACTGAAATCTGACGGGTGAGGTTGACGGTCAGTTTGACCACGCTTTCCGCCTTGCCCAGCGTTTGCTCGTAAGAGAGCAAGGCATTGGACGAAAGGCGTTTGCCGACGCTGAGAATTTGATTGCCTGTGGTGGCTGTCGTGTCGATGCCGCCGCCAGCGACCCGGCTCCCTTGCGAACGGCCACCCGTATCGCCGATTTGGCCCTGACGTACGCCGAATTCATCGATGCCGAATGTGTTTTTCAATTGTTTGACGACGTTGCCTGATTCATGGCCGAGGATGCTGCCCGCCGCCGGAATCAGCAAGGCGGCATCACTGGCGCTCATCTGTTCGGGGCCGTGGCCAAGAACCAGCCAGGCGAGTTTTTCTGCATCCGGCAATTCCGGATCGGAGATCAGTTTGACGGTCGGTTTTTGCGCTGTGCCGCTGACCTGAACCCCAGGTTCAACCGCCAATCCTTTACGCACGGCACGCACATCGAGCACCGGGTTGTCGAGCAAACCCTGAAAGGTAAGCACCCCGCGTTCAATGCTCAGTTGCTGACCGTAGGCTTCAAAGCGCCCGTCACGGCTGCGGATGCTGCCGCTCGCCTTGGGCAGGTCGCGGCCACTGGCGCGCAAGCGGATATCGCCATTCAGCCGGCTACTCAGCCCGGCACCGTTGAAGAAAAAGTTCTTGCCGAGATCGGTGCTCAGGTCTAGTTCCAACTTGGGGCGCAAGTTGCTGCTTGGCTTTTCACCGCTCGTCGATTTGATTACGACATCATCTGAAAGCGTTGGCGTCCCGGCCTTGGCCAGTTGCCAATAACCGGCATCGGCGGCCAGCTTGCCGCGAATACCGAGCGTATTGTTCTCCCAGTTCAGGCGTCCATCGCCCGAGACGACGATCCATTGGTCAGGCAGTTGATAGGCGCCGAGTCGGTCTAGTTTGATGTCGAGAAAAGCCCGGTCAGCCCCTTTGTTACGGTCAACCAGCATTTCGCCGCTAATTTCCAGCCGGCCCGGCGTTTTGATCATGGCCGTGATATCAAGCCTTTCACTGCGCAACAGGGTACGCGGCGGATTTTGCAGCACGCTGTCGAAAGTCAGTTTTTTGACGCGCAGCAGATTGTTGGTGAGATCAATATCCAGCTCGCCACGCGTCAGGTGCAAGGCTTGCTCCGGCAGGCGCAGGACCAGGTTTTCGCCGCGGAATTGACCGCTGGAAATTGGGTGTTCCGGGGTGCCGGCAACTTTTAGTTCGCCCCGCAAACTGCCGCCGCTCGTCCATTTTTCGCCGAGAAATTCAGCCAGCCAGCTAAGGTCTTCAATGCCACTCTTCAGGCTGAGTAGCCAGGGGGCTTGTTGATTGATCGACCACGGGCCGAGCATGCCGGCCTCGACTTGCCCGCTGAGCTCACCGAGACGGGGGCCGCGGGCGCTGAGTGTGGCGCGCAGTTTCTTGGCATCGGCGCCGGCCTCAACGCTGGCTTGCCAGTTATTGGTTTGATCGCTGCCGCTGAGTTTGGCCGGGCCAAACGTCCAGCTTTCTGGGGCCAGTGCGAGAGCAGCGGGGGACGAGAGTTGCAAGTTCTGGCGGCCACCGCTGAGGCGTGCCTCCTGCACTTCGCCACGCCAGTGCAGGCCATCCAGCCCACCTTGCAGGCGAAACGCCAACTTTTGCTTTTCGCCGAGTTCGCCATTTGCCAATAGCGTGTGTTGGCTGTTGCTGCCGCTGGCTTGAACATGAATGCTGCGGGCCAGCCCGGCTTGCTCGGCGCTGTCGACGCGGTCGATGGTCAGATCAAGATGGAGTGGTGATTTGGCTGTGCCACCGGTTTCCAGCTTCAGATTCAGGCCATTGAACTGGGTTCCGTCGGGGGTGCGTAGCCGAGGGGATTCGGCATGGCCGCTGAGCATTGGCGCTTGTGGGGTGCCAGCCAGTCGCAACTGCGCGTTGAGCCCGCCATCGATGCCGTAAGGGCCCAGTTGTGGCGCGTTGATCAACAGTTCCAGTACATCACCGGGTTGACCGTAAGCGCCACTGGCTTTCAGCTGATTGGCGCCCAGCTTGAGGAGGATGTCGGCACGCGGCACACGCGGCCAGTCGATACGGATATTGCCCTGTCCGGCCAATATTTCACCAGCCAGGCGACTGTCGCTGATCTCGAAATGGGCATCGACCTGTGGTCGTGGTTCCAGCTTGCCCTGGCCTTTAAAACGACTGTTGATCAGCGCCGCCGGAGCTTTGAGGAAGCGGCTCGGGTCAAAGCGGCTGAGTTCGCCTGCGAGCTTGAACGGCATGTTCTGGTCAAGCAGGAGCTCGCCACTGGCCTTGAGCAGGGAATTGCCAGCGGAAAGTTCGAGAGTGGGCAGATTGACCGTGCCGGCCGCGTGGCGGGCATCAATTTTCAGGGCGAAACGTTGGTCGCTGAGCGTTGTCTCGATGGCTTGCTGATCAATACTGACCGAGGCTAGCAGTGGGCCGTTGAGGCGCGTTGGGCGCAAGCGGGAAACCAGGCTGGCGGCGTCGAGATTGGCCGCTTGCAGGTCGAGGCTCAGTTGATTGTTCTGCCAGCGCCCTTTGCCGATCAGCTTGCCGTCACCGCTGAGCTGGGCACTCAGTTTCTCAAAAATCATCTGGTCGCCGAATCCTTCGAGCTTGCCGCTCAATTGCACCAGGGGCAGTTGCTGGCGGTCGAGCGGGCCGGCTTGCAGGTTGGTGATGGAAAAGTCACCAGCAACGCTGTCGCCCTTGGGTTGCAGATCAGCAAGCAGGACGAGCTTGGCCTTGGGGGCGCTGGGGTGCCAGGCAGCGGGATCGATATCGGTGATTTCAAGGTGGGCGTTGGCGAAGGTTTGTAGCGCGAAAGGTGTGATCGTCGCCGTGCCCTGGCCGCTGATGCCTTGCTCGGCTTTGGCGCGCAAGCTGATGCGATCCAGTGGGCCATCACCGTTGAGCGCCAGTTGCAGTGGCCGTTCGTCGAGTTTGCCGTTTAACTGGGCTGTGAAATTCAGGGGCAAGGGCGCACTGCCACCCAGACTGGCCGCGCCGTTCAAGGTCAGGTTGCCGCTGTGGGCGATGAAGTCGTTCAAACGATGCTGTTCGCCATCGCTGCTCAGTTGGCCGCTGATGTTGTTGGCGCTGAAAATGCCCCACCAGTCGAATTGAGAAATGGCGACTTTTTCGATGTCGACCGCAACTGGCAGGCGCAAATCGCTCGGTGGCGGGCTGGCTTCATTGCTGCTGGCAATATCGAGGCGCAGCTTGGCGGCACTGAGCTCGCTGATCGCCAATTTGCCTTGCAGCAGCGCGCCGGGCTGCCAGTCAAGGTGCAGTCCATCGAGGCTGATCTTGATGCCCGGGCTTTCCCAGCGCAGATGTTCGATCTGCAATGGCCCGGTGAGGCGTCCGCTGGTTTGCTCAATGACCAGCCGACCGCCGCTCGTCTGGCTGGCGATCTGCGCCAGACTGTGCAAACCGCTTTCGCTCTGGCTTAGCCAGATGCCGCCTGCGCCGAGTCCGGCAAGCAGGGTGAGGCTGGCGAGGCTGATTAATCTGCGCATGTCAGAACGGGATGGCCAGTGAAAAGTGCAGTTGCAATTTACTGGTCCGCTGGCCGTAGGCGAGATCGATGCCGAGCGGCCCGGCCGGGCTGCGCCAGCGCCCGCCGAGTCCGTAGCCGACGGCCAGGCGGGCATCCTGCAGGGAATCGACGGCATCGCCGGCATCAACAAAAGCGGCAATGCCCCAGCTGTCGTCCAGCCAATGCGTGGCTTCGATACTGCCAACCGCCAGATATCGGCCGCCGACGATGGCCGCGCCTTCCTTGACGCCCAGACTTTGATAGGCGTAACCGCGCACCGAGCCGGTGCCGCCGGTGCGGAAGAGGTAATCCTGCGGGATACCTTGCCGTGATTCGGCGGCGGTATAGCCGATTTCGCCATGCAGGATCAGCGTATCGGCCTTGCCGAGGGGAATGAATTGCTGCAAACGGCTGTGCAGACGAAGAAAGTTCTGGTCAGAGATGACTGCTTTGGTTGCGCCGCCAATTTGCGCCTGAATCACCGCGCCACGCTGCGGATTGAGCGGATTATCGACTTTGCGCCAGGTCCACATCACGTTCGGGACAAGAGCGATGCTGACCGTTTCCTCGGCGCCATCGGGCCGCAAGTGTTCCTTCTGCCATTGCAGCGACAGGCGCTGCTCGATACTGCCGCGTTGCTGAATGCTTTGCGCCCCGAAAGCGTAGCGCTCAGTTTGCAGGCCCTGAATATTGGTGCCTTCCGCCATGACACCCAGGCCATGGCGGCGGTTTTTCTCATCCGGCGGAAAGAAAACGTCGGTATAAGCCGTCTGCTTCTTTTGTTCTAGGCGCAGGCCGCTATCCAGTGTCCATGCTTGATTAAACAGATTCGGCGTGTGGTAATTCGCTTCGACGCGGGCACCGGTGTTGGAACTGGCACCCGCACCGAATGAAATGCGGTGGGCGGCACGCTCGCGCAGGCGAACAATGACCGGGGCGTCTACCGTATCGCCATCGGTGGCACCAGCCTCTTGGTCGAGTTGGACGCTGACCGACGAAAAATAGGGCGTCGCCTGCAAGGTGCTTTGCAGGGCACTGAGCTTTTCTTCGCGATACGGGTCGCCGGGGCTGATGACGCGGTTGTAACGTTGCACGAGATCCGGGTTGTAGCGTTGCAGGCCTTCGATCCGCAATTCACCAAAACGGTAGCGCGGGCCGGCATCGTAATGCGCCGTCAGGCTGGCACTGGCGTTTGGTGGGTCAATTTCCGCCTCGCTGTCGAGCAGTTTGGCGGCGGCGTGATCGCTGGCCAGCAGGCGCGAAAGCAGGTGTGTCTTGGCGCTGCTCCAGTCGTCCTGGCGGAAGGCTTGGCCGACGGGTAGTGACCAGCTGGCAATCACTTCATCACGAATTTTCGGGTCAATTTTGCCGTCGACCGTAACATTTACCGTGGTGATTTTCGTGCGTGGGCCAGGGTCGATTTTCAGGCTAAGTTCGCCATCCGTTTCCCTGATCTCAAACAGCGGAGAAAAATAACCTTCGGTCGACAGAATCTCTCGCGACAGTTTCTGCGCCTGAGTCGAACCCACATCTTCCGGTAAGTAAGGCTCAAGCAGTTCAACTATTTCTTCCGGCGCATCGAGCGCAACTTCGCCGGCCAGCACCATTTGAGGCAGGGCGATCAGCAATAGCGGGAGCAGGCGACGGGCAGAAAAAAGCACGCCCGCATTCTACTCGCGAGGTGGCAGCAGGAAGCTGCGCGGGTGCTGCCGGAAACGCCGCCAGATGGCGCCTAGCAAAGGCATCCAGTGTTCAAACTCAACGCGTCGGGCGCGTAGCGCGGTGCGCAAGGCCAGGGCAAAGCTGACGACAAGGTTGGTCATGCCAATCAGGGCGATACCCAAGGCGCCCCATAGCACCGCCTTGAGCGGTAGCGCAAAATCAAAGCCAAGTAGGGCATAGCCAATATTGGCCGACGAAAAGGCGATGTGCCGAATGTCGAGCGGCAGGCCAAGGATGGTGCCGATGACGCCAGTCGAACCGAGCATGCAGCCAAACAGGAAGTTTCCCATGATGCCACCCATGCGCTCCTGAATGTAGAAACCGAACCGTTGCGCACGATCTTTGCCCAGCAGTTTTTGCAGCCAGCGCAAACGTGCGATACGAGCACCAAAATCGGAATAGGCGGCCTGATTGTCGAAGTAGCCGGTGATCAGGCCGGATAAAAACAGATAAAAGCCGGCAATTGCGGCATGTGGTATTGCCCAGCTCAGCGGGTCAAGGTCTTCCAGCAGATGCGCCCCTTTTTCCATGCTGATGATCGGCACGCCGGCCAGTTCGCTCAAGCCCCAACCCAGGCCAATGGCGACCGGCAGGGCAAGCATGACATTGCCGCCAATCGCCGCCAGCTGGCTGCGGCAAACGGCGGCTACGACATCGACGACGCGCTCCAGGTCAGCGGCGCGATTGGGCTTGATGTCGCTCAGGAGACTGGCCAATGTTTGTGCGGTCATTGCCGGCTGCTTGGTGGCCACCGTCATGCCGAGCAGGTAGATCAGCACAAACCCAAGGCCGTAGATCATGCTGAACAGAAAGGCTTCGACAAACAGCGGTGCGTGCAGGCCGGCGGCAAAAACTTTGAGCAGGGCCATGCCGCCGATCAATACCCCGGCACCAGCGGCCGAGCGCCACATCTGTTGATAATCGCTTTTTGTCTCGCAGATGTAATGCTCACCTGAACGCGCCGCATTTTCAGTGACGCGTACTGCCATCAAGCGGGACAGTTGCGACATGTAGTAACGCATGCTGTTGCGGCGGTTTTCGGCGAGGAATGCTTCGCGGGCAAAGGTCGACCAGGCAGTGATCGCCTCCTCTTGATTCCGGTCTGCGGAAATAAGAATGGCGACCAGTTCGCGCAAGCGTTCAAGGCTTTGTTCACTGCGCGTCAGGATGTAACTCAGGTGGAGGCTGGTGCCGACTGTGAGCGCACGCTTACGGATGCGCTGAAGTGTTTCCTGGCATTGATCGGCCATGACCAGCAACTGGCTACCGTCGTCGAGGCTTGGCTCTACGGTGTTGATGTGCTGGCGGAAGGCGTTGACGAAGTCCAGTGCTTCAGCCGAAAGGGCGATAAAACGTGGCGAATTTTCGTCAAAATCAGGCGCGGCACGCATCAGTTCGCTATCAACGCCCAGGCCGCTGACGCGGTGGGCGAGCAATAACACAGAATCAAGAATCTGATCCTGAATGCTTAGCCAGTCGATGCTGCGTAATTCCTCAGTAGGAGCCAACAATGACCAGAGATGCTGCGAAGCTTCCGGCGGCTGTTGTTCCAGCCAGCGCCAGTCATCCGAGCGGTCGTAGATGACGTGCAGGCAATCTTTGAGGCGGCGTTCATCGGGCACCTCGGGCAGGATCCGGTTCCACAAAATGCGCCACCACTCCGAGAAAAAACCGGTCCCGGGCAGAATGCCGCTGTCAGTAAAAAAGGTAACCAGACGCCGGGTGGCGATGAAGTGAACAATATGGTGGCGAAAGGCAGCCAGCAGTTCAGGGTCGGCTTGCAATCTCGCTAGAAGGGCTTTTTGGCGCTCGCCATTGGTACTTTCCGTGATGTTCGCGGGGCGTAGAAGGGCAATCAGATGGCGGGTCAGTTCAAGCGCGTCGGCCTCCGGGTTGCGGAAGCTCTCAAGCGCTAAATGGAGATTTTGCTCGCGGTCATCGGTGTTGCCAAAGCGCTGCCGGAAAAATTTTGCGATACCATGAAGCATAAAATTTTGGTAAATTCCTAGTGGTAAGGACGGGACGTATCAAAAAAATCGCGTTTTGCGAATACAATACGCAGTCTAAATTTTTTGACAGGGAATTTACATGATTAATTTTGCCAAGAAGTCTCTGGTTCTGGCTCTGCTGGCTGGCATTGGCTTTGGTGCCACCGTCGCCCAGGCTCAAGAACGTGTTTACGTTATCGACCAACGCGACGTCGTTGCCAAGAGCGGTTTCGACCTCTGCTGGCGTACCGGCTACTGGACCCCGGCTGCTGCAGCCAAGGATCCGGCTGGTTGCCAATGTGACAAGGACCTGATCCCGGCTGAAGTTTGCAACCCGCCGGTCAAGGCTGCTGCTGCTGGTGCCGCTGCGGGTGGCCCAAAGCCATCTGGCGAAAAGATCACCGTCGCTGCTGACGCGCTGTTCGACTTCAACAAGGCAACGCTGCGCCCAGAAGGCAAAGCCAAGCTGGACGAACTGGTCGGCAAGGCCAAGGCAATCAAGCTGGAAGTTATCCTGGTCGTCGGTCATACCGACCGTATCGGTGGTGACGCTTACAACCAGAAGCTTTCCGAGAAGCGCG
>ERZ724524.2685-NODE-2685-length-11448-cov-7.432634_pt1 | contig 11448 bp, 11 predicted proteins | sample MGYA00376057_ERZ724524 | MGnify/ENA primary metagenome ERZ724524 (study PRJEB28724, sample SAMN07190888) | wastewater metagenome | isolation source: influent of sewage treatment plant in Hong Hong | place: USA: Christiansburg, Virginia | collected 2016-03-01 ...
ACATCGCCGTTGGCCAGTTGCAGGTGGGCATCCAGAAAGGTTTCGGAGGCGGGCAGCAGGCGGCCATAGAGGTCGCGGCACAGGTCGCGGGCGGTCTGGCCGGCCCAGTTGGTGGGCAGCAGCACGGCGGGCAGCTCGGGGTCGCGCAGCAGCAGGCGGCGGAAGTCGTGGATCAGGAAGGTGCGGGCCACGAAGGCGCTGGCTCCATCGGGTGGGTTGGTGCCCGCCTGTTCCAGCTCTTCCAGCATGGGCTGGTAGCTGTGGATGAAGCCATCGTAGCCTTCGGTCAGGGCCTGCAAATCCCAGGCGTGGCGCACCAGGTCGGCATCGGTGGCCGAGGTGTCCAGGCAGGGGTTGGCCGCCAGCAGTGGCATCAGGTGGTGCATCAGGCTGGCCAGCCCTTCGGCCTTCAGTGCCTCGAAGCAGGTTTGCAAATCGGCCATCGGGTGGATGAAGGTGTGGGCCGACAGCTCGCCAAAGCCCTGCCACACCAGCGCCCGGCGCAGCCGTTCGCGGTCGCGGGCGGGCAGGTCGCCCACCACGTTCACCAGCCGCCAGCGCCTGTCCCACGGTGGGGCGTGCGCGGCGTAGATGTGGCTGGCGGCCTCGTCAAAGCGGCGGCGGCCAATGGGCGACAGCACATAGTTGGAACGGCGGCCTTCGGTTTCGGCCAGCAGCCAGTCGTCTTTGGCCAGGCGGAACACGGTGGTGCGCACCAGGCGCTCGTTCACGCCCAGGCGCTCCAGCAGCCCGATGAGGCTGCCCAGCCAGATGCGTCCGCCGCGCGGCAGCACGGCATCGCCCAGCACGGTGGCCATCAGCGAGCCGGCCTGGATGCGGCTCTGTCGTTGCAGGTCAGCCAGCCGATCCTGCACGGTTTGCATGGGCGTGCTGGCTGGCACAGTCAGTGGGGTGGGGAGGGGGGCAGGTGTGGTCAACGTTCATCAAAACTCAAAGACAGGGTGGGCGATGTTGCCCGCGCCTGGCAGCTGAGTATGAAGCCTTGGGCCACGTCGGCGGCTTCGAGGGTGAAGTTTTTGTCCATCACGGCGCTGCCTTCCAGCACCTTGCAGCGGCAGGTGCTGCACACACCGCCTTTGCAGGAGTAGGGCAAGTCCAGCCCGGCGTTCAGGGCGGCATCCAGCGCGTGTTCGTCTGGCCCCATGGTCAGCGCATGTTCTTTGCCGTCCAGCAGCACGCGCAGCTGAATGAGCTTGCCAGTCAAACCGGCGCGGGCTTTGGCATCGCTGTCGGCCTGCACCTTGGCCGCCATGTCGGGGCCGCTGGTGAAGCGTTCGGTGTACACCCGGCTGGCGGGCACACCGGCGGCCAGCAGCGCGGTTTCGGTGGCGGTGATCATGGCCTCGGGGCCGCAGATGAACACTTCGTCCATGCTGGCAGCGGGCAGCAGCGTGTTCACCAGCTCCTGCACCTTGGCCGCGTCGATGCGGCCTTGCAGCAAGTCCACCTCCTGCGCCTGGCGCGACAGGATGTGGATCATGGTGAAGCGGTCGGCGTAGCGGTCTTTCAGGTCTTGCAGGGCTTCGTTGAACATCACGCTGGCCATGCGGCGGTTGCCGTACACCAGGGTGAACTTGCTCTCGGGCTGCTCTTCCAGCGTGGTGGCGGCAATGCTGAGAATGGGCGTGATGCCCGAGCCCGCTGCAAATCCCACGCGGTGGATGGCGCGCTGCTTTTTGCTGGTGAAGCGGCCATCGGGCGGCATCACCAGCAGGCTGTCGCCCGCCTGAACAGAGGTGGCCGCCCAGTTGGAAAACAGGCCGCCTTCCACCGGACGGATGCCCACTTCCAGCTCGCCATCGCGGTTCAGGCGGCTGCGCGGGCTGCTGATGGAGTAGTTGCGGCGCACATCCTGGCCTTGCAGCTGTGTACGCAGGGTGAGGAACTGGCCGGGCTCGAACATGAAGTCGTTGCGCAGCGCGGGCGGAATGTCCAGCGTGATGGCCACCGAGCCAGCGGCTTCGGGGCACACGCGCTTGACGGTGAGGGTGTGAAAACGGACGGCGGACATGCGGGGGTCTCCGATCAAGAGGGGGCCGTGGGAATGCGGCAGGCAGCCTGGCATTCCGTGCGGGTTGATTCAGTACGGCTTGAAATAGTCAAACGGCTCCTGGCAGCTCAGGCATTTGTAGAGCGCCTTGCAGGCGGTGGAGCCAAAGCGGGACGACTCCACCGTGTGCGTGGAGCCGCACTGCGGGCAGGCCACGGCGGGTGTGGCGCGGGCGGCACCGGGCAAAAACTGCAACACCTGCGCCCGTGCGTTCTGGGCACCGCCGCCGCACTGGGCGGCGTGGGTGGCGTGCGGCGGGGCAATGCCGTAGGCACGCAGCTTGTCGCGGGCGGCGGGGGTGATCCAGTCGGTGGTCCAGGCCGGGGCCAGTTGCGTGACCACCTTGCCCGCGATGCCGTGCTCGGCCAGCTTGGCCGCCACATCGTCGGCCATCTGCGACATGGCCGGGCAGCCGCTGTAGGTGGGGGTGATGACCACCTCCACCCCGGCTTCACCCAGGCGCACGTCGCGCAGGATGCCCAGCTCGCGCAGCGACACCACCGGAATTTCCGGGTCGGCCACTTGGTCGAGCAAGGCCCACACCTGGTCCAGCGCCAGCGTGGCGGGCGCAGCCTGTGTGCTGTGGGCAGTGGTGGTGGCGGTGTTCATGGTGGATGCCCGGTGCTTGCCACGGCTTACCACTGAGCGCCGGGGTGGGCGCGGGCCAGGCTTTGCATTTCGGCCAGCAAAAAGCCCAGGTGCTCGGAGTGCAGCCCGGTTTTGCCCTGGGTGACGTAGCCGGTGCTGGCCGGGCGTTGCAGCGTGGCCTCGGCCAGTGCGTCGTCGAGCATGGCATTCCAGTCGGCTTGCAGCTGTGCCCAGTCCAGGCCCACACCGGCTGCCGATGCTTCGGCTTCCAGAGCAGACTGTGTCCAGAACTCCTGCGTGTACGGCATCAGATGCTCAAGGGCCGACTGCATGCGGGCATGCGATTCATCGGTGCCGTCACCCAGCTTGACCAGCCAGTCGCGCGAGTGGCGCAGGTGGTAGCTGGCCTCTTTGAGCGATTTGGCTGCGATGCTGGCCAGCCCGGCATCGGCACTGCCTTGCAGCTGCGCCCACAGCGGCACCATCAGGGCGCTGTAGAGGAAGTTGCGGGCAATGGTGGTGGCGTAGTCCATGTCGCTTTTGGCATAGCCCACCAGGGCGTTGTGGTGGGGCAGCTCCAGCAAGGTGTAGTTGCGAAACTGCGGCACATCGCGGAAATAGGCCAGCGTGTCTTCATGGGCACCGTCGCCCAGCAATTTCGCTGCCTGGCTGTACAGCAGGCGGGCCTGGCCGATGAGATCCAGGCTCATGTTGGCCAGCGCCAGGTCTTCCTCGATGATGGGGCCGTGGCCGCACCATTCGGCATTGCGCTGGCCCAGCACCACGGCGTTGTCGGCCAGGTGCAGCAGGTAGTTCACAGGCGCGGTGGCCGCGACGGGAGATTCAAGCACGGCGCTCATTACATGTGCCCCACTTCTTCTGGAATGTCATAGAACGTGGGGTGGCGGTAGATTTTGTCGGCGGCGGGGTCGAACAGTGCGCCCTTGTCGTCGGGGTTGCTGGCGGTGATGGCCTTGCTCGGCACCACCCAGATGCTCACGCCTTCCTGGCGGCGGGTGTACACATCACGCGCCATCACCAGGGCCTGCGCGGCATCGGCGGCATGCAGGCTGCCGCAGTGCTTGTGCTCAAGGCCCTGCTTGCTGCGCACAAACACTTCCCACAGCGGCCATTCTTTCAGGGCCGGGGCGTTGGATGCGGTGGAGTTGGATGAGGCGGTCATGCGGCTTCCTTCTGTTGGCGTTGCTGTTGTTTGCGGGCATGGGCCAGGGCGGCTTCGCGCACCCAGGCTCCGTCGTTGTGGGCCTTGACGCGGGTGGCCAGGCGTTCTTTGTTCATGGGGCCGTGGCCGTTGACGGTGTTCCAGAACTCGTCCCAGTCGATCTGGCCGTAGTCGTGGTGGCCGCGCTCCTCGTTCCATTTCAGGTCGGGGTCGGGCAGGGTCACGCCCAGCACCTTGGCCTGGGGCACGGTGGCATCAATGAACTTCTGGCGCAGGTCGTCGTTGCTGATGCGCTTGATGCCCCAGCGCATGCCCTGCACGCTGTTGGGGCTGTCGGCATCGGGCGGGCCGAACATGGCCAGGCACTTCCACCAGTAGCGGTTAACCGCATCCTGCACCATGTCTTTTTGCGCCTGTGTGCCTTGCATCATCACCAGCAGGGCCTCGTAGCCCTGGCGCTGGTGGAAGCTCTCTTCCTTGCACACGCGGATCATGGCGCGGGCATACGGGCCGTAGCTGCAACGGCACAGCGGAATCTGGTTCATGATGGCCGCGCCGTCCACCAGCCAGCCGATCACGCCCACATCGGCCCAGTTGAGCGTGGGGTAGTTGAAGATGGAGCTGTACTTGGCTTTGCCACTGTGCAGGGCATCCAGCAAGTCGCCACGGGCCACGCCCAGGGTTTCGGCGGCGCTGTACAGATACAGGCCGTGGCCGCCTTCGTCTTGCACCTTGGCAATCAGAATGGCTTTGCGCTTGAGGCTGGGCGCGCGGCTGATCCAGTTGCCCTCGGGCAGCATGCCCACGATTTCAGAGTGTGCGTGCTGGCTGATCTGGCGCACCAGGGTGCGGCGGTAGGCCTCGGGCATCCAGTCCTGCGGCTCGATGCGGCCATCGGCATCGATGCGGGCATCGAACTTCGCCATCAGCTCCGGCGGCTCGGTGCGGGCCACGGCTTTGACGGAGCCGGGCTTTTGTCCGGCACCGTCTGGCACGTTGAACGATTGGGTGTACATGGTGTGCTCCTGAAAAAAAGCGGGGAAACAATTCCGAGGTCAGACTTGGCTGGGTCGGTGGTCCCACACGCGCCGGGCCTTGCCGGTCTGGGTGCGGGGCAGGGTGCCAAAGTCCATCACGCTGACCTTGGTCGAGATGCCGATGATGGTTTTGATGCGGTGTTGCAGCTCTTTGGCCAGCGCGGCGGTGTCTTCGGGGCTGGGCTGGGCATCGGGCAGAAGCTCGCAGCGCACCTCCACGTTGTCGAGGTGGCCCTCGCGGCTGAGCACGATCTGGTAGGTGCCCGACAGCCGCTTGTCGCGCAGCACCTGTTCTTCGATCTGGGTGGGAAACACGTTCACACCGCGCACGATGAGCATGTCGTCGCTGCGGCCCACGATGCGGCCCATGCGCCGGAAGCTGCGGCTGGTGGGTGGCAGCAGGCGGGTGAGGTCGCGGGTGCGGTAGCGGATGATGGGCAGCGCCTCTTTGGTGAGCGAGGTGAACACCAGCTCGCCTTCTTCGCCATCGGCCACGGGCTCGCCGGTTTCGGGGTTGACGATTTCGGGGTAGAAGTGGTCTTCCCAGATCACGGGGCCGTCTTTGCTTTCAATGCACTCACTGGCCACGCCAGGGCCCATCACTTCAGACAGGCCGTAGATGTCCACCGCATCCAGTCCCAGGCTGCGCTCGATCTGGCTGCGCATGCCTTCGCCCCAGGGCTCGGCCCCGAAAATGCCCACCTTGAGCGAGATGTCCTCGGGGGCCACACCCTGGCGGGCAAATTCCTCGGCAATCACCAGCGAGTACGAGGGCGTGACCATGATGATGTCGGGCTTGAAGTCCTGAATCAGCTGCACCTGCTTCTCGGTCTGCCCGCCCGACATGGGGATGACGGTACACCCGGCACGCTCGGCCCCGTAGTGCGCGCCCAAGCCGCCAGTGAACAGGCCGTAGCCGTAGGCCACATGCACGATGTCGCCGGGGCGGCCACCGGCAGCGCGGATGCTGCGGGCCACCAGGTCGGCCCAGCGGTCGATGTCGCCCAGCGTGTAGCCCACCACCGTGGGTTTGCCCGTGGTGCCCGACGAGGCATGCACCCGTGCCACCTTTTCGCGGGGCACGGCAAACAGGCCGAAGGGGTAGTTGTCGCGCAGGTCGGCCTTGGTGGTGAAGGGGAACCTGGCGATGTCGGCCAGGGTTTTGAGGTCGGACGGATGCACGCCTTTGGCATCGAACTTGGCGCGGTAGTGCGGCACGTTGTCGTAGGCATGCTGCAAGCTCCAGCGCAGGCGCTCCAGTTGCAAGGCGGCCACTTCGTCGCGGCTGGCGGTTTCGATGGGGTCGAGGTCACCGGGGCGGGGTTGTTTCACGGGCATGGCGTTGTCTCCTTGTGTTTTGTGTGGGGGCGGGTGTCAGACGGTGCGGGCGGCGGCCAGACCGGCAATCACTTCGCCGTCGATGCGGTAACTTTTGCCCCGGAACAGCGCCACGGTTTTGCCGCCGCGCACTTTCACGGTGATGTCGTACACCCCCGTGCGGCCCGAGCGCGAGCGTTCCACGGCTTCGGCTTCCAGCACATCGCCCAGGCGGGCGGGGGCCAGAAAGTCGATGGCGCAGGCCGAGGCCACGGTGTTGCGGTTGTGGCTGTTGCAGGCGTAGGCAAACGCGCTGTCGGCCAGCGTGAACATGAAGCCGCCGTGGCAGATGCCGTGGCCATTGAGCATGTCCTGGCGCACGGGCATGGTCAGGGTGGCGCTGCCCGGCGCAATGGCGGCAATGGCCATGCCCAGCGCCTGGGTGGCGTGGTCGCGGCTCCACATGGCAGCGGCCACGTCGTTGGCCAGTTGCTGGGCCTGGGCCTGCGCGTCTTGTGCCGGGGTATCGGGAGTGGGGTGGTTCATGCTGTCAACCCTGGTTGAAGCGGGCGGGGCGCTTTTCGAGGAAGGCGGCCACGCCCTCCACATAGTCGGCGCTGCGGCCCAGCTCGCGCATCATCAAAGCCTCGTAAGACAGGTGCTGCTCCAGCGAGTTGGTGTGTGCAGCCAGCATGGCGGCGCGGGTGCGCACCAGGGCGGTGGTGGGCAGGGTGGCGAGCTGGGCGGCCAGCGCGTCCACCGCGCCATCCAGCGCATCGTTGGCCACGCACTCCCAGATCAGGCCCCAGTCGGCGGCCTTGGCGGCGGGCAGCTTCTGTGCGGTCAGGGCCAGGCCCATCGCCCGTGCAAACCCCAGGCGTTGTGGCACGGCCCAGGATGCGCCGGTATCGGGAATCAGCCCGATTTTGGAAAACGGCAGCATGAACGACGCGGCTTCTGCCGCCACCACCATGTCGCAGGCCAGCGCCAGGCTGCAACCGGCCCCGGCGGCCACGCCCTGCACGCGGGCAATGGTGGGCACGCGCAGGTTGGTCAGCCGCATCACCAGTGGCTTGAAGTTGCGCTCCACCACGTCGCCAATGTCGGGTGGGGTCTGGCCGGGGGTGAACACCATGTCGGGGTCGGCCAGGTCTTGGCCCGCACAGAAGCCCCGGCCCGCGCCGGTGACCACCAGCACGCGCACGCTGGCCGCATCGCCTTGGCCTGCCTGCAAGGCATCCAGGGCGTGGCGCAGCTCGGCATGCATGTCGCCGGTGAAGGCGTTCATCTTGTCGGGGCGGTTCAGCGTCAGGCGGGCCACGCCGCTGGCGGTGTCCACCGAATACGTGATCTGTTGATAGTCCATTGCGCTTGTCCTGTCTGCTGTATCAGCTCTCAATGTGGTAGCGGCGCTGCACCACGCGGAAGCGGTTGGCCACAAAGGCCGAATCGGCGTAGCTGGCATTGGCAGCCGGGTTGCCGCCGGTGCCGTGGTAGTCGGAGAACGCGGCAGACTGGTTGACGAACACGCCGCCCGTCAGGTTGATGGACAGGGCCACCTTGCTGCGCCAGGTGGCTGCGGTCATGGCATCGATTACCTCGGCGCGGGTGCTGTACACGCCCACGGTCAGCGCACCGTGGGTGTTGACGATGTGCTCGGACAGGGCCACGGCTGCGGCGGTGTCGGCGCACTTCACCACAAAGGCCACGGGGCCAAAGCGTTCTTCCTGGTAGGCGGCCACGTCGGTGGCATCGCAGGCCAGCAGCACCGGGGTGCGCACGGTGGCGGCGGGGAACTCGGCGTTGGCCAGCGTTTGCGAGGCCAGCACCACCGTGCCCCAGGCACCGCTGTTGGCTTGCTCGATGCGGGCCAGCGTGTCACTTGACTGGATGGCCCCCAGCACGGCGCAGGCCACTTCGGGCTTGCTCAAAAACTTGCTGATCGCTGCGCCCAGGTCGGCGCACACCTCGTCGTAAGTCTTGTGGCCTTGGTCAGTCTCGATGCCACCGGCGGGCACCAGGATGGCCTGCGTGGTGGTACACATCTGCGCCGAGTACAGCGACAGCGTGAACGCCAGGTTGCCCAGCATGGCCTTGTAGGCGTTGGTGGAGTCGATGACGATGTGGTTGACCCCCGCCAGCTCGGCATACACCTGGGCCTGTTTGCAGTTGGCCATCAGCCACTGGCCGAAGGTGTTGCCGCCGGTGAAGTCCACCGACTTCACGGCAGGGTGGGTGGCCAGCGCCTGCGTGGTGGCGCGGTTTTCGGTCACGCACAGGGTGACGAGGTTGGGGTCCAGCCCCTGCTCGGCCAGCACGGCACGCAGCGTGCGCACGGTGATGGCCGCTGGCAGCACGGCATTGCTGTGCGGCTTGACGATGACGGCATTGCCCGTGGCCAGCGCGGCAAACAGGCCGGGGTAGGTGTTCCAGGTGGGGAAGGTGCCGCAGCCAATCACCAGCGCCACGCCCCGGCCCACCACCTCGAAGTGCTTCTTCATTTGAATAGGCGGGTTTTTGCCCTGGGGCTTGGTCCAGGTGGTTTCGGCGGGCACAAAGCTCTGCTCGCGCCAGGCGTAGGCCACAGCCTCCAGCGCACGGTCTTGCGCATGGGGGCCGCCGGCCTGGAAGGCCATCATCCAGCCCTGGCCGGTGGTCATCATCACCGCGTGGGCAATCTCGAAGCTCTGGCGGTTCAGGCGGGTCAGCATTTCCAGGCAGATGCCGGTGCGCCCTTCTGCGCCCACGGCCTGCCACGCGGGCATGGCCGCAAGGCCAGCGGCCACCAGGGCTTCGTGGTCGCACACGGGGTAGCTCACGTTCAGTGCCACGCCGTAGGGAGACTGCTCGGGGGCCACGCGTTGGCCGCTGTCGCCAGGCTGGTTCAGCTCGAAAGTCTGACCCAGAAGTGATTCAAAAGCCCGCTTTCCATCATCTGGCGCTGTCTCACCATAAACCTTGGGACTGGGCATTTCGCTGAATGGTGACCAGTAACCACGGGTGGCGATGGCTTGCAGCGCACCGTCAAGCAATGTCTGGTGCTGGTTCAGCAATGGGTGGGGCATCGGGATTCCTCTGTTGACAAATTCAGGGTGGTGGGTGTGCAAACAATGCTGGTTCAAAGTGACACAGCATTTTTGATTTTTCTCAACTAAATGTAATACGACGAACGCCCTTCACGCAACAGGGTTGAGTCACAAAACCATCAGGGTTTACGCGAGTGCGTGGCGTTTGGGTGTTCCGGCTCACGGTTTGATACGCAAGCCACCTATCTTCTGAATCAAGGGCTGGCCACACACACGCCAGCCTGAGCCTGAGTCATTGCCCTGAAAGGATTTCCCCATGAAGACGGTATGCCAGCCAGTCACCGCCCCCGCCCCAGCCGCCGAGTTGCCCACCCGCCATCGAGCCAGCCGTGCCCTGTCACTGGCCATTCGGCGTTGGTGGCGGTCTTGGCAGGATGGCCCTGTGTTCATGGATACTCTGGCCAGCCCCCAGACCGTGGCGGTGCCCGATTGGCAGATTCCCGCCTGTGTGCGCAAAGCCAGATCGGGCGATGCAGCGGGGCAGTGGGTGTACCCCAGACGCTGATCTCCGCATGAAAGACATCGACCGCCTTTACCGTTACAAAGGTCTGCTGACCAGCCGCCACGCTGTCTCCAGCCAGGAGCTGATGGATGCGCTGGGCATCTCGCTGGCCACCTTGAAGCGCGACATGGCCAGCCTGCGTTCCCGCCTGAATCTGCCGGTGGAGTACGACCGCATGCAGGGTGGCTACCGGCTGGCACCGGGGCACGGGCGCAAGGAGCTGCCGGGCCTGTGGCTCACCCCGCAGGAGCTGGTGGCCCTGGCCACGGTGCAGCAACTGCTGTCCAGCTTTGCCCCCGGTTTGCTGGCCGAAAAGCTGCAACCGCTCAACGAACGGCTGAGCCAGCTGCTGCAAGAGATGGATCTCAACAGCCAGGCGCTGGCCCAGCGCATCCGGTTGGTGAGTGCGGGCCAGCGCACCCTGCCGCCCCAGGCATTCGAGGTGGTGGCCACGGCCACGCTGGCCAGAACACGGCTGCTGGTGCAACACCACAACCGCGAAACCGGCCAAACCTTGCAGCGCGAGTTGTCGCCACAGCAGCTGGTGCATTACCGCGACAACTGGTACCTGGATGCGTGGTGCCACTTGCGCAACGGTTTTCGGAGTTTTGCCGTCGATGCCATGAGCCATGTGCAACTGTTGCAGGCCGACGGCGCAGGCAAGACGGTGGCGGCCCTGGAGATGGATCCGCAGGAGCTGCGGCGGGCCACGCAGTCAAGCTACGGCATTTTCAGTGGCGAAGCCCGGCATCTGGCGGTGCTGCGCTTCAGCGCCATGCGGGCACGCTGGGTCAGCAGCGAGGTGTGGCACCCCGAGCAGACCGGGCGCTGGCTGGACGATGGGGGCTATGAACTCTCGGTGCCCTACAGCGATGCCCGCGAGTTGCTGGGAGACATCTTGCGCCACGGCCCGCACTGCACGGTGTGCGCCCCCCCGGCGCTGCGCGACCAGATTGCCCAGGCCCTGCGCGAAGCCCTGGGCCACTACACCTCAGACATTCAAGCGCGGCCCGAGGGCTCGGCAAAGTCCAGCGGCAGGCCCACGTAGTTTTCGGCCATCGTCAGGCTGCCTGCGTGTGAATGCACCAGATAGTCCAGCTCGGCGTTCTGGAACTTGGCGGTGATCTGGCTGTCTTCGGGAAACTTGTGCATCAGGCTGGTGAACCACCAAGAAAACCGCTCTGCCTTCCAGATGCGGCGCAGGCAGCGGTCGGAGTAGGCATCCAGGTCGGTGTCCGACTGGCCCCGGTAATGCCCGATCAGCCCCTGGCTCAGGTATTTCACATCCGTGGCGGCCAGGTTCAGGCCCTTGGCGCCGGTGGGCGGCACGATGTGCGCCGCATCGCCCGCCAGAAACAGGCGGCCAAAGCGCATGGGCTCGGTCACAAAACTGCGCAGCGGGGCAATGCTCTTTTCAATCGACGGGCCGGTGACCAGCTTTTCGCGGGCTGGCGCGTCCAGGCGCAGCTTCAGTTCCTGCCAGAAAGCATCGTCCGTCCATTCCTCGATGCGGTCGGTCAGCGGCACTTGCAGGTAGTAACGGCTGCGTGTCGCGCTGCGTTGGCTGCACAACGCAAAGCCGCGCGGGCTGTTGACGTAGATCAGCTCTTCATGCACCGGCGGCGTGTCCGACAGCAGGCCCAGCCAGCCAAACGGGTACACCT
>ERZ724524.2691-NODE-2691-length-11422-cov-4.181226_pt1 | contig 11422 bp, 1 predicted proteins | sample MGYA00376057_ERZ724524 | MGnify/ENA primary metagenome ERZ724524 (study PRJEB28724, sample SAMN07190888) | wastewater metagenome | isolation source: influent of sewage treatment plant in Hong Hong | place: USA: Christiansburg, Virginia | collected 2016-03-01 ...
AGTCGGCCACGTCGTTGAGGTGGTTGGCCATGGCGTAGCGCAGCAGCGACCAGTCATCGATGGCTGCCGCCAGGCCCAGAGCCGCGTGGGAGAAACTGTAACCGAGGAAGCTCGTATAGACGTAACTGCCCCCGGTGATCCACTGCGGGTCGTAGGGGACGAAGTAGGAGCTGTTGACGAAATGGGTATCGAAGTCCCAGTCATTGTTCAGGGCCCTGATGTACTTATAGTGCCCCGGCAAAGTGGCCGTGGACATGTCGATGTAGACCGACCCCTTGATATCCTGGTTGCCAATGACCCAGAGCGGTATCGCGCCCGGATCCGTGACGGAAGCCGGGTTGGCGTAGAGGTAGAGGCCGCCGCCGCTCCACTGGTCATAAGTGCCCGTTGTGAACTGGGTTCCGGCCTCGATGGCCAGGGTCCCCTGGGCGGTCAGTGTCTTGCCCACCACCGAAGAGCCGTCCTCGACGAGGAGCGTCCCGCCGCCGGCCTTGAAGAGCCTGCCGAAGTTGTCCACCTGGGCGGCCAGGTCGTCGTTCATCCAGACAACCAGGTTTGAGTCCCCGTCCAGGTTCTTAAGGGTGTGGGAACCCTCCAGTTTCGTGCCGTCCAGGAGCACGGCGAGACTGTGGTCGGAGGCCGACAGGGCGTCCCCCTGGGCGCTGTCCAGAACCCCGGCGTTGATGAGCGTGCTGTTGTTAAGTTTTACGGCATCGGCTTCAACACCTTTGGTGGCGATTGTCCCGGTGTTTACGGCCAGGGCTTTGGTCACGCTCATGCCGTGAGCCATGTCACCCTCGGTCTCGACCTTGCCGGTATTGATGGCCGTTGAGATGCCCTCGGCCTTCATGCCGTAGGCGCTCTCGCCTCCGGTGACGATAGTTCCCATGTTCAACGCAAGGGAATTATACGCGAACATGCCGTGGGCGCCCTCGCCAGTGGTTTCGACCTTCCCGCCGCCGAGGTTTGCGATGATGGAGCCATCAAAGGCCTCCATGCCGTGGGCGCCTAGGCCATCGGTCTTGATGGAGCCGGAGTTCAAACCGATAGAGGTGCGTTCCACCAGCATACCGACGCTGTCCTGCCCGCCAGTCGTGATGGACCCCGTGCTCAGCCCAAAGGACTCATCCTGGATGCGCATCCCGTAGGACTGGCCGCCCTCGGTGACAATGTCACCGAAGTTGAGGGCCAAGGACTGATTTTTCGCCCACATGCCATTGGCGGAATTGCCGTGGGTGGTGATGGCGCCGGTGTTAAGCGCCAGGCCAAAGGTGTCGGCCACCATTCCGTGGGCCCCGTCCAACCAGGTCTCGATTGAGTTGGACGACAGGTTTGCGACCAGCGAGTGGTCTTCGGCGAGCATTCCGAAGGAGCCTACCAGTTCTGGTTCCGATTCTCCTCCATCGCCGTTTTCAACGGTAAACACGCTAAAGCCACCGGTTTCCTGGCCATTGCCGTCGCCCCCATCTTCATCGTTGTTCGTGCCAGGGGCACCTACGAGAATCGAACCCGTATTAACGGCCGCCGACCAGTTCCTGGCCACCATCCCGTGGGGGCCGTCGCCGTTTTGCATCTGCTGAGACTGGGACATGGACTTGATGTTGTTACCGTACCCGTTGCTGCCATTGTTGCCGTTATTGCCGTTTTCGTCATTACCATTAGGTTCTTCACCCGCCCCGTCCACCAGGATAGTCCCGGTGTTCACGATCAGCGAGTGGTCCTTGGCCAGCATTCCGTGGGAGTCCTGGCCATGGGTCGCGATTGAGCCTGTGTTGAGCCCCAGGGAGAAGTGGTCGGCAACAACGCCATGGGCACCGTAACCCCAGGTCTCAATGGAGTTAGCCGACAGGTTTGCCACCAGCGAGTGGTCCTCGGCCAGCATGCCGTAGGAGTCATTACCGTGGGTCACTATTTCATCAAGGTTGATGGCCGCCGACCAGTTCCTGGCCACCATGCCGTGGGCACCAGGTCCCCAGGTCTCGATCGTCGATGAGCCGCCCCCGAAGAGGGAGCCCAGGATGCCCACAAGGCCGTCGGCTATCTGGCCCACGCCGCCTTCGTCCCCAAAGATACCTTCAAAGAAGTCACCGGGGATCAGGTCGAACAACCCCGACCCGAGGGAGAGCAGCGAACCGCCGTTGACGGCGATGGAGCCTTCCTCGGCCACCATCCCGTGGGAGCCGTACTTTTCGGTAGCGATATCGCCCATGTTGAGTGCCAGGCCGAAGTCTTCGGCCTGCATGCCGTAAGATTCCTCACCGTGGGTCGCTATTTCGCTCAGGTTGATGGCTGCGGCCCAGTTTCTGGCCACCATCCCATGGGCGTCGTCACCTTCGGTCTCGATCTTGCCCGGCAGGATGCCGTCGCCCAGGAGGCCACCGAACATATCCAGGTAATCGGAGAATTCTCCCAGGTCGAAGTCACCCAGACCGCCGATGATGTTCCCCAGGAAGCCCGATACATCCGAACCGAGGCCGAAGTTCACCGCCAGGGAGCCTTTCTCGGCCACCATCCCGTGTGAGCGGTCGCCGCTGGTCTCGATCGTGCCGGCGTTGACGGCGGCGGCCCAGTCATGGGCCCACATGCCGTAGGCCTCGTCGCCGCTGGTGTTGATCGTGCCGGGCAGTATCCCCGCGAATATCCCGGCGTTGATCGCGGCGGACCAGTGATCGGCCACCATGCCGTGGGAGCCCGCGCCCTCGGTCACGATCTTGCCGAGGTTGGCCGCTAGGGAGGTGTCGTTGGCCCACATGCCGTAGGCCTCGTCGCCCTTGGTGGTGATGGACCCGTCGTATATGCCGATACCGCTGATGAGTGTCGCGATATCCTCGGTAAGACCCAGATCGGTTGGAAGGAGGCCCACCAGGGCCGTCAGGTCATACCCCGCGTTGGCGACGATGGACCCACTCTCGGCCACCATGCCGTGGCTCCCCTCACCTTCCGTCACGATCTTGCCTGACAGGGGCAGGATAGGCGCTTCTCCTTTATTTTTATAGAGGATAACGTCAATGTCCCAGGCCGCCTTGGCCAGGTCGAAGTTGAAGGCCATGCCGCCGTCGGAGGCGTACATGCCGTAGGCGTCGCCGCCCTTGGTGAGGATCGATCCGGGGTTCCACGCCTGGGAGCCACTACCGAGGGCGTACATGCCGTGGGAGCCCTCACCCCGGGTTTCGATCTTGCCCGTGATCGGCAGATTCAGCGTGGCCCCGTATCGACTAAGAGTAGCGGAGGCTGTGTCCTGGGCGTAGTTATGGGCAACACCGCCGTCTTCGGCAAAGAGGCCGAAGGAGCCGACCCCCTTGGTGAGGATATTGCCGGCGTTCCAGATGGCTGAACCCCCGCCATCGGCGACCATACCGTGAGCTGCGTCGCCGTTGGTGGTGATTGAGGCTCTCTTGGGATCGATGCCAAAAGGTATTATTGAAAGGTTAAGGGCACCTTCGTTGAAGGCCTGGGCTCCCACCTCGGCGACCATGCCGTGGGAGTCTGGTCCGGAAGTTTGGATCGATCCTGTGAACCAATCCCAACTTATAAAGCTTGTCCTAAGGTATTCGTTGGTATTGTGGATCTCCGCACCATCGGTCCCCCACATGCCGTAGGCGTTCGAGCCCGAAGTCTTGATATCTCCATAGTTCCAGGCTTCAGACCCCTCGTTATCGGCCACCATTCCATGAGAATCGTTCCCGGAAGTTGTGATCGATCTTTTTTTGTAATAATTGCCAGATAGGAATCTATTACTGATCTTTCCGCCCTCGTAGGACCACATTCCGTAATGGCTCTGGCCACTGGTGGTGATGTCTGAAGGGTTGTCTTTCACTTCCCCCGCACCGGCCTTCACCACAGCGTCCTGTCCGAACGCCGCTCCGCTTAAAAACACCAGAAGGATCACCAGAGAACATAAAATGAAACCTTTTGTTCCTGACCGCCTGCTCATACCTCCTGCCTCCTCCCTCGTAGTCCCTCCGGCTGCGGCCTTTTGGCCGGACCGGTGCTCAGAATCAAATAATACGTCACTCGGTATCAAGGAAAAACCTCGCGCGCGAACACATGTCCTATTCAAAAAGGAAAAACTACCGAAGGAGACTTCCCTGGCCCGGGAAAATGAAAAAAGAAGACGGCGAAAAGGCCTACGGGAACGCTCCTTCCCCTTGGGTGGACCGGCTGCCCCGGCCCCCGAAAGGCTTTAGACCCGCAGCTTGGCGTCACCGCCCTTCAGCGGTTTTGCCCTTTCGTCGATGCGATATTACAATTTGGCAGACTTATCTGCCTATTTGCCAAATGATATGGCTCCATCCTAATTATGTCAATGACATGAAGCTGGCCTGAGGGATCGGGCTCTGAAATCGCATGGGCTTGTACCTGTACCTGTAAAGGATTCCTCAGGAACTCCGCGGCGCATCTCTTGAACATAAGAAGGGGGCGGCTCCCGCCGCCCCCCGTTGGTTCGTCCCCGATTTACGCTTTTCGCTTTTGCCTTGGCTTCACGGTTTTCGCTTTTCGCTTTTGCCTTGGCTTCACGATTTACGATTCACGATTTACGGCTCACGATTCACGGCCCTTACGATTTACGATTCCCGATTCACGGCCCTTCTAGAACTTCCACTCCAGCCTCAGCCAGCCGCCGTGGGTTGTGCTGTTGCTACCGAAGCGCCCTCCGTAGTTCAAAGAAATGTCCATGGCGCCGTACTTGCAAAGCGATAGCCCCAGGTCCGCCACGAAGTAGTCCCTGTCGAGGCTCTCGGTGAACCAGTAGGTCGTGCCGCCCCAGCTCTGGTCGATGGTGATGTCCTCGCCGGAGAGAACGTGCACCCAGCCAAGGCGAAGCTGCGGGATGAAGGTGGAGCCGTCGCCCCTCAGGTACTCACCCTTGAAGCGTATCCCCACCACGCTCTCCACCACGGTGTTGCTGAAGTCGCCGTAGGTGAAGCCCTTATCCTCGGTGTAGCCGCCGCGGTTGATGTAGCCCACGTTCAGGCCCACCTCGGGGATGACCTGCCAGTGGGAGCCTTCCCCTATCTCCCTGGCTACGTAGCCGAGCCTCAGGTCGTTGGTCACAGCCCAGCTGTCGAAGCTGGCCCTGGCGTCGCCGCCTACCTGCTTCCGGAAGGTGCTGTGGCTGGCGCTGCGGTAGGTCAGCGTGTCCGAAAGGATCCACTTGTCCCAGCGCTTGCTTATGTAGGCACCAAAGTGCCAGGTGTCCTGGCTCTCCCAGTCGGCATAGACCATGGGTAGGCCGGTGAAGTCTATGTCCTTTTCGGTGTAGCCGACGTAGAGGCCCCAGAGGGTGCTGTCGTTCTGCTTCTTGTCGAAGCCCAGGCTTATGCCCTTCTGGGTCGAGTCGAACCCGGCCGAAGTGGCGTTGGCGGGATCACGCTTGGTCTGCCCCGCCAGGACCTGGGCGTGGATCTTCTTCTCGCCGACTTCCAGTGACTTCATGCAGTCGGCCACGTCGTTGAGGTGGTTGGCCATGGCGTAGCGCAGCAGCGACCAGTCGTCGATGGTTGCCACCAGGCCCAGAGCCGCGTGGGAGAAACTGTAGCCGACCATGCTCGTGTAGTGCCAGCTGCCGCCCGCGAGCCACTGGGGCCCGTAGGGGAGGAAGAGGGGGCTGAGATTGACGAAATCGTGAGGTTTAATGAAATTGTCGATGTAATTTTCAGCCCTGATAAAGGTGTAGAAGCCCGGCAGTTCGGCCTCAGTGCCGTCGATGGTAAGGCGACCGTTGAACTCTCCATCACCCTCCACCCAGAGCGGGATCTCGTCATTGTCCAAGTAGGAGCCGGGGTTCATGTAGACGTAAAGCATCGCGTCCGGCGACTGGTAGTAGGTGCCGGTCGTGAACTGGGTCTGGGATTCGATCTCAAGGGTACCGTCCTCGTGGGCCGTGCGGCCGTCCACGAAGGAGTCCTTCTCCAGGGTCATCCAGCCCGTCCCCCGCTTGGTGAAGAGGTCGAAGCCCTGCACCTGGGCGGAGAATGGGTCCGCCTGGGTGGGATCGTCCATGCTCACTAAAAGTTTCGAGGTGTCATCGCCCCAAAGTGTGTGGGAGCCCGCCAGGACCGTGCCGTCGAGCAGGGTGGCGTCGCTGCTGGTAAGGGCCGTAAGGGCGTTGCCCTGGGCACTGTCCAGAACGCCGGTGTTGACGAGGCTGCTGCCCTCTTCAAGCCGGACGGCGTCGGAACCCAGGCCGGTGGTGACGATGATGCCGTCGTTGAAGGCCTCGGAGTCGAGCTCGGCGTACATGCCGTGGGCTTTTTCGCCCCCGGTCGTAACGGTGCCCGATCCGAGGTTATGGACTTCGCTGCCCCCAGAGGCGCGCATGCCGTGGGAGCCGTCGCCGACGGTTTCGACTTCGCCATCGTTGAAGGCCTTGGCGTTGTGCGCGGCGTACATGCCGAAGGCGTCGTTGTTACGAGTGACGACCTTTCCCTTGTTCACGGCCGTGGAGTTGAATTCGGCCATCATGCCGTGGGAGCCTTCGCCCCAGGTCCTGACGACGCCGCCGCTGAAGTTGCCCACAAAGGAATCGTCCAGGGCGTACATGCCGATGGAGCCGGGTCCATGGGTTACCACCTTGCCGGTGTTGACGGCCCTGGAGTGGTCTTCAGCGACCATGCCGAAGGCGTTGTCGCCCCTAGTGACGACCGTGCCGGTGTTCACGGCCCGGGAGTGGTCTTCAGCGGCCATGCCGTGGGAGCGTTCACCCCAAGTCCTGACGACGCCATCGCCGAAGTTGCCCACAAAGGAATCGTTAAGGGCGTACATGCCGTAGGAATCGTCGTTACGAGTGGCTACCCTGCCGGTGTTCACGGCCCGGGAGTCATCGGAAGCCACCATGCCGTGGGAGCCTTCGCCCCAAGTCCTGACAACGCCGCCGCTGAAGTTGCCTACAAAGGAATCGTTAAGGGCATACATGCCGTAGGCACCGGGTCCATGGGTTACCACTTTGCCCGTGTTAACGGCCGTGGAGTAGTCTTCAGCGACCATCCCGTGGGAGCCTGCGCCCCAGGTCTCGACAGTATCGCTGCTGAAATTGCCCACAAAGGAATTGTTAAGGGCGTACATGCCAAAAGCGCCGTCACCGTGGGTGACAACCGTGCCGGTGTTCACGGCCCTGGAGTGGTCTTCGGCGAACATCCCGTGGGAGCCGTCACCGCCGGTCTCGATGGTGCCGCCGCCGAAGTTGCCCACAAAGGAATTGTTAACGGCGTACATGCCGTAGGCACTATCGCCGGAGGTGACGATCGAATTCAGGTTGAAGGCTCTGGAGTTGTTCCTGGCCACCATGCCGTGGGCATTTTCACCGAAGGTCTCGATGGTGCCCTCGTTGCGGACCTCGGAATCCTTGAAAGCCAGCATGCCGTGGCCCCTTCTGCCTTCCGTGATGACATTGCCAAGGTTGAGGCCGAAGGAGCCATCCTCGGCCTTGATGCCGACCGATCGGCGGCCGGAGGTCATGACCAGGCCCTTGTTGATGGCCTTGGAGCTACCCAGGGCGTACATACCGAAGGCATCGTTGCCATCAGTGTCGACTTTACCCTTGTTGATGGCCCTGGAGTCACCCAGGGCGAACATGCCATGGGAGCCGTTGCCGGAGGTGATCACCGTGTCGGTGTTCACGGCCCTGGAGTGGTCTTCGGCGAACATCCCGTGGGAGCCGTCACCGCCGGTCTCGATGGTACCGCCGCTGAAGTTGCCCACAAAAGAATCGTTAAGGGCGTACATACCGAAGGAGCCCTGGCCGTGGGTCTTCACCGAGCCGATGTTGACAGCCGTGGAGTTGTTTTCAGCGAACATGCCGTGGGCACCGTCACCGCCGGTCTCGATGGTGTCGTGGCTGAAGTTGCCCACGAAGGAATTGTTGACGGCGTACATGCCGTAGGCGTTATCTCCGCTGGTAACGACGGAACCCCAATTGAGAGCCTTGGAGTTGTTCCTGGCTACCATACCCTGGGCGTTTTCGCCCTTGGTGATGATGTCACCTAGGTTGAAGGCCTTGGAGTTGTTCCTGGCCACCATTCCGCGGGCATTTTTGCCGGAGGTCTCGATGGTGCCCTCGTTGCGGACCTCGGAACCTTTCAAGGCCAGCATACCATGGGCATTGTTACCTGAGGTGGCGATGGAGCCTTCGTTGTAGGCTTTGGAGTCATCGGAAGCCACCATGCCGTGGGAACCTTTTTTGGTGGTCTGAATGTCGCCTGAAACAGTGTTAGTGGCGATGCCGCCGTTGAGGGCGTACATGCCGTGGGCATCTTTCCCGGTGGTCGTGATGGTGCCGCTGTTCTCGGCCGTTGAGCCACCATGCCTCGCCAACATTCCGTGAGAGCCGGCACCAGAGGTCTGAATGTCTCCCGAAACGGCGTTCGTGATGGTACCAATATTGAGGGCGAACATACCGTAGGATCCGCCGCCGTGGGTGATGATGGACCCGCTGTTCTCAGCAATGGATTTGTCGGCCATCATGCCGTGGGCTTCGTCGCCGGAGGTGACGATGGAGCCTTGGTTGGAAACAGTGGACCCGCTTCCCAAAGCGTGCATGCCGTAGGCGCCTTTCCCCTTGGTTTCGATGGTGCCCGTGCCCTCGTTGGTGGCTTCTGAGCCCGTTCCTTCGGCACTCATGCCGTAGGCGCTCGAGCCCCAGGTGACGATGGAGCCGGAGTTCAACGCCACGGAAAGAGTGTCTCCACTGGCTACTCTGGCGATCATGCCATGAGCTGACCCGCCGTGGGTCGTGATATCGCCTGAAGCAGCGTTCACGGACTTGCCGCCGTCGCGGGCGTACATGCCATGGGCGCTGATGCCCTGGGTATCGATGGAGCCCTCGTTGGTGGCTTCTGAGCCCGTTCCTTCGGCCCGCATGCCGTAGGCGCGTTCCCCCTCGGTTTCGATGGTGCCCGATGTGGCGTTCACGGTCTTGCCGCCGTTTAGGGCGTGCATGCCGTAGGCGCCTTTCCCCTTGGTCTCGATGGTGCCTTCGTTGGTGGCTTTTGAGTCCGTTCCTTCGGCCATCATGCCATGGGCGTTGTCGCCGCTGGTGACGATGGAGCCCTTGACATCACCGGAAGTGGCGTTCAAGGCCATGCCGCCGTTGAGGGCGAACATACCGTAGGATCCGACACCGTGGGTGATGATGGCCCCGCTGTTCTCAGCGGTGGAATTGTCGGCCACCATGCCGTGGGACTCATCACCCCAAGTCTCGATGGTATCGGGGCCGTAGTTGTAAATGGAAGAATTGTCAGTGCCCCACATACCGTGTGAGCCCTTACCCTTGGTCTCGATGTAGCCCTTGTTGGTGGCCTTAGAATGACTAGTGGCCATACCGTGTGCACTGTCACCGGAGGTAATGATGGAGCCTTCGCCTTCGTTGGTGGCGGTTGAGTTACCAGTAGCCCACATGCCAAAAGCTTGATCACCGCTGGTGTTGATGGAGCCATAATTTGTGGCTGAACCTTCACTTCCTTCTGTCGCCATGCCGAAGGACTTGGAGCCCTTGGTGACGATACTTCCCCAGTTCTCGGCTGTGGTGTCAGTTGTGGCGTACATGCCGAAAGCTTCGGGGCCACCAGTCAAAATAGAACCGCTGTTTATGATCTTTGAATTCCCGCCGGAAGCCCACATGCCGTGACCCCAATGTGCGTTGGTCTTGATGTCGCCGGAAGCGGCGTTTTCGGCCATCCCGCCTGTTTGGGCGGACATGCCCCACGCGGTTTCTCCTTCCGTCGTGATGGAACCGCTGTTTTCGGCTTTTGAACCGTCGCCGTCAGCCTCCATACCGTGGCCCTGTTCGCCGGAGGTATTGATGTCCCCTGAGACGGTATTGATCACTTCCCCACCATTTTTGGAAAGCATCCCAATTTCGTAGTCCACATTTGTGGTGATTGTCGAATCATTGGACACTACTATTCCATCGGCAATTTTCACGGCGGTTGCCGCGAAAGCCGTGCCGCCTAGAAACGTCAAAAGGAAAACGACAATAAAACCCAAGATAAAACCCTTACTCCCGGTTCCCTTACTCAAAGTTGCTCCTCCCCTTTCTTGGAAGTCCAATCTTTGTCTCCGAAGCGGCCCAGCGAAGGACGAAGCCGGGAAACCGCACCAGGGCCTTCGGAGAAAGATCTCCGCAGGCAATTGTTGATATCCGGAATAGGATCCAATGCAAGAAGTTCTTTCTGTGGTACGGGGGGACAAATTCGGTGGGGCGCCCCTCTCCTTTCTTTCGTCTGTTTCTTAAGTTTGTTTCTGGTGCGTCACAAGCATCCGATTGGGGCGGTGGTCCAGGTGGCAGCTTTGCTGTTGACACGAAAAGAATGCAATTATTACAAATTATCTTATCCTCTTGCGACCTTTGTCAAGCCGAATTCAGAGAATAGAGTGAATAAAAAGAACATAACCGAAAGGGATTCCCTACCCTACGCTGGCGGCACGCCGGCTATGGCGCTTCGTCCGCGTCCCCCGTGGTGCAATACTTTTAGGTTTTCTTGCCTTTCGCCCTTGCCCTTTCGATCTCTTGCCCCCAGCCCCCTTGCATCGCCCGAATAAATCTGCTACATTTTTCCCTAGAGGGAGTGTCCGCAGATGAGAATAGCCGAGTTCAGCAGAGGTTCCATGAAGTCCATGAATTGCAACTGGTGGTGGCGCTGAAGGCGCCGCGACTCGTCGCGTGACTACACGCGGGGTGCGCGGTTTCGACCGTGTACCCCGCGTTTTTTATTTTGAACGAGGGGCGTATCCATAAGAGGATGAACGCCCCTTTTTGTTTGCGGACAACCCCGATATCGTGAGCCGAGGAGGAAGAGGAAATGAAGAGCGCAAGCAAGGCAGTCGAGGCAAGGAAGGGTTATTTCGGTACCTTCGGGGGCAGTTACGTGCCCGAACAGTTGCAACCCAGGCTGGATGAACTGGAGGCCGCCTTCGAGTCGGCCAGGGGTGATGAGCTTTTCGGGAAGGAATACGCCAGGCTTTTGAAGGAATACGTGGGCAGACCCTCCGCCCTGACATACTGCGCCAACATCTCCCGTGAATACGGCGGTGGAAGGCTTTTCCTCAAGCGGGAGGACCTGAACCACACCGGGGCGCACAAGATCAACAACACCATAGGCCAGGCCCTGCTCGCGAAGCGGATGGGCAAGGAGAGGATCATCGCCGAGACCGGGGCGGGCATGCACGGGACGGCCACGGCCACGGTGGCGGCCCTGATGGGGATGAAGTGCACCGTTTACATGGGTGAGGAGGATGTCCGGAGGCAGGCCCCGAACGTGGCCCGGATGAAGGTCCTGGGTGCCGAGGTGGTCTCCGTGACCCACGGCCAGAGGACCTTGAAAGAGGCCGTCGACGCGGCCCTCGACGCCTACGTGGCGGAGCCGGAATCATTCTATATGCTGGGTTCCGTCGTGGGGCCCCATCCCTTTCCCACGATCGTCAG
>ERZ724524.2698-NODE-2698-length-11406-cov-4.327196_pt1 | contig 11406 bp, 9 predicted proteins | sample MGYA00376057_ERZ724524 | MGnify/ENA primary metagenome ERZ724524 (study PRJEB28724, sample SAMN07190888) | wastewater metagenome | isolation source: influent of sewage treatment plant in Hong Hong | place: USA: Christiansburg, Virginia | collected 2016-03-01 ...
GCCTGGAACGCCCATGCTGCCGAGTTACGGCGCTGGGCGAGTGGCCGGCTGGCGGACCCCGCCGAGGTCGAAGACCTGCTGCAGGACCTGTTCCTCAAGGCCATGCGACAGGGCGACCGCTTCTGCTCGATCGACAACGCACGCGCCTGGCTGTACGAAGTCGCCCGCAATGCACTGGCTGACCGGCTGCGCGCACGGCGCGACAGTGTGACGCTGCCCGACGATCTGGCCGCAACGGTCGAGGAAACGGCAACCGTCGATCAGCTCGCCAGCTGTCTGCCGCGCGTGCTGTCCGAGCTGACCGAGGAGGACCGCGAAGCCATCACCTGGTGCGACCTGCACGGCATGCCGCAGGCTGAATTCGCTCGGCTCAAGGGCCTGAGCCTGAGTGGAGCCAAGTCACGGCTGCAACGCGCGCGGGAACGGCTGCGTGCCAGGATGACCACCGCCTGCCAGGTCGAGCAGGACGACAGCGGCCAGGTGCTCGACTTCATCCCTCGTAGCCCGATCCCTTACTGAGTCGCGCGAAAGACTGAGTATTTCAGTCAACTTTCTGCCAGGGCTGCGTCTTTTTCGGGTCTCGTGCGTCTTCAGGGGCATGAACACGATTGCCTTGAAATTGCAGCGCTGGCCGACCCGGCAACCGCTCTGGTTCCTTTTGCTTGCTGCTGCCCTGTGGTGGGCGCTGTACCAGACACTGGTGCCGCTGTCCGAATGGCTGGTCGCGCTGCTACCGGTGGAGCGCAACAGCCACCTCGGTGGCGCCCTGCAGTTCTTCTTCTACGATACCCCCAAGGTGCTGATGCTGCTGGCCGGCGTGGTGTTCGTGATGGGCATGGTCAACAGCTACTTCACGCCCGAGCGCACGCGCGCGTTGCTGGCGGGTCGCAGCGAGGGCATGGCCAACGTGATGGCCGCCACGCTGGGCATCGTCACGCCGTTCTGCTCCTGCTCTGCCGTGCCGCTGTTCATCGGCTTCGTGCAGGCCGGCGTGCCGCTGGGCGTGACCTTCTCCTTCCTGATCTCGGCCCCGATGGTCAACGAGATCGCGCTCACGCTGCTGTTCGGCCTGTTCGGCTGGAAGATCGCAGCGCTCTACCTAGGACTGGGACTGAGCGTGGCCATCGTCTCGGGCTGGATCATCGGCCGGCTCAGGATGGAAGCGCATCTGGAGGACTGGGTGCGCGAGATGCCGCACCGCAGCGCCACCTTCGAGGCCACGGAATCCACGCTGGGCGACCGCGTCGAGGCAGGCTTCAGCGCCGTGCGCGAGATCGTCGGCAAGGTCTGGCCCTACATCCTGGCGGGCATTGCAATCGGCGCTGGTATCCACGGCTATGTGCCCCAGGACTTCATGGCCAGCTTCATGGGCAAGGAAGCCTGGTGGTCGGTCCCGCTGGCCGTGCTGATTGGCGTGCCGATGTATACCAATGCAGCAGGGGTCATTCCGATCGTGCAAGCGCTGCTGGCCAAGGGCGCGGCGCTGGGCACGGTGCTGGCCTTCATGATGAGCGTGATCGCGCTCTCGCTGCCCGAGATGATCATCCTGCGCAAGGTACTCAAGCCGCGCCTGATTGCCACCTTCACGGCCGTCGTCGCCTGCGGCATCCTGCTGGTGGGCTTCGTCTTCAACGCCGTTCTGTAAACCGTTTTTTCACAGGAGAACCACCATGGACATCAAGGTACTGGGCACGGGCTGCGCCAACTGCAAGCGCACCGTCGAAATGATCCAGCAGGCCGCACAGGCCAAGGGCATTGCCGTCAACATCGAGAAAATCGAGGACATCCGTGCCATCATGGGCTATGGCATCCTGAGCACGCCGGGCGTCGTCGTCGACGGCGAAGTGGTGCACGCGGGCGGCATCCCGACGCGCGAAAAGATCGAGCAGTGGCTGGGTTCGGCTTCGGCTGCAAAGACTGGCTGCTGCGGTACCGGCAGCGCTACGGCTGCTGCGCCCTGTTGCGACAAGCCATCGGCTTGCTGCTGAACCAGAAAGAGGTTGAAAGATGAGCAACCCAGCCAAGCTGTGCTTTCATGTCGAATCGCACCGGGTAGATGCCCACGGCAGCCTCGCACGCTGCAAGCAGGCCGAGATTGCGCTCGATACGGATCTGGCCGGAGCCTCAGAGGCATTCAATCCGGCCGAGCTGCTGCTGGCCGCGCTGTCAGCTTGCATGATCAAGGGCATTGAGCGCGTCACCCCGATCCTCAAGTTCGAGTTACGGGGTATCGAGGTGATCGTGGATGGGGTCAGACGCGACGTGCCGCCCAGCATGGAGTCCATCCGTTATGAAATCATCGTGGACACCGATGAGTCAGACCAACGGCTCAACCTGTTGCACGAAAACGTCAAGAAATACGGCACGGTGTTCAACACCGTAGCGCCGGGCACCGACCTGAGCGGCGTGATGCGACGCGCCTGAATCCGAGCCTCCTTGAGGGTTTTCTGCGTCGATTGAGTCTGAAGAAATTGCCAGGAGTTCAGATGAAAACCGTCATGTTGCAACTCGCCTTGCGCACACTGAAGGACGATATTTGAATGACTGCAGGACACGACCACAGCCACGCCCCCGCAAACTTCAACCAGGCTTTTGCGGTCGGCATCGGACTGAACATCGTCTTCGTGGGAATCGAGGCGTTCTACGGCTGGGAAATCAATTCGCTGGCCTTGCTGGCCGATGCCGGGCACAACCTGAGTGATGTCGCCGGCCTGGTGCTGGCCTGGGGCGGTGCACTGGCCGGCAGGCTCAGACCCGACCCGCGACACACCTATGGCTGGAAGAAGGGCAGCATCCTGGCAGCGTTTGCCAACGCCTTGCTGCTGCTGATGGCGATGGGGGCGCTGGTCTGGGAGGCCGTGGAGCGGCTGATGTCGCCTGACCCGCTGCTCGGCAATGAAGGCGTGACGATCATGGCGGTGGCCGGTGTCGGCATCGTGATCAACAGCGCGACCGCCCTGCTGTTCATGCGCGGACGCGAGAAGGATCTGAACATCCGGGGCGCTTTCCTGCACATGGCAGCCGATGCCCTGGTGTCGCTGGGAGTGGTCATAGCGGGTGCGCTCACCTTGTGGATGGGCTGGACTTGGCTCGATCCGGTGGTCAGCCTGCTGATTGCCGTCGTGATCCTCTGGGGCACTTGGAGCCTGTTCCGGCAATCCTTGCATCTGCTGTTTGACGGCGTGCCGGACCGCGTGGACCCACAGGCGGTGCACGACTACCTGGCGAGCCTGCCGGGCATCAGTCGGGTCCATGACCTGCACATCTGGGCCATCGACACCTCGCAGGTGGCCCTGACAGCGCAGCTGGTGATGCCCAGCGGACAGGCCGACGATGCATTCCTGCAAGAGGCCACCGGGCAACTGCATGAGCGCTTCGAGATCACTCACGCCACCTTGCAAGTGGTGAATGCGCCGTTCACCCAGCCCTGTGGCCAATGGCAGAGCGGGCGGGGCAGCAGCAACACGCCTTTGGCACATACCCGCGATTGTGCTGGGTACGGCCCTGGGCACCACCACTGAGCTGTGATGCAAGATTCCTGGCGACAGCACTGCAACTGAACCCGGCCAGCCGGAACCACCACCATGCAATTCCTCCAGCATCCGCCCCGTTTCCTGTTCTTCACCGGCAAGGGCGGCGTCGGCAAGACCTCGATCGCCTGCGCGACTGCAGTTCAACTCGCCGCCGCGGGTCGCCAGGTGCTGCTGGTCAGCACCGACCCGGCCTCCAACGTCGGCCAGGTGTTTGGCATCCGCATTGGCAACCAGATCCTGCCGATTGCCAGCGTCCCCAACCTGTCAGCACTCGAGATCGACCCGCAGGCGGCCGCCCAGCGCTACCGCGACCGCATCGTGACCCCAGTGCGCGGGGCCTTGCCCGACCAGGTGGTCAAGGGCATCGAGGAGCAGCTCTCGGGTGCCTGCACGACCGAGATCGCAGCCTTCGACGAGTTCACCGAGCTGCTGGTCGGCTCGGCTCGCACGCGCGAGTTCGACCACATCGTGTTCGATACCGCCCCCACTGGCCACACGATCCGGCTGCTGCAGCTGCCGGGCGCCTGGAGCGACTTCCTCGAAGCGGGCAAGGGCGATGCCTCCTGCCTCGGTCCCCTGGCCGGCCTGGAAAAGCAGCGCGAGCAGTACCAGTCGGCAGTGCAAGCCTTGGCCGATCCGCAGCGCACCCGCCTGGTCCTGGTCGCAAGGGCACAGGCCGCCACCTTGCGCGAGGCTGCACGCACCCATGAGGAGCTCACGGCGATCGGCCTGTCGCAGCAGTACCTGGTGATCAACGGCCTGCTGCCAGCCGGCGAAGCCGCGCAGGACCCGCTGGCCGGCGCGATCGTCGCCCGCGAGGCCCGGGCACTGGGCGAGATGCCAGCCGGGCTGCAGGCCTTGCCGCAGGACCGGATTGACCTCAAGCCCTTCAACCTGGTCGGGCTGGAGGCCTTGCTGCAGCTGTTCAGCCCGGCCACGCCCGCGGCGACTGCCGTCGAGCCGGCCCCCTCAGGCCTGCCGGAACTGCCAGCACTGGCCACGCTGGTCGACGAGATCGCTGCCGACGGACATGGCCTGGTGATGCTGATGGGCAAGGGCGGCGTGGGCAAGACCACCCTGGCGGCAGCGGTGGCGGTCGAACTGGCGCGCCGTGGCTTGCCAGTGCACCTGACCACCTCGGACCCGGCCGGGCATCTGGCCGAAACGCTGGAGGGGTCACTGGACCAGTTGACGGTGAGCCGGATCGACCCGCATACCGTGACCGAGCACTACCGCCAGCATGTGCTGGAAACCAAGGGGGCCAAGCTCGACGCCGCGGGTCGCGCCATGCTGGAAGAAGACCTGCGTTCACCCTGCACCGAGGAGATCGCGGTGTTCCAGGCCTTCTCGCGCATCATCCGCGAGGCGGGCCGCAAGTTCGTCGTGATGGACACCGCGCCGACTGGACACACCCTGCTGCTGCTCGATGCCACCGGTGCCTATCACCGTGACATCGTGCGCCAGATGGGCGACACCGGCGTGCAATTCAAGACGCCGATGATGCAGCTGCAGGACCCGAAGCAGACCAAGGTGCTGATCGTCACGCTGGCCGAGACCACGCCGGTACTGGAAGCCGCCAACCTGCAGGCCGACCTGCGGCGCGCTGGCATCGAGCCCTGGGCCTGGGTCATCAACAATAGCCTGGCGGCCGGCGCGCCGAAGTCCGTGCTGCTGCGCCAGCGCGCGCGCAACGAGCAGCGCGAGATCGACAGCGTGACCAGCCGGCATGCCAGCCGCTATGCCGTGGTGCCTCTGTACGCCGTGGAGCCGATCGGGTTCGAGCGGCTGCTGGCACTCGCGGCGCCAGCCCAGCAGAACTGAAGCTGAGGCTATCGGTTCAGGCGCTGGCCAGCCAGCCCTGCACCTCGGCCACGGTCGGAATGCGGCCGCTGCTGACCAGCTTGTCGTTGAGCACCAGGCCCGGCGTCGACAGCAGGTCGTAGGCCATGATGGCCTTCATATCAGACACCTTGACGAAATCGGCCGCGAGGCCGGCGTTGGTGGCGGCCTCGCGCGCCACGGCTTCGAGCTTCTTGCAGTTGGCGCAGCCGGGGCCGAGAATCTTGACAGTCAGCATGGTGATTTCCTTCGATGGGTAAAGTGGTTTAAACGGAAGCAGACCTGCGCTGGCGCTGCCTGAGCCAGGCCAGACCGGCAGCCAGGACGGCGATGAACAGGCCCAGCGCCAGGCTCAGCGGCAACCAGCCCAGGCCATCGACCCATGCGCCGTACAACAGGCCGGCACAGACGCTGAACAGCGCCACCAGTCCGACATAGGCGGCAGTCTTCTGGCGCCCGATCACGGCCGCGACCATCAGCATGCTCTGCAGGCTGAGTTCGGGGTCGGCCATCAGATAGGCCAGCAGCGGGCCCGGGTGCATGCCGAGGTCGAGGAACATGCGTGCCACCGGCACCTCGATCAGGGTCGGGAAATACATGAAGACGCCAAACAAGACTGCGACCGCATTGGCCTGCAGCGTGTTGCTGCCGGCCAGTGACTCGATCCATTCCGGCCGGATGATCTGGCGCACCATGCCGACGATGAAGACCCCGACCACCAGCAACAGGAAGATCTGCTTGACGAAGCGCCAGGACTCCCAGAACCAGGCCTGGCGGTCGTCAGCATCGAGCTGGCGCGCAAAATGCCAGCAGGCCCAGAGCGAAGCCGCCACGGCGAGCACGCGACCGGTCAGTCCGACTTCCAGCCCGCCAGCCACTGGCGTCAGGCGCAACGCGGCAACCAGCAGCGTGGTCGCGGTCAGTCCCAGCGTGATCCAGGTCCAGCGGTTCGGGCCCTCGATGATGTTCTCCATGCCTTTCCAGGCGGTAGCGGCAATCAGCAGCAGCAGCGCGATCAGCACCGAACCCTGAAAGCTCACGCCCTCCTCGCCCTTGGCTGCATCGAAAGGCACCCAGCCAAACAGCGTCGCCTGCCAATCGGCGGCCCAGGACAGTGGAAGGCTGAAGCTGGCGAAGGTCTCGGTCAGCGGCCAGAGCTTGAGCGTGCCGGCAATCAGCACCGCCACCAGCGACAGCAGCAGGCCAGTCGCTGCTCGCCCGACGCTGGCCTGCTCGGCGAACAAGGTATCGGTCTGGGCATCGTGGCTGGCGTCATCTTTCCAGAACAGCATGGCCATCAGCAGACCGATGCCGATGCCGAACAGCAGGCACAGCAGCAGACGGGCAGCGGCGAACTCCGGCCCCAGGATGCTGCCGGTATAGGCCAGAGCCATGATGTTGCCGGCCGGCGCGAAGAACAGGAAGGTGATGGCTGGCCCGATGCCAGCGCCCTTGCGGTAGATGCCGGCAAACAGCGGCACGATGGTGCAGGAGCAGACCGCCAGCAGCGAGCCCGCAGCCGCTGCCGCCGGATAGGAAACATAGGCCGGCGTGCTGCGCCCGAGCCAGCGCGTGATGCTGGCCTTGGGGATCAGCGCTGCCATGGCGCCGGCAATGAAGAAGGCCGGCAACAGGCACAACAGCACATGCGCCGCCAGATAGGCCGCCAGGCTGCCAGCGCCGCCATTGAGCAATTTCAGCACGAGATCCATCTTGGCCCTCCCCGGGTCAGTTTTTCATTCTAGACAGGATCGACTCGATCCGGGCAGTTTCAGCGGCTGCGTCCGGCATCCTGGCGCCGCAGCCAGAGCTTGCGCAACTCGCTGAACCACAGCACGCTGCTGCCCATCGCGACGCACAGGCCCCATTGCCCCAGCGTCAGCGGCCGGGTACCGAACGCCAGGTTCAGCCACTGCCATTGCACCACCGCCAGCTGCAAGGCCACGCCCAGCGCCACGGCAGCCCAGAGCAGGCGGTTGTCGAACAGGCCGCGCCAGGCGCTGACCGACTCGGAGCGGGCATTGAAGGTATTGAACAGCTGCGCGAACACCAGCACCGTGAAGGCCGCCGTGCGCGCCGTTTCCAGCGACTGGCTGCCTTCGATCATGCCGCCGGGCAGCAGCAGGTCGAGCGTGAGCAGGGTGGCCAGCGCCATCACCAAGCCGGTCTGCAGCACGCCCGACCACATGCGCGCGTCGATGATGCGCTCGTCCGGACGGCGCGGCCGGCGCTGCATCACGTCGGCGCCGTGTGGGTCGACCCCCATCGCCAGCGCCGGGCCGGAATCGGTGACCAGATTGATCCACAGGATCTGCGTTGCCAGCAGCGGCAGCACCACGGCGCCGCTGGCGTCGATCAGCCCGAGTGCGCGGGCGCCGAGCACGCCTAGGAACACCGTCAGCACCTCGCCCATGTTCGACGACAGCAGGTAGCGCAGGAACTTGCGGATGTTGTCGAAGATGATGCGACCCTCGCGCACCGCCACCACGATGGTGGCGAAGTTGTCGTCGGCCAGGATCATCTTGCCGGCCTCCTTGGTGACCTCGGTGCCGGTGATGCCCATCGCCACGCCGATGTCGGCCGACTTGAGCGCCGGCGCGTCGTTGACGCCGTCGCCGGTCATGGCGACCACATGGCCCTGCGCCTGCAGCGCATCGACGATGCGCAGCTTGTGCGAAGGATCGACCCGGGCGTAGACCGAGGTCGATCGCACCGCCTCGGCCAGCCCGGCCTCGTCGAGTGCGTCGAGCTCGACCCCGGTCAGCGCGCTGGCACCGGCCTCGATGATGCCGAGGTCGGACGCGATGCGCGCAGCCGTGCGCGGGTGGTCGCCGGTGATCATGATGATCCGGATGCCGGCGCGCTGCGCCTCCTGGATCGCGACCGCCGCCTCGGCGCGCGGCGGGTCGATGATGCCGACCGTGCCGACGAAGATCAGCTCGCGCTCGAGCGCCGCGCCGGCCTGTTCGTCTTCGTCCGCTGCCAGCGGCCGATAGGCCACCGACAGGGTGCGCAATGCGGCATCGGACAGCTCGTCGACATCGGCCAGCGCGCGGGCGCGGATGGCCTCGCTCATCGGCACCACATCCATGCCGACCCGGGCCGCGCTGCACAGCTGCAGCAGCACATCGGGTGCGCCCTTGACGATGATGAAGCGCTGGTTCTCATGGTCGTGGTCGATCGAGAGCACCGCCATCCGCTTGCGATAGGAGGTGAACGGGATCTCGGCGATGCGCTCGAAGCGCTCGCGCCGGCGTTCATGCACACCGAGCTTGCGCTCGGCGACCAGGAAGGCGGCTTCGGTCGGGTCGCCCTGGATCACCCAGCTGCCGTCGGCCTGCTGGCGCAGGTCGGCATTGCCGGCCAGGCTGCCGCCGCTGAGCATCAGCACCAGTTCGCTGTGCAGGGGGCCGGGCTCGACCAGCCGGCCCTGATGCCGGATGTCGCCGACCGGCTCGTAGCCCACGCCCTCGGGGCAGCTGCAGCCGGAAGCGGTCATGACGCGCTCGATCGCCATCTCGGAGCGGGTCAGGGTGCCGGTCTTGTCGGTGCAGATCACCGAGGCCGAGCCCAGGGTCTCGACCGATGACAGCTTCTTGACGATGGCCGACCGGCTCGCCATGCGCTGGACCCCGATCGCCAGCACCAGCGACAGGATCGCGGGCAGGCCCTCGGGCACAGCCGCCACCGCCAGCGACACCCCCAGCAGCAGCACCGCCTCGACATCGGCCAGGCTGCGGATCTCGGTCATCAGCAGCACCGTGACCACCACCACCACGGCGATCAGCAGCACGGCGCGCCCGAGCATGACGCCGATCTGACGCACCTCCTTCTGCAGCGGCGTCGCCTCTTCGGGCGTGGTGGCGAGCAGATGGGCAATGCGGCCCATCTCGGTGCCCATGCCGGTGGCGGTGACCAGCGCCAGTCCGGTGCCCTGGACCACCGCCGTGCCCTTGAACACCATGTTGGCGCGTTCGGCCAGGGGGGTGTCCGGCGCCAGCTGGGCGGAATCCTTCAGCACCGCCTCGCTCTCGCCGGTCAGCGAGGCCTCCTGCACGCGCAGCGCATTGGCCTGCAGCAGCCGCGCATCGGCACCGATGCGGTCGCCTTCGGACAGCTGCAGCAAATCGCCCGGCACCAGTTCGGCGCTCGGCACCCGCAGCGGCACGCCGTCGCGCAGCACGGCCGAGGTGACGGCAGTCAGCCGGGCCAGGGCGGCGGCGGCGCGCTGCGACTTGACCTCCTGCAGGAAGCCGAGCAGCGCATTGAGCAGCACGATGGCCCCGATCACCAGCGCGTCGATCGGCCAGCCGCTTGCGCCCTCCACGCCCCACAGCAGCAGCGTGATGCCGACTGCCGCCAGCAGCAGATAGACCAGCGGATCATGGAACTGCGACAGCAGATGGCGCCAGGCCGGCACGGCCGCGTCCACCCGCAACTCGTTGCTGCCGAAGCGCTCGAGGCGCTGGCGGACCTGCGCCGCGTCCAGCCCGCACTCAAGTTCGACGCCCAGCCGGTCCGCCAGCGGCTGGGCCGGCTGGCTCCAGGCGGCCGCTGCCAGCTCGGCATCCGGTGCCGCTATCGCCATCGGTGGCTGTGACATCGAGTTTCCCCCTGGTTCGTGAACGATCCGGCCTCAGAGCGCCGGCTGGTTGACGCGCTGCATCAGCGCCGCGGCGCTTTCCTTGCGCTCGCTGTAGCGGTCGACCAGATAGGGTGCCACATCGCGCGTCAGCAGGGTGAACTTGACCAGTTCCTCCAGCACGTCGACGACCCGGTCATGGTAGCTCGACGGCTTCATGCGATTGTTGTCGTCGAACTCGAGGAAGGCCTTGGCGACCGAGGACTGGTTCGGGATCGTGAGCATGCGCATCCAGCGACCGAGCACCCGCATCTGATTGACGGCATTGAAGGACTGGCTGCCACCGCAGACCTGCATGACTGCCAGCGTCTTGCCTTGGGTCGGACGGATCGCGCCCTGGCTCAGGGGAATCCAGTCGATCTGCGCCTTCATGATGCCGGTCATGGCGCCATGGCGCTCGGGCGAGCACCAGACCATGCCCTCGCACCACTGGGTCAGCTCGCGCAGCTCCTGGACCTTGGGATGGCTGTCGGGCGCGTCGTCGGGCAGCGGCAGCCCGCTCGGGTTGAAGATCCGGGTCTCGGCGCCCATGGCCTGCAGCAGTCGGGCGGCTTCCTCGACCAGCAGCCGGCTGAAGGAGCGCTGACGCAGCGAACCGTAGAGCAGCAGCAGGCGCGGCGCATGGGTGGAAGGCAGCGAGGGCCGCAGTCGCTGCGGGTCGGGGACCTGGAAATGCTCGGGCGCCAGCTGCGGCAGATCCGCCAGCGGCTGGACTGCCGGCAGGGCAGAAGGCAGGATGCGGCGCCCTTCGGCGTCGATCACGGCTTCGCCATCCTCCTTGCTGAAGGGGCCGCGCGGCGGATCGGGCAGGATGTCGAGCACGGCCTCGGACGGCCGGCACAGCCGCACGCCCAGCGACGTCACCACGATCGGGCGCTGGATCAGCACCGGGTGCTGGCCGATGAAGTCGAGCAGCTGCTCGTCGCTCCACTTCGGGTTGGCCAGGTCGAGTGCGTCATAGGGCGTGCCCTTCTTGCGCAGCAGGTCGCGCACGCTGAGCCCCAAGCGCAGCAGCAACACCTTGAGCTCGTCGCGGCTCGGTGGCGTCTTGAGGTACTCGACCACATGGGGCTCGACGCCGCTGTTGCGGATCAGCGCCAGCGTGTTGCGCGAGGTGCCGCAGCCGGGGTTGTGATAAATCGTGATCTGGCTCATCTTGCATCTCCTGTGACAGTCCTGGGCTTCCAGGCATTGACGATCGCCACCAGCGACAGCATCACCGGCACTTCGACCAGCACGCCGACCACGGTCGCCAGCGCCGCGCCCGAATTCAGGCCGAACAGCGAGATCGCGACCGCGACCGCTAGCTCGAAGAAGTTGGAAGTGCCGATCAGGCAGGCCGGCCCTGCCACCTCATGCGGCAGCTTGAGCCACCGGGCGCCCCACCAGCTG
>ERZ724524.2702-NODE-2702-length-11403-cov-8.496123_pt1 | contig 11403 bp, 11 predicted proteins | sample MGYA00376057_ERZ724524 | MGnify/ENA primary metagenome ERZ724524 (study PRJEB28724, sample SAMN07190888) | wastewater metagenome | isolation source: influent of sewage treatment plant in Hong Hong | place: USA: Christiansburg, Virginia | collected 2016-03-01 ...
GCATGAGATACTCTACTACCAAATCTCTTAGAAAATACACAAGGTTCGTAACAGTGTTGTGCCTTTGAGCTCGATTTTTAACTTGGCATATAGTTGCTTAGATTTGCTTAGAGTTAAGCCCTGGCGGTAATTTATAGCTCTGCTCAGCTCATTAAAAATGCGCTAGAATGCAAGCATGTGGCCGATAATCGTAGTCTATGCTGGCTTGGTATGCACTCTTACAGCGGTGTCCTATGTGCTTATGTTTAGGCCAAAATGCAAGAGCCTTGAATTTACGAAGCAATCTTCACTCGAGAGGGGGGAGTTCGATGAGAGTTTTTTAAATCTCGATTGGCAGGAATGGTCATTCGCATCGCCGCATGGCTATACTCTGAGAGGCCAGTATCTACGAGGCCGAAAAGATGCACCAGCAGCGCTCTTTGTCCATGGCATAACATGGTCGCGTTATGGAATGGTAAAATATATGCGACCATTCATAGAGCGCGGCTGGAATGTAGCGGCTTTCGATCTTGCAGGGCATGGAGCCAGCATGGCTCCAAGGCGCTTCTATCCATCCTATGGTTTCTATGAAAAATACGATGTGAAGGCTGGAGTCGAATCGCTACATTCGCTCTTTTCAAATGCTCCACTCTATGGTCTTTTTGGTGAATCGCTCGGAGCGGCCTCGGCCCTTCAATATGCACCTCTCACAAAAGCCAAACCCTCGAGAGAAGTCGATTTTATTGTAGCCGACTGTTCTTTTTCTTCGGCATGGGAGGAGCTCCTCGAACAGTATAGAGCAATTCATATGCCAAACTTCATAGCATGGCCTTCTGCTCATGTTACAAGGTTATTTGTACGCCTTCTGCGAGGCTTCGACATAAAAGAAGCAAGCCCGTCCAAGGCAGTATTGCTGACCGATATACCCATTCTCTTTGCTCACGGTATGGAGGACAGCTATGTGCCGACCATAATGAGCGTGCGTATGGCCAGCGCTCGACTGTCGAACAATATCGGGTTGACGGAGCTAGTGCTTATTCCTGGTGCCAGGCATGCGGTGGGAATTTTGACAGACCAGATGCGTTGGTTATCTGCTGTAGATGCTTTCATAGATCGTGTCTTTCTTGAAAAGAGCGAAAAATGCAATAAAGCGTCGTGCAATATATCTTTGAATGAAGAGAGCAAATAGAAATCTGACCATGAGGAGAGCAGCAATGGAATTGAAGGAAGGGATTATCGCAGAAAAGGAAATAATTGTGGAAGAAAAGTATGTCGCTTCGCATCTGGGCTCAGGAGGCGTCCCTGTCTACGCGACACCTATGATGGTGCTGCACATGGAAGAGACTTCGCGTCTTGTGGTGGATCATCTTCTTGAGCCAGGCAAGGCTACGGTCGGAGCTTTTATTGCCGTCAAACATCTCGCTCCGACTCCAAAAGGAATGAAAGTTCGAATTCGCTCTGAACTAGCAAAAATTGAAGGGCGCATGCTAACTTTCAAGGTCGAGGCTTGGGACGAAGTAGAAAAAGTCGGAGAGGCAGAACATATTCGTTCCATTATAGATATTGAACGATTTTCCGAACGAATCGAGAAGAAAAAAGCTATAGCCGCTTCGAAATGAGCGCTATATATTACATGCTCTTCCAGAATCTATAGAATCTACGCTCAATAGTGCCAAGGTCTAGATAGGGGTAGAATTTGCATGGTTTATCATGCTCAGCAAAGACGAATCCTTCCTTGAGATATTTATACGAAATATGGTCGATTGGACAGTCTAGAGAAATACCCTTGACAACCTTGCCTGGCGTATTGCGGACTTCCTCTATGGCCGCTGCAAGTCTTGCGGGATGTATACCAGGTACATAGCAGCGGATAAGCGGATTTTCCTCATATTCTTTCATGAATTGTTGACTATCGAACTCGAGGAGTGTAAAAGCGGTCTTTGGCGCACCCTTGGTGTTGCGAGGGTCGGTTATGAATTGGCCAAACTCATGGTAGTTTAGTTTTGTTAGCACTATGAATCGCACGGGATTTACTTCAAGCATTATCCTAAATTCATCGCTGTCTATTGAAGGTTCGTGGGGTTTGGATTCCAGCTCCACATAATCTCCTAGCGAATTGCTTATATAGAGCTTGCCGAATGCGCTGTAATCCATATGCTCCAATACCCGGTAGCTCTTTATGAATTTTGTGGCCTTTGGTCTACCGTCTTCATGAGGTTTGAGCTCTGAATAAGCTGTATCGATGTCGAAATAGGGGTTTCTGAATTCAGGATCGACTTCGACAAAGATCAGCCTACCTTCAAAGTATCGCGTCGAGCCCTGGACATAATGCTTTATGAAGCGTTCAGGCTCGAGCTGTGAAGCTATTAGCGAGTGATTCGGATGAACGATCATATATAAACGTTTTTCATAATCCATGGGGCGAACCTCCTAAGGTTCCGAATAGCCTAAATATATTATCGCAATTCTTACATATTTAAAGAAATTTCTGCAATAGGCTAAAACATCAACCCCACACTGTTTTTAGAACAGGAGCAAGTACAAGCGAAATAACCGCCATCAATTTTATCAGGATATTTAGCGAAGGGCCGGCCGTATCCTTGAAGGGATCGCCTACGGTATCTCCCACTACGGCGGCACGGTGAGCGCTAGTGCCCTTGCCTTCTTCGCTTCGTGATTCTATGAGTTTCTTGGCATTGTCCCAGGCTCCGCCTGCATTCGACATGAATATGGCAAGAAGGCCTCCGGAGACCGTGGCGCCAACTAATAATCCGGTAAGTACGGCAGGCCCACCGATGAAGCCAGTCAATATAGGCGCGGCTATAGCCGAAATACCTGGCAATATCATGCTCTTCAAAGCTGTCTGTGTAGAAATGTCGACACAGCTTTTATAGTCAGGTTCATCGGTTCCTTCGAGAATGCCTGGTTTTGCGTGGAACTGTTTTCTTACCTCTTCTATCATGGCGAATGCAGCCCGATAGATTGCATCCATGGCCAATGAACTGAAAAAGAAAGGAATCATTGCGCCAATGAAAAGACCGATTAACACGCTGGGATTTGCAAGATTCATCATCTCTACAGGCAATCCTGCAGCGCTCAAAAAGGCAACAATCAGGATGAGCGAAGTAAGAAGCGCCGATCCAATGGCAAAGCCCTTACCAATGGCCGCCGTCGTATTACCGACAGCGTCGAGCGAATCTGTGATTCTTCGTACTTCTGGCTCCATTTCTGCCATCTCCGCAAGACCGCCCGCATTATCTGCAACAGGACCATATGCATCGACCGAGAGTTGTATTCCGAGTGTGAGCAGCATTCCGAGGCCAGCAATCCCAATACCATAGAGCCCCGCAAGCCAGTTTGAGAGCCCAATGGCTAGCCCAATGACCAGAATAGGAAATACCGTAGAAATCATGCCGACGCCTAAGCCAGAGATGATCGTGGTTGCGGCGCCGGTAGTACAGGATTTTGCTATCTTTCGAACAGGAGGAGAATCCGAGCCCGTGTAGTATTCGGTTATGAGACCAATTGCCGTACCTGCCACCAAGCCTGTTATGCATGCAAGATAGACCCCAAGCCACCCTGCTTCTCTCGACCCAATCGAAAAACGGCCATCTCCAATAATGAAGCGAACGACTGGAATAAGAATAATTATGGCTATTATAGATGCTCCTATAGAACCGGCATTGAGGGCATTCTGAGGGTGTTTGGCTCGGCTTAGGTGTACGAAGAGCGTTCCGATGAGCGAAGCCACCACACCTGTTCCCGCGGCTATGAGCGGCAATATAGCTAATCTTTGCTGAAGCTCTGGGCTAGCGGAAATCGCAATACCGAGTACCATGCAGCCGACTATCGATCCCGCATACGATTCGAAAAGGTCTGCTCCCATTCCAGCAACATCGCCCACATTATCGCCAACATTATCCGCAATGACTGCAGGGTTTCGGTGGTCATCTTCGGGTATACCGACTTCGACCTTGCCTACGAGGTCGGCACCAACATCGGCGGCTTTTGTGTAAATGCCGCCGCCAACGCGTGCAAAAAGAGCCATCATCGAGGCCCCTAGCGAAAATCCAGATACGATCGGGAATATTGTTTGGGCTAATATCTGCTCTGCATCTGGCATTAGAAGAAGAAGCCCTAAGATAGCTCCTATTCCCAAGAGCACAAGACCTACCACTGTCATGCCCATAACAGATCCGCTCGAAAACGCAATTCTGAGTGCAGGCAGGACACCTTTCTCCGCAGCCTCCGCAGTCCTAGCATTGGCCTTGACCGCTATGCCCATACCGAACCAGCCCGACAGCGCGGACAGAACTGAGCCGACCAGAAAAGAAACGGCTTGCAACTTAAGAGCGCCATTATTGAGACAAAGAAGGAGAACAGCAACCACTGGAATGATAAAGCCCACTGCTTTGTATTCCCTGACGAGGAAGGCATGGGCTCCTTCCTCTATATAGCCCGAAATTCGCATTATAGTAGGATTGGAAAGAGATATCTTTTTAATTTTTGAGCTCGTAATCAAGGAATACACCAGCGCCGCCAGGGCTGTTATGATTGCAACGAATACTCCACTCGAGAGCATCGGCGACCTCCTAATTGCGAAAAGCCAAATTGTGCTTTACGTTTCATTATAAGGCTGGTTATTTAAATCTGGCAATATTGAAAATAAATACAAAACCCCTAGCAAAAACATGATAATGCCTAGAAATATTGAGAACATAATAACTATGTACAGAGAGCACGGCAGTATTATGCATTATATGTCGGGTTTAAGAAAATTTTGTGGAAAGTTAATTAATCTATTGCGCATCTATATCCTTGACAAAAACAGCGAATTGTATTTTTATTGAAACACTTTTCTTTTTGGGAGGGGCACATGGAATGCTCGCTTCTCATATCTATTTACTCACCATCTCTAAGAACTCTGCCAAAGCGCTTTCTTGCATTCCATTCTCGTCGTCTTCATCTATTCTGCTATCGTCGTTGACAATCTTGCACATTATACGTGCAATTTACCTCATTTCTCATTACACTTGTTATTGAAAGGAGATGCCCGTGATTCATGTGGGTATATTAGGGGCCACCGGCTATGCTGGGCTCGAGCTGACCCGAATCCTCTTGCAGCATCCGGAAATAGCAGCATTGAGCGCTTCATCTGTGAGCTTTGAAGGCAAAAGACTCGAAGACGTCTACCCAGCGATGATAAACATTCAGAGCGATGTTGCGCTTCCAATGCTTGAAAAGGCCGAGGATGTTATATGTAAAGCCGATATCGTTTTCTCTTGCTTACCACATGGGCATGCAGAGGAAGCAGGTCAACAATGCTTCGAAGCATCGAAGCCTTTTATCGATATCTCTGCCGATTTTAGGTTTGGAATCCATGAGAATATATTCGAAAAATGGTATGGTGCGCCGTATAAATATCCAAAACTGCATGAGTGTGCGATCTATGGGCTACCCGAGTTGAACCGCAAAGCAATCAAATCGGCTGTTCTAATCGCAAACCCAGGATGCTACCCTACCTCTGCGGAGCTAGGCCTTATGCCAGCTATTCAGGAAGGCCTTGTGGACATTTCCAGTATCGTGATTACTTCGATGTCGGGAGTTACTGGGGCAGGCCGCGAACCGAGCCAAACAACGCATTATCCAGAAGCGGCGGATGCTGCTTCGCCCTATAAGGTTGGCTCTCACAGGCATCAGCCAGAAATTGATCTTTTGCTCTCTGAGATGGCCGGAGAACAAGTGCAGAGCGTATTCACACCGATCCTCGCTCCAATGAATCGAGGCATTGTGAGCACGATCTGCTTTCGACTTAAGCGTGCAGTCTCGGATGAGGAGCTTCATTCGATCTATATAAAGCGCTATGCTGACGAGCCCTTTGTGCGAGTGCTACCACTTGGAGCCACGGCTTCGAATCGTTTTGTAAAATTTTCGAACTATTGCGATATCTCGGTTCACCTATCAGCGGATAAGGAGCGAGCCGTCATAATCTCTACTATCGATAATATGGTAAAAGGCGCGGCTGGTCAGGCCGTTCAGAATATGAATATTCTCCTGGGCTTCGAGGAAACAGAGGGGCTCAGGTTCATTCCACCTGCATTCTAGGCAAGGAGGGTGCAATGAAACAAAGTCGGGGCGGCGTAACTGCCGCAAAAGGATTCCTAGCTTCTGGCGTTCATGTCGGAATTCGCAAAAACAAGGAAAAGAAGGATCTAGCCCTGATATGGTCGGAAGTTCCCTGTGCGGCTGCTGCTGTGTACACGACGAATAGAGTAAAGGGTCAGACTCTTATCGTTACTCAGGAACACCTGGCAGATGGCCGCGCTCAGGCGATAATTGTCAACTCGGGCAACGCAAACACCTGTACCGGAGAAGAAGGTCTAAAAGCTGCACGGCGCATGGCTGAGCTTGTATCCCAGTATCTTCCAGTAAAGACCGAAGACGTAGTCGTAGCCTCTACCGGTGTCATTGGTCAACAGCTCGATGTGTCAGTTATAGAAGCCGGCATGCCCGATCTAGTAAAAGGCCTTTCCAAAGGCGGATCGATCGATGCCAGAGAGGCAATCATGACGACCGACACAATGAAAAAGGAAATTGCGGTCATCGAAGAACTCGATGGCGTACCGGTTACCATAGGAGCTATGGCCAAAGGTTCCGGCATGATCCACCCAAACATGGCAACAATGCTCTGCTTTATAACCACAGACTGTGCGATTGCCGAACCGCTTCTTAAGAAAGCGCTCAAAGAAGTCGTCCGGGTTAGCTTCAACCGCGTCAGTGTAGATGGCGATACTTCCACTAACGATATGGTCGTAATCCTTGCAAACGGCAAAGCTAACAATGCGTATATCGACAAGGAAGATGACAACTACAGCGATTTTCGCGATGCTCTCCAATTCGTCTGTGTGGAACTAGCCAAGATGGTAGCTCGCGACGGTGAAGGCGCAACTAGGCTGATAGAGTGCACGGTTGGAGGAGCAGTATCCGAAGAGCAGGCCGAATCCCTAGCGAAGGGCATAATCACATCGAGCCTCGTAAAGACCGCAATGTTCGGAGCAGATGCAAACTGGGGTAGAATTCTATGCGCAATGGGTTACACACGCAGCGATTTCAACCCAGACAAGGTGGATATCTCTTTCGAGAGCCCAAGAGGTTATATCGAGGTCTGCAAGGGGGGCGCGCCCTTGCCTTTCAGCGAAGAAAGAGCCAAGAAGATCCTCAATAATCAGGAAGTAGAAATTATCGTGGATCTGCATCTGGGAGAGGCTGAAGTAACGGCCTGGGGCTGCGATCTTTCTTATGAATATGTGCGAATCAATGGCGATTATCGTACATAATCGAAGCAAGGCTATAATGCCTTCGTGTCTATCTTAGATAAATAGAAGTGAGGCTTCTTAATATGTTCGCGTCGACTTTAGATAAAGATATGATTACGGACGAGGTGCTTTATGGATAAACATTTCAATGCGGATGTCTTGATAGAGGCTCTGCCATACTTGCGAAAATTCAGCGGAAAGATAATCGTAATCAAATATGGCGGTGCAGCCATGATAAACGAAGGCGTGCGCCAGACCGTGATTCAGGACCTTATCCTCATGCAGCAGGTAGGGATGAAACCAGTCCTTGTGCACGGAGGCGGACCAGAGATAGATCGAATGCTGAAAAAACTCAACAAAGAGGCAATATTCGTAAATGGCCTTCGATATACCGATGACGAGACCATGGAAATAGTGCAGATGGTCCTTGCTGGCAAGGTGAACAAAGACCTTGTAGAACTTTTTTCGCGCATGGGCGGCAAGGCGATGGGAATTTGTGGCTCGGATGGCGGACTCTTCATGGCAAAGCGCATGCGAAAAAATGGACAGGATCTCGGGCTTGTAGGCGACATTCAAGAAGTCAAAACCGATGCTATTCGAATGCTACTGGATAACGGCATCATACCGGTTGTAGCGAGCATTGCTCTCAAAGCAGATGAAGGGAGCGGATTCTATAATATCAATGCGGATACCGCAGCTGGAGCTCTAGCTATAGCACTCAAAGCCGAAAAACTAATCCTGCTCACCGATGTTCCGGGTGTTATGGAAGATAGGGCAGACCTCGGTACACTCATCCGCGAGATGGATGTGGAGATGGCCAAAACCCTAATGAAAAAGGGTGTAATCAAGGCTGGAATGATTCCCAAGGTAGAGGGTTGCCTCCAAGCTCTTGCCCAGGGTGTAACAGCAGCGCATATAGTCGATGGGCGCTCTCCTCATTCTCTTTTGGTGGAATTATTCACTGATACTGGCATGGGGACAATGATAAGATGAAAGATATATCGAATAACAAAGCGCATATGAAGGAAGCAATGATGAGCGACAGATTCATGAATACCTACGCGCGTACCGGCCTTGTGTTGGATCATGGGGCTGGTGCTCGGCTTTTTGCTGTCGATGGAAACGAATATATCGATTTTATGGCGGGAATAGGAGTAAGTTCGCTGGGGCACGGGCATCCAAAGCTCGTGGCGGCGATAGCGGAACAAGCATCAAAGCTAATCCATGTGTCGAATTATTTTATTACCGAGCCATCGATAAAACTCGCTCAGGAGCTCACGGACGCGACCGGTTATGACAAGGTTTTCTTCTGCAATTCAGGAGCCGAAGCGAATGAGGGTATGTTCAAGCTTGCCCGCAAATATGGCTCAACAAAGAATCCGAACAAGAATATCATTGTAACTCTAAAACAATCTTTCCATGGGCGGACGATAACCACTATTACGGCTACAGGACAGGATAAATTTCATCAATACTTCGGACCTTTTACGCCAGGCTTTATTTATGCCGAGCCAGATGACATAGAGGTGCTCGATAAACTGCTTGGACCGAATGTGTGCGCTTTTGTGTTCGAGCCAATTCAAGGCGAAGGCGGGGTGCGAATGATTTCGCAGGCGTATCTAAAGGCAGCCCAGGAGATGTGCCGCGAGCGGGATATTTTGTTCTGTGCGGATGAGGTGCAGACGGGGATGGGCAGAACGGGGGCGATCCTGGCCTGCGAGCGGCTGGGACTAAAGCCCGATGCCGTTGCGATTGCCAAAGGGCTTGCTGGCGGCGTGCCGATTGGCGCTTTCCTTGCGCGAGGAAATGCGGCCGAAGTTTTGCAGCCTGGCGATCATGGCACAACCTTCGGCGGCGGCCCACTTGCGGCTTCCGCAGCTCTTGTTGTGCTATCGGAGCTTAAAAGACCGGGTTTTTTGGACGAAGTAGACCGCAAGGGCCGCCGCCTCAGATCGCTCATAGAAAGCTTCCATCATCCAATAGTAAAAGATGTGCGCGGCATGGGGCTCATGATAGGCGTGGGAGTAAAAGTCGATCCTCATGAAGTCGTCAGCGCAGCCCAGACTCACCACCTTCTCGTTCTAACCGCTGGTGAAGATACCGTGCGCCTCTTACCACCTCTGATACTAACAGACAAAGATATCGAAGAGGGCGCTGGGGCGCTAAAACTTGCATTAGATGATGTAGATAAGCTGCGTAAATAGCAAAAACAGCGCCGAGGTGGCTCGAAATAGAGCTAACCTAGGTTTACCACAGCAATAACTTGTCAACGACTTGTCGGAACATGAAGGGTACACCTCTTTATCTTATAGAGAATTCTCAGAAAAATATTGCAAAGCTCTGAAAGCCCACCTTCTCTGCTTGATTAGCAATAGATAGGAAGACTCATATGAATACCGATGCATGGCTCTATGTTGGCATTGTACTTGGATTTGTTTTTTCCGGCAGTTCAGGTCATGCGCTCCATGGATTGTATACAGCACTTGCCTATGGTTTTGGGGCTTCATCGCTAGCGCTTCTTGCCAAGGCAGGAGGCGAAATTTATACCAAGACAGCAGATATCGCTGCAGATCTTGTGGGGAAGGTTGAAATAGGTATTCCGGAGGATGATCCACGCAATCCTGCGGTTATAGCAGACAATGTTGGAGACAATGTGGGCGATGTGGCTGGCATGGGCGCTGATATCTTCGATTCCTATGTAGCAACAACTGTTGCATCGATGACGCTTGGGGCTTCTTTTGCATAGACAATAGGAGTCCAATATATCGTATTACCTCTCATAATGTGCATTATAGGCATCATAAGCTCGCTCATCGGCCTTCAGCTAGTCCATGTAGGTCCGAATGGCAAGCCTGGTAGGACTCTGAATTCGGGTTCGATGTTTTTATGCTTTGTTTTTATTGTTCTTTCTGTGCTTGTTTTTGCTATAACGAATAGCGTCGTTGGAAGCATGGTGCTGAACTGGGGTGCGCTCATCGCAACAATTTCAGGGCTTCTCATCGGTATCGTCATCGGATTCTCCACAGATTTTTTTCACCAACGATGAATACAAGCCGGTGCGGCATGTGGCGAATGTCTCTTCATCCGGGACCGGGCTCAATATCATTACAGGCTTTAGCTATGGTCTTATTTCGATGATACCAGCTATTGTAGGCATTGTAGTGGCCATGATGGCCGCTTATTTCGGTTGCGAGGCATTCGGGCTGCCTGGCTTGTATGGTATAGGGATTTCGGCTGTCGGCATGCTTTCGCTTACTGGAATTGTGGTTTCCAGCGATGCTTATGGTCCAATTGTAGATAATGCTAAAGGCATCGCAGAGATGTCAGGAATGAAAGAAGAGGTCATCGATGCTGCTGATTCCCTCGACTCTGCTGGAAACACTGCAAAAGCAATCACTAAAGGTTTTGCGATCAGCGCCGCAGCACTCACTATGCTTGCTGTGACTAGAAACGCATTCACAATGATTAATGAGATTAGGTGGCAATTCCACGAAAAGCCAGGGATATTGCAGGGTACCGATTTGCCCGATTACTCAGCATGTGTCGGCATAGCATCTCAAGGTGCGCTTCTAGCTCTTGCTTTGCCGGCTTTCCTCGCCGTCGTACTTCCTCTTTGCGCCGCTTATTGCGCAGTACCATATTTTTAGTTGACCGTAAAATGAGGCTATCCTGCTGAAGTTTGAGTGAGGCTACTTTGAATGAAAACTCGTCATCTGCTAGAGGGCTACTCTCTAATTAATGCCATATTCTCTAATTAGGCGAATCCGCTTTCTTTAATGCATCTGCCTGTCATAATTCATCGCTCATCCGTGAACAGGATTCTTATCGCCTTGCCAGTACCTTACAGAGCTGTTGGCTTTGCTTCATAATATAAATATTCGAGTACAAGGGAGAGATCGATCATGGAGCAGAATTACAAAGTTTTTCCCTATCGATGGGTTATCCTTATGGCGACAATGCTCGTCAATATGACTATACAGGTACTGTGGATTGCGTATTCGCCTATCACGAGTAGCGCGGCTTTATACTACGGGGTATCGGAAATGGCAGTTGGCTTTTTTGCGATGTCCTTCATGATTGCCTTTATCCCTCTCTCGATTCCAGCTTC
>ERZ724524.2706-NODE-2706-length-11396-cov-4.163478_pt1 | contig 11396 bp, 13 predicted proteins | sample MGYA00376057_ERZ724524 | MGnify/ENA primary metagenome ERZ724524 (study PRJEB28724, sample SAMN07190888) | wastewater metagenome | isolation source: influent of sewage treatment plant in Hong Hong | place: USA: Christiansburg, Virginia | collected 2016-03-01 ...
ATATATTCTTCACGTTTTTGCACTAACGCGTTTAAACTTTTGTATTCTTGATTTAATTGTACATAACGTTTTTGATCGGCAATAACATCAGGTTGTATAATTAAATCTGATATTTCGTCGAAACGTTGTTTTACGTATTGTAATCTGTCTAACATCTTTATTCTTTAATTTTCGACTGCAAAGTTACAATTTTAGTTTAAAGTTTTAAAATTTAAATTTTAAAACTTTTTCTTTTTGAAAATCAATTAGTTATAATTATTATTTTTATTTATTCTAAATAAACTTGTTTTTTATCATTTTGCTTTTTACTTTTGCTTCGTTATTTTAAATTATTCTAAATAAAAATGAAAAAATATATACTATTACTTACCGTGTTAGCAAATGCAAGTTTTTCTTTTGCACAATCTGAAAATTCAAAAAATGATGTCGCATTAGAAATTGAAAATGATACAGTTAAGAAAAAAGGACAAATTATTGAAGAAGTTATCATTACTTCAAATCGTATTAAAAAAACTGGTTCGGTTGTAAAATCTGGAATTAGTATTAAAGATTTACCACAAAGTGTTCAAGAAATTGGAAGTGAAGTCATCGCACAACAACAAGCTGTTCGATTAAGTGACGTGGTAAAAAACGTAAATGGAGTTTATGTTTCTTCAGCTCGTGGTGGCGCACAAGAATTTTTTTACGGAAGAGGTTATGATTTATCTGCCAACAATATGTTTAAAAACGGATTTCGTTTTAATAGTGGTTCTATTCCTGAAGTATCTTCTTTAGAAAAAGTAGAAGTATTAAAGGGAAGTGCTGCCCTATTATTTGGAAACGTTTCGCCAGGTGGAATTTTAAATATGGTAACTAAAATGCCAAGTTTTAAAAATGGTGGAGAAGTTGCGATGCAAATGGGAAGTTACTCTTTTTATAAGCCTTCTATCGATTTTTATGGACCATTAAATCAGTCAATTGCATATCGTTTTGTAGGTTCTTATGAAAACTCTGAAAGTTTTAGAGATGTGGTTAAAAAAGAACGTTACTATATCAATCCTTCGTTTCTATTCAAAATAAATAGTAGAACTGAAATGGTTTTACAAGGAGATTTTATGAATGATAATTGGACACCGGACTTTGGTACAGGTGTAATTGGAAAGAAAATTTTAGATTTACCTCGTAATACTTATTTAGGTGCAACTTGGTCTAATGGAAATACGAAACAAGCAACAGTTTCTAATTTATTTACACATACTTTCAATAGCAATTGGAAATTTAATTTTAATTCTTCTTTTCAACACTTTAACAGAACATCTAAAGGAACGGAACGTGTGCAACCTGCAGCAGATGGAACATGGAATAGACCTTTAGGACAAAATAAAAATGTAGAAAAAATAGTTTCTAATCAGGCTAGTTTACAAGGAAATTTTAATACAGGAAAAGTAAAACACCAATTTTTTACAGGTTTAGATTTTGAAAACGCATATACAGATGCATATACATTTGTATTTTCGCCAGCAACTTATGGAACAGGAAATGTTTTTGATTTTGAAAACTTTGATCAAGGTGGAGCTATTCCAGATGCAAGAAACTCAAAAATTGTAAAAACTGATACAAAACGTTTTGGAGTGTACGCTCAAGATTTAATTTCAATTACAGATAAAATTAAAGTTTTAGCTGGCTTACGCTGGTCTTGGCAAGAAGCACAAGCAGATACTTATGATTATCCTGTTGCAGGAGGTGAAGTATTAACTGAAGGTGCAAAACGAAAAGATCAGGCATTTACGCCAAAAGCAGGTTTAGTTTATCAACCCGTAACAAGTGTTTCTCTTTTTGCAAGTTATGCAAATTCATTTACACCAAATACAGGAACAACCGTTAATGGTGATGCTTTAGAAGCTTCAATTATTGATCAGTTTGAATTGGGTGTGAAGAAAGAATTCTTAGAAGGTAAACTAACTTCTAACGTTACTCTTTATCAAATTGTAAATAGTAATTTGGCTCAAACTGCTGAATTTAAAGCAAATGGAACATTGAATACAGATACAAGTATTAAAGTTTTAAGTGGAGAAACAACTAGTAAAGGTGTAGAAGTTGATATTACTGCCAAACCAGTTGAAGGTTTAAATATTATTGCAGGTTATAGTTATAATGACATGCGTTACACTAAAACTTCTGGAACAAATGGTAGTTTTATAGTTGGTGATAGAGTAGTAAGAACTCCAGCGACTACAGCAAATTTAAGTTTTTTCTATACCTTACAAGGAGGAAAGCTTAAAGGTGTTTCTTTTGGAGCATTAGCTAATTATATTGGTGATAGATTTGGTGGATGGAATGATAATTATGTGGTTAGTAATACTGGTGTTGTTACATTTACAGACAGAGAAATTCCAATTAATGGATATACAACTATTGATTTATCTGTGGGGTATACTTGGAAAAAAATCTCAGTTTTATGTAAATTATCGAATATTACTAATGAATTAAATTACACACTTCACGAAAATTATAGTGTAAATCCAATTGCGCCTCGTCAAGTATTAGGAAGCATTAAATATAAGTTTTAATTTTACAACTTTTTTAAATCAAAATACAACATATAATTATGAAATTAAATAGAAGAAACATTCACCGCGATTTAGGTTATTTTTATGTTGGTTTAATTATTTCCTTTGCTTTTTCTGGAATTTTAATGAATCACAGGGAACATTGGCATCCTGAGAAATACACAACGGAAACAAAAAGTATTAGCGTAAAATTACCTGAAGAAAGTCAAATTACTGAAAAATATGCAGAAAATCTTGGTAAAGAATTAGGTATAGATGATAAAATTCGTCGTCATGGAGTAAAAAAAGGAACTTTTAAAATCTCTTTTGAAAAACATGATGTTGAAATTGATATGGAAACGGGTAAAGGAGAAATTGTTGCTTTTAAGAAAACTCCAATTATTAGTCAAACTATGAAGTTACACAAAAGTACTTCTAATTGGTGGATTTATTATTCAGATATTTTCGGAATTTCATTAATTGTAATTGCATTTACTGGTGTAATTATGATTACACATGGTAAAAACACTTTCGCTCGTAGAGGTTGGAAACTAGCTTTGGCGGGAGTGATTATACCTTTGTTAGTATTAATTTTCGTTGGGTAAATTGATAATAGTTTTTAAAGTTATAATAAAAAAGGCTTTCACAATTTATAGTGAAAGCCTTTTCTTTTAAAAGTTAATTAATTAACTTATTTTTTTGCTTCTGAATTTTCTTCAGATTTTGCACCCATTCTATTCATAGTGTACATTGGAGCAAATTTTAATTTTAAACCTGCAATTTTTCGGTTGTCTTCGCCAGTTAAACCTTCTTTTTCAACCGTGTTTTTTCTGGTATCTAAAGCTTCATATAATACTTTGATTTCATCCCAATCTTCTCTTGAGTAAGCTTCTTTATTTTTCTGAACTGTAGTTACAAAATTTTCATAAACATCTAAAATATTATCTTTATTTACCCAAGTAAATTCCGTATCATTTCCTACGGCTGAATTACCTAATAATGATAGTCTTATTTTGCTTGTACCAGCTGCGGCTTCCATTTTTGATTTTTCAGATACAATAGTTGTTTTAAACTCATCATATTTTGAAGAATAATCATTTACTTTTGTAGATAATTCTTCCTTGTTCTCAGCTTTTTCAATAGCTAATTCAGCTTCAGCCTTTACTTCTAGATAATTTGCTTCAATTTTATCCCAATTTTCCATGGCATCTTTTTGAGCAACTTTACTAATTGAATCAACATACATTTGATACTTTTCAACTGAATTTTCAGCTTGTCTTTGATCTTCGTTTTTACAACTGGTAACACTAACAGCTACTGTTACTATTCCAAACAATAATTTTAAATTTTTCATACTATTAGAATTTGATTAATTTTTAAAGTTTAAATCCGTAAGCTAAACGTAAACCTACTTGTCCTAAACCATCTTTTACTTGATTATTACTGATTGATGGGAAATTTGATAAATGTTCATAACGTAAACTTATATCGAAATTACCGGCTATATATCCTATACTTGGACTTAATAATAATGAGGTTTTATCGTAACCGTTAGTTACTGCAAATGCGGCACCAGCTTCTCCCATTAAATACAATTGATCTTTTAAAACAAAAGCTTTAAAACCTCCTTTTAATGGAATGTAACCTAAATCATTATTATCACCTTCTACAAAAAAGTTATTAAATCCTGTTGTTACTGTAAAAGAGTATTTTTTTTTTTTTTTATATTGTAAACGTGCGTCTGCTCCTAAATTGAAATCATATGGATCATTCGTTGGAATTCCGGCATTTATACCGAAACCTAATCTAAATCCGCTATCATAATTTTCGGTAGTTGTTTCTTGTGCAAATGTTAATGCACTCCCTAATAGAGCAATGGCTACTATTGTTTTTGTATTTATAAAATTTAAAGTTTTCATGGTTTTTATTTTTAAGATTTGTTTTTATTTTTTTTTGCTTTAAAATTTGTCAGAATATAATATTTGTAAACTAATGTTACTTGACTCCTAAAATATCTTTCTTTAATTCAGATAAATTTTCTATATCGTCTTTAATAAATCATTAATTTCTACAACTAAATCATCTGATTTTTTATTTAATAAATTATAAAATTTGTCTAATTGTGATTTAATTTCATCAGTTAAATCATTTTTTTTAGAAGCGATTTTTTTTCTAGTTTCAGAGCCTTTATCAGGAGCGAATAAAACACCTAAAAGTAAACCTGCTGATAATCCTCCCAACGTTCCTAATATTAAATTACTTGCTTTCATACTCTTTAATTTTTAGTTATTTTATAAACTTTTTCCTTTGATTAATCTTAATAATACTGCAATAATTGCTATTATTAATAAAATGTGAATGATGTTACCTGCACTATATACAAAGAACCCTAAAGCCCATAGTATTATCATTATTACCGCTACGGTATAAAGTGAATTTGACATGATTTATGTTTTAGTTAATTATTAAAATTTGAATGCTGCGTAAATACTTAAAGAACTATTTTTCGCATCTGGAAAAGTAGTTGTTGTACCTAAATAAGTTCTTTCCTTACCTACAGTTTGTAATCCGTAGTTGTAACGAATACCAAGTCCGAAATTGTTAACATCAAATCCAATACCTCCGGATAAACCATAATCAAATTTGTTTAAATCATCTTTATTTACTTGAGTTACTGAATTTACATCTCCATTAGAATCTTTATCAATAATTTTTGAATCAATTAAGAATGCTGCATAAGGACCACCATGAATACTAAAATTTTCTGTTACGTTAATTTTTAATAAAAGCGGAACCTCAATGTAACTTAATTTGAATCTTTGAGTTCCTTGATATAAAGGATTATTATATTGATATTCTGCACCTTTAGTAGTGAAATTTACCTCAGGTTGTAATGAAACGCCTGTTGTTAATGGTGCTTGTACAAAAAATCCAACATTAAACCCTGTAAAAGCATTATTATCATCTACTTCATCTGTATATAGATTTGAAAAGTTTACACCACCCTTAATACCAAAAGCTGAATTATTTGTTGAATTGGTTTCTGTTTGTGCCTGTAAGTTGTTAGCTCCTAACATAACAGCAACCATTGCTAAGAATTTAAATGACTTTTTCATATCAATTTATTTATGTTATTATTATTTATTTGTTGTAACTGTTTCGTATGATTCAATTATTTTTGAGCTAATGATTCCTCCTTTTGCAGCTTGTCGGATAGATTTTTTGGCTAATCTTCTTGAAGTTGTATAGCCACTAGCTGTACCATCTGTTGTAGTTACTTCCCAGAAATACACTTTATCTTTTGATTTTTTGGTAATTTCTACTTTTTTCTTTTCAGTTAATTTTGGTTTTTCTTTTTCAAATGAAGATCCAAATGAAACTACCATTACTAAGGCCGATGTTAAAATTAATTTTTTCATGATTTCTATTTATTAAATTATTATTTATTTTCTACATTACAAAGATACCTTTGTTTTATACTTCAACTTTTACATCATTTTTGGTTCTTATTATATAATTTCATTTTATTAACTTTAATTATATAATTAGGAACGTTTAATGTTGTAATTTGTTTGCATTACAAAGTTGCTTCATTTGTATTGTGTTTATGTTACATGATTTTTTGAAGATGTTTCAAAATTTCACATTATAAAATTTAGGCAAAAAAAAAACTCCCAAAATAGGAGTTTCAATGATATTTAGAAATAGGATTAATCGTCTTTTGACTTATTTATTATGTCTTCAACTTTTTTTATTTCTTTCTTTTCTTCAATAGCTTCGTCAATGGTTTCAGTGTTAGAACTTACTTCTACAGATTGAACAATTTCTGCAAATTCGGATGGTACAATTGGATTTGAAAATTTCACAGCATAACATTTTGAAAATTCTGCCCCAAAATAAAATATTACAGAAGAATAATAAACCCATAACATTAATACTACAAACGAACCTGCTGCACCGTATGCAGAAGAAATATTTGAATTGGATATATAATATGATATTACATATTTACCAATCATAAATAAAACTGTGGTTGTAATTGAAGCAACTTTAACTTGTTTCCAGGATATTTCAGCATCTGGTAAAATGGTAAAAATAGAACCAAAAAGTAAGGTAATTATCAAAGCAGTTATTGTGAAATCAGTAATGCTAAATAATATAGAACCAGTTGTTGAAAGATTTACAAAAAATTCAGACTTTAAATATTCTAAAATAGATGAAAAACCTAAAGATACTAACAGAATAAAGCCCAAACTACCAATAACACCAAAAGATAAGAGTCTGGATTTTAAGTATAAAAGAAAACCCGATTTTATTTTTGGTCGAATTCCCCAAATCGTATTTATTGAGTCTTGAACTTCTGCAAATACAGAAGTGGCTCCAATTAATAAAGTAATTATACCAATCGTTCCTGCGAAATTCCCTTTTTGTGATATACTCAGTTGTTTAATCATAGTTTGTAATTGCATTGCTGCATTATTCCCTATGAATTCTTTAGCTTGAGAGAATAAAACACCTTCCAATGCTTCTCGATTAAAAAAGTATTCAAATAAATACAATATTACTAAAAGTAAAGGCGCCATTGAAAACACTGTTGTATAAGACAAAGAAGCACTCATTTTTAGAATTTTATGTTCTAAAAAACCATTAAAAGTATCTTTTATTACTTCAATTAATTTTTTAAATTTAAGCATAATTAGTTGTATTTAATGGAATGAAAATTGTGAAAGTTGCACCTTCGTTTAATTTTCCATCAGCAAAAATATAGCCTTTATGATTCTCAACTATTTTTTTACAAATTGATAAGCCAATACCAGTTCCAGAAAATTCATCTCTATTATGTAAACGGTTAAATAATACAAATATTTTTTCTGCATATTCATTGTCAAAACCAATACCATTATCTTTAAATGTAATTTTGTAATATTTAGTTTTATCTATTTTAGGTAATTGAGGTTCATTAATTGCGTCAACAATAGTACTAAAAATATTTATTTCTGGTTTAATTTTTTCTTTAGAGTATTTTAAAGAATTATTAATTAGATTGGTAAATAGTTGTTGAATTTGAAATGGTATTGCATCTGTTTCAGGTAATTTTTCATTAGTTATTTTAGCTTTTTTGGCTTCAATAACTTGCGCTAAATCTTGTTTAGAGTTTTCTAAAAGTACATTAAAATTGGTATTTTCAAACACTTTTTCAGATTTGTTAGTTCTGGAAAATTGTAATAAATCGTCAATTAAACTTCTCATTCTTTTCGTTGAATCTTGTATTTTTAGTAAATACTGTTGCCCATTTGGTGAAATGGATTGTAAATCTTTATCAATTAATCGTGATATAAAAGTTTGAATTTTACGCAAAGGTTCCTGTAAATCGTGACTGGCAACATAGTTAAAAGCTTGCAATTCTTTATTACTGGTTTCTAATTCTCTATTTCTATCTTCCACTAATTTTTGTGCTTCAACTTGAACAGTAACATCAGTTGTAGTTCCAATTAAAATTTTATCACCACTTTTGTTAATTACCGATTTTCCATTACCTCTTAGATATCTAATTTGTCCATCTGTTCTAATTATTCTATAAGTAAATGGTACTAAAATATCTTGTGTTACCATATTTGTTGCAATATCTTGCACATATTGTTTGTCTTCAGGATGAATATATTTCATAAATTCTTCTAAAGAAGCTTCAAATGTGTTGGGTTCCACACCTAATAAACGGAATTCATTTTGAGAAAAGGTATATTTATTGTTACCTAAATTTAAAAACCAAGTACCATATTCTCCTACAATTTCAGCTAAATTATTAGATTCGTTTGCTAATTCTAATAATTCTTTACTAACTTTCATTTCGTCTAAATCTCTATTTATTTTTACAAAAGCCAAGCTTATTATAGCGATTGTTATAAACAAAGTAATAAAGATTATTTTAGGTGTTGTTTTAGTTAATGAATTATTTGTTTTATCTCTTTTAAGTAATAAATTATGTTCAATGGATAGCATTTTTTCAATTACTATTGAAATTCTAGCCATCACAGCTCTTCCTTCTTTCAAATTTTCTATTATTTCAACTTTAGTATAAGTATCAAAATTCATTAAAGCTTTATCTACAATTTTAAATTTTTCAGCTAATAAAAGTTCTACTTGTTTATTAAGGACTTCTTGTTCGAGATTGTCACCAGTTAATTTGCTAATTTGTTTTAAATTTAAATATATTTTAGCTTTTGTTGCAAATATTAATTGCGGAAGTTTTTCATTTTTGGTAAGTAAAAAATTTCTTCTTTCAATTTCTAAATCTTTAATGTTTGAATACATGTCTTCAATTTCAATGGAAACTTTATAAGTATGTTCCACAGAATCTGATGATAAATTTATAGATTCTACATGTCTGTAAGTTAGAGCCGAAACGAGTAGCATCATAAAAACTGCTACTACAAAAACTACTCTAATAAACAATGGAGAACGATGTACTTTAACTATTTTCATAACTACATTCTAAGTAAAAAATTATCTTTATTTAAACCCGAAGTGTGGTATTGCCAATTTAAAGTAACTACATCTGAAAGTACTTTTTTTAATGTTGCAAAATCGTTAGGTTTTTTAATATAAATATTTGCTCCATTTACAAAGGTTTCTTCAATATGTTCTTCGGAAGAAGAAGTAGAGTAAATGGCTATAGCTATATCTTTAAAGCGTTCATTCTCTTTTATTTCCAGTAAACATTCAATGCCGTTTTTCTTTGGCATATTTAAATCGAGAAACAAAACATTTGGTAAAATACAAGTGTCTTCATTTAAATAATTCATTAATTCAGCACCATTATTAAAAGTTTGCACTTTAGTGTTTATTTTTAATTCATCAAATGCGTCAGTAAAAAACATTCTGTCATCTTCATCATCGTCTGCTAAAATAATGTGGATATATTCTTTTTCCATGTTTCGTTTTTTTTTAGTTTAAAAGTTTTTTTCTCTTCGTTTAGTTATAATTCTTTGAAATGATGAAGGTGTTATACCTGTTGTGTTTTTAAATTGTGTACTTAAATGAGAAACACTGGAATAGTTTAATCTAAAAGCAATTTCTGTTAGTGTTAATTTATTATTTACGATCAATTGTTTTGCAAATTCTATTTTTTGAATGATTACATAATTTTCAATTGAAGTAAAGGTAATATCTGAGAATAAATTTGCTAAATAGCTATAGCTATGATTTAATTTATCGACTAAATACGCAGATACTTTTACATTTGGTGCTTCTTCAGCATAAACCATTTCATGAATAACATCTTTGATTTTTTGTACTAAAACACTTTTATGATTTTCTATCACAGTAATTCCATATTCTGCAAAATCGTCCCGTAATTTTTCTATTTTTTCTTCAGGAATAGTTTCATGAAACTCAATTTCTCCAAAACCAATTATACTATATTTATATCCAAAATCAGAAAGTTTATCTTCTAATAGTCTTTTTGTTAATTGATTGTAATCAAATTTTAAAAATGCTTTCATATTTAACTTTAGTATTTAGGTAAAAATATTAATTATTTATCTCAATTGGTTAATTATTTTGTTTTCTTTTTCTAATTTCATTCCATTTTTTTAAACGCATTCGAGCCGTACTACTTAATTGCTGTTCTTGAGGTTCACTTAATATAAAACCATAAGGATGTAAGCTTGGAATGGCATCAAAAATTATTTTTAAACTAGCCACAACTGGCAAAGCGATTATCATACCTGATGTTCCCCAAAGCATTGAAAAAGCTATAATGGAAACAATAGCTACAAGTGAATTAATATTTAATTTTGAACCTGTAATTTTTGGGGTAATAAAGTTACCTTCTAAAAACTGTATAAAAGTGAAAGAAGCTATAACTAAAATGGAATAGATATAGGAATCTTTAGTAATTAATGCTATTAAAGCTGGAATTAAAGAGCCAATAAAAATACCAATGTAGGGAATTATTAATAAGATAGCAGCTAAAAAACCATAAAAAAACGGATTTTCAATTCCCAATAGTAAAAGAGAAACACTATTTAATATTCCAACAATAAACATTACTGTTGATAATCCGATTAAATAATCTTGTTGCACATGATATAGTTTATTAATCAGGATTTTGATTTTAAAATCATTCTCATTTGAAAATATTTTGAATATAAAAGTTTTGAAAAATTTTCGATAATAGATAAAGAAAAACATGTATAAAGGAATTAGCAATGTATCTCCAATTATACTTCCTGAAGTGCCCAGAAATCCTAAAATGTTTGTGAAATTTTCTTTAAATGTATCTGCGAAACTAATGTTCTTGTTTATTAGCAGAGATCTATTTATGTTAAATTTAAGCTCTATATTATAAAGAAGTTGAAAATAAATTTCTTCTAGTTTAGCAATATAAATATCACTTTTTGAAAGAATATCTGAAATTTGAAACCCAATAAAAGTAATAATTATAGAAATACAGATAAATAAAATCCCTATTGAAATTAAACAAGCAAGCACTCTATTGAAACGAAGTTTTTTTTCTAGAAAAAGGACTAAAGGAAAAATAGCGACACTTAAAATTACAGCAAAAATTAGTGGTACTATTAATGGCTTAAGTATATAAAGCACAAAAACTAATAATACTATATATAAAAGATTATTAGCTTTGTTTGAATACGTTCTATTGTTTAGCATAAGTTTATCTTATAATTGAATAACACAAAGCTATAGTATGTTGCAATTTTTACATTATAAGATTTTTAAAAAGTGGTATATAATTTAAAATATACTAATTTGCATAACACCTTTAATAGGTAGTCTAAAATAAAAAACCTCGAAAAAATTAATTCTCGAGGCTATTTATTAATAAGAAATTCGTAAATCTTATTTTTT
>ERZ724524.2707-NODE-2707-length-11395-cov-4.844092_pt1 | contig 11395 bp, 12 predicted proteins | sample MGYA00376057_ERZ724524 | MGnify/ENA primary metagenome ERZ724524 (study PRJEB28724, sample SAMN07190888) | wastewater metagenome | isolation source: influent of sewage treatment plant in Hong Hong | place: USA: Christiansburg, Virginia | collected 2016-03-01 ...
GGCCCGCGCCATCACCGGTGAAGTGACGCTGGAACTGCGCCGTGGCAACGACTACAGCATCTTGAACACCGAGTCGGCCAACCTGACCTACATGCCCGAGCGCCTGTCGATGGAAAAGGTGGAAGACGCACCGTTCACGCCGCTCGACCGCATCGGCCAACTGACCATGCGCAACTTGGACATCGTGGACACCCGCCACAAGTTGGGCGTTTACGCGCAGACGGGCTTGCTGTCGCTGGGCGAAGGCGCAGACATGCTCAAGCTGCAAGGCAGCAAGCGCTAAGCAACGTACAACCCTCACGCTTTTGTCCAACTGGAGTCATTCACCATGAAGTTGCAACATTTTGCGTGGGGGCTGCTCTGGGCCTGCGCTGGCAGCAGTCACGCGGCTTTGGGGGGCGCTGCGGCCAACTTGGCAGGCAGCGCCCTCAGTCAACGCGAGGTGGTGCAAACCTTGCCCAGCACCACCGCCACTTACCGCGAAACCGTACTCACCAGCGGCACCGTGGTGCATGAGTACCGAGGCGCAGACGGCATCGTGTACGCAGTGATGTGGCGCGGGCCTTTTTTGCCCGATCTCCAAACCCTACTCGGGACTTATTTCGAAACCTTGCGCTCGCCGCCCAACCCAGCAGGCCGCAAAGGCTCAGCCAGCTTGCGTGTGTTGCAAAGCGACATCGGCCTGGTTGCAGGCGGGCACATGGGTGCCTTTGAAGGCAAGGCTTGGATTCCCGCCAAGCTGCCCGCCGCCGTGACCGCTAACGACCTCAAATAGGCTGATTCATGGCGATTTCTCTCTCTGGCTGGCGCTCTGTGTGGGCACTGTGGTTGATGGCCTTGCTGCTCAGCGCCTGTGGCGGCGGCGGGGGTGGCACCAGTTCAACCAACAACACGACCACGCCGCCCGCCCCTGGCCCAGTCGCCGCAGCGGCCAATGTGCTAACCATGAGCTTTGAACGCTGGCCCAGCACTGCCCAAATCAACGCGCCGTTTGTCAGCGTCACCGTGTGCGTGCCCGGCACCAGCAACTGCCAAACCATCGATCATGTGCTGCTGGACACCGGCTCTTTTGGCCTGCGTTTACAGGCCTCAGCGCTGAGCTTGGAGCAGTCACTGCCCGTGGTCAACAACGCAGCGGGCCGTCCGGTTGGCGCATGTGGCCAGTTTGCATCCGGCTTCACTTGGGGGTCGGTGCGACGGGCAGATGTGCAGCTTTCGGGCGAGAGTGCATCAAACCTTCCCATTGAAATCATTGGAGACACGGCCAGCGTTTACGCCAAGACACCTTCCGCTTGCAGCAGCACCGGGGGCAACTTGGGTGCATCTGTCGCCAGTTTGGGGGCCAATGGAATTTTGGGCATAGGCTTCTTGCCACAAGACTGCGGCACCACTTGCGTCACCAATGCCACGCCGGGTCTGTACTACGCCTGCACGGGCAGCACTTGCACGGGTACGACATTGGCGATCAGTTCGCAAATCACCAACCCCATCACCGCCTTTGCACAAGACAACAACGGCGCCACACTGGTGGTGCCCAACGTGGCCTTGGGCAGCAACACTGCGTCGCTGAGCGGCTCGCTGGTGTTTGGCGTGGGCACGCAAACTAATAACGCCATCAGCAGCAGCGCCACCGTACTGCCCACCGACAAATTCGGCTACTTCACAACGGTGTACCAAGGCACGAGCTACACCTCCAGCTTCATCGACAGCGGCTCGAATGGCATCTTCTTTGACGACATCAGCTTCAGCGAATGCTCAGGTTTTTACTGCCCCAGCAGCACGCAGAGCCTGACCGCTATTTTGAAATCACCCACAGGCACGAACAGTCGCACCGTGAACTTCTGGATTGAGAACATTCAAGATGTGCCATCAGATACCGTGGCGGCCCATGTGGGCGGCCCCAGCATCTTGTCGGGCACCTTTGATTGGGGCATGCCCTTCTTCTTTGGACGCACCACGCACATGGTGTTCAGCGGCAGCAGCACCTCGCAAGGCACCGGGCCGTTCTGGGCTTATTGACGTCAGGGCTTGCTGGGCAGCACGGCTTCTACCGCGCCGCCTACGACTTTGCCCGTCACATCCACCCCAGCGCTGACCACCGAGCCCGTGACCGACACCGCAGCGCCAGCCACCGAACCCGCCAGCGACACCACACCGCAGCCGGGCAATAACACCGCCAGCCCCAACAGCCCAGCCAAGCGGAGTGCAGCACTGCGACGAATGCGGTGAGTGGCATTGAAAATGTGACGACCCCATGCTGCGCTCATGCTGAATTCCCGATTGATTTCTTTGAAAAAAAATGAAACAGCGGCACTTCGCCGCACGCTGCTGACAAGCCCGAATTACACCACCACCGGCTCCGGCTCCAGCCGAATGCCAAACCGTTCGTAAACACTGGTTTGAATTGCCCCGGCCAAGGTCATGACCTCGCCGCCGGTGGCATCGCCCCGGTTCACCAACACCAAAGCCTGCTTGTCGTACACCGCCGCGTGGCCCACGGTTTTCCCCTTCCAGCCGCAAGCGTCAATCAGCCAACCGGCGGCGAGTTTGATGCTGCCGTCGGGCATGGGGTAATGCACCACTTTCGGGTCACGGGCGATGATGTCGGCGCACTGCTCGGGCGTGACACTGGGATTTTTGAAGAAGCTGCCCGCGTTGCCAATCTGCGCCGGATCGGGCAATTTGGCGCGGCGGATGGCGCAAACCCAGTCGTGAATTTGCTGCGCGCTGGGCTCGTTGATGCCAGTTTCTTGCATCTTGCGCTCCAAATCCAAGTAACCCAGCACCGGCTTCCACGGCTTGGGCAGCGCAAAACGCACCCGCACAATCAGCGCCCGGCCAGCCAAACCCAAATCGCTGGCGTGCTTGAACACCGAATCACGGTAGCCAAAGCCGCACTGCGCCGCATTCAGCGTGAAGTGCTGGCCGGTGTCGAGGTGAATGGCGTCCAGTGAATCAAAGCGGTCTTGCAGCTCCACGCCATAAGCGCCAATGTTTTGCACCGGCGATGCGCCCACGGTGCCGGGAATCAGCGCCAAGTTTTCGAGGCCGGGCCAGCCTTGGGCCAGCGTCCAGCGCACAAAGTCGTGCCAGACCTCGCCCGCACCGGCTTCGACAATCCAAGCCTTGTCGGTTTCGGCCACCAAGCGGCGGCCCGGCACTTCGACTTTGAGCACCACGGGTTTGACATCGCCGGTCAGCACAATGTTGCTGCCGCCGCCCAACACGAACTTGGGTTGAGCGGCCAGCGCCGGGTCGGCCAGCACGGCGCGCACGTCGTCGTCACTGCGCACGCGAATCAAGGTCTGCGCCTTGGCGACGATGCCAAAGGTGTTGCAGCCTTGCAGGGGAAAGTTGAACTCTGGGAACATGGGAGAATTGTCGCATTCCCCTCTTTGCTATCTCTACAGACTGAACATGCCTTCTTTTGACACCGTTTGCGAACCCAACCTGCCCGAAGTCAAAAACGCGGTAGAAAACACCGCCAAAGAAATCGCCACCCGCTTTGACTTCAAAGGCACTTCGGCCTCGATTGAGCTGAAAGACAAAGAAATCACCCTGATCGGTGATGCCGACTTCCAGCTCACCCAAATCGAAGACGTGCTGCGCAACAAGCTGACCAAGCGCAACGTGGACGTGCGTTTCCTCGACATGGGCGACGTGCAAAAAATTGGCGGCGACAAGGTCAAGCAAGTCATCAAGGTGAAAAACGGCATCGCCACCGAAGATGCCAAGAAAATCACCCGCTTGATCAAAGACAGCAAGCTCAAAGTGCAAGCCTCGATTCAAGGCGAATCGGTTCGCATCACCGGTGCCAAGCGTGACGACTTGCAAGCCGCAATGGCGCTGCTGCGCAAAGACATCACCGAAGTGCCGATCAGCTTCGACAACTTCCGCGACTGAACGAGCACCGCCCACCATGCTGACTTCGCTGCGCCGTGTGGCTTGCATTTTGAGCTGGGTCGGCTGGGTCGGCTCAGTGGGTTCTGCGTGGGGTGAAACTGTGGCCTTGCAAGGCATGTTGGGCACGCGCGCCCTGCTGATCGTAGACGGCAACGCCCCCAAAGGCGTGGCGGTGGGCGACAGTTATTTGGGCGTGAAGGTGCTGTCAACCACCTCAGACAGCGCCGTGGTCGAAGTCAACGGCCAGCGCTTGACGCTGCGTTTGGGCGAATCACCCGGCCATGTGGGAGCGAACGGCCCACGCCCCGTGGGCGGCAAAATTGTGCTGACGGCCTCTAGCGGCGGACACTTTGTCACCTCAGGCTCCATCAACGGCCAAACAGCGCAATTCATGGTGGACACCGGTGCCACGCTGGTTGCCATCGGCAGCAACGATGCTGACCGCATGAGCATCAACTACCGCGACGGCCAACCGATACGCACCGGCACCGCCAACGGCGTGGGCTTGGCATGGAAGATCAAACTCAGTTCGGTGCGCATCGCTGACGTGGAACTGCGCGACGTGGATGCAGTGGTCACGCTGCAACCCATGTCCCAAGTGCTGCTGGGTAACAGCTTTTTGAACCGCTTCCAAATGCGCCGCGACAGCGACCAAATGACGCTGGAGCGGCGGTACTGAGCCGCTCGCTGACGCTTACGCGCCCGTCGCCGGGGTTTTGCTCTTGCTGCCGACTTTGGGCTCGGTGCCCGCCAGCAAGCGGCTGATGTTGGCGCTGTGCCGCCAGATCAAGACGGCGCTCATCACCGCCACGGTCAACACCACCACGGCGGGAGCCGTCCACAAACGTCCATCGCCCAACCAGTAGTACAGCGGAGCCACGGCAGCCGCCGTCAGCGCGCCCAGCGACGAATAGCGCGACACCCGCGCCACGGCAAACCACGTCACGCCCACCGCCAACCCCAGCCAGCCGCTCAGGCCCAGCAACACGCCCGCTGCGGTGGCCACGCCCTTGCCGCCTTCAAACTTGAAAAACACCGGGAAGACGTGGCCCAAAAACGCCGCCAACCCGACCAGCGCCAGCGTGCCTGAGCCCAATCCCACAGCTACGCCGAACCAGTTCACCAACGCCACCGGCACCCAGCCTTTGAGCGCATCAAGCAACAGCGTCAACGCGGCAGCCTTTTTGTTGCCGGTGCGCAGCACATTGGTGGCACCGGGGTTTTTGCTGCCGTAGCTGCGCGGGTCACTCAAGCCCATGACGCGGCTGACGATCACAGCAAAGCTGAGCGACCCCAGCAGGTAAGCGGCCAAGACAGCCAAGGCGGGAAACAACAGATCCAAAGCAAAACTCCTCAGGGCAAGCCGGGTATTTTGCCAGCGGCGGTCAATCGTCCAAGGGCAACGCGCACTGCACCGGCTTCGCGTCCAGCAATTGCACGCAGACCTGCGGATCGATCCCCACCAAGTAGCCACGCCGCCCGCCGTTGAGCACGATGCGCGGCAGCTCAAGAATGGTGGACTCGATGTACACCGGCATGGCCCGGCGCGTGCCAAAGGGCGAGGTGCCGCCCACCAGATAGCCGCTGTGCCGGTTGGCCACCTCGGGCTTGCAGGGCTCCACCGACTTGGCGCCGATCTGGCGCGCCAGGTTCTTGGTGGACACCTTGCGGTTGCCGTGCATCAGCACCACCAGCGGCTTGGCGTCCTGGTCTTGCATGATGAGCGTCTTGACCACGGTGAACGGGTCAAAGCCCAGCACGGCAGCGCTGTGCTGCGCGCCGCCGTGTTCCAGGTACTCGTAGGGATGCTCGGTAAAAGCCACTTGGTGGGCCTTCAACAACGCCGTGGCGGGCGTCTCGGAGACGTGATCCTTCTTCGCCATAGCGTCACAGCGCCGGGTCGCGCAGTTCCCAGCGGATGGCGTCGATGGCGGCCAGCAGCTCGGGCGTCAGGGTGGTGTCCCAGGCGTCCAAGCATTCATCCAACTGCGCCAGCGAGGTCACGCCGATGATGGTGCTGGCGACTTGCCACTTGGTGTAACAAAAGGCCAGGGCCAGTTGCACCGGGGTCAGGCCGTGTTCGCGCGCCAGGGCGTTGTAGCGGCGGGCGGCGGCCAGGGCTTCGGGGCGGCCCCAGCGTTGCTTTTTCATGGAGTCGTACTTAGCCATGCGGCCTTGCGGCGCGTCGGGCGCATCAATGCCAGTGGCGTCGTACTTGCCGGTGAGCAGGCCAAAGGCCAGCGGCGAATAGGCCAACAGCGACACGCCCAGGCGGTGCATGGTTTCGTCCAAGCCGTTTTCGACCGTGCGGTTCACCAAGCAGTACGGGTTTTGCACCGTCACCACGCGCGGCAGGCCGTGCTGCTCGGCCAAACGGACGAACTCATGCACGCCATAAGGCGTCTCGTTGGACAGGCCAACGTGGCGCACCTTGCCCGCCTTGACCAATTGCGCCAGCGCGTCAAGCTGCTCGTGCAGCGAGGTGACGGAGCGCTCCTTGCTCGGGTCGTAATAGACCATGCCGAAGGCGGGCACATGGCGCTCGGGCCAGTGGATTTGGTACAGGTCGATGACGTCAGTCTGCAAGCGGCGCAGGCTGCCTTCGCACGAGGCCAGGATGTCGGCGGCGGTCATGCCGTTGCCTGCACGCACCCAGGGCATGCCGCGTGACGGGCCCGCGACTTTGGTCGCCAAAATGATCTTGTCGCGCACGCCGGGGTTGGCGGCGAACCACTGGCCGATGATGGTCTCTGTCGCACCGAAAGTCTCGGCTTTGGCCGGGACGGCGTACATCTCGGCGGTATCGAAGAAGTTGACGCCGCGCGCCACGGCGCGGTGCATGATGGTGTGGGCGCTGGCCTGATCGACCTGCTCGCCAAAGGTCATGGTGCCCAGGCAGATGGGCGATACGTGCAGGTCGCTGTGACCGAGTTGGACGGACTTCATGGGGGACGTCTCCGTTGGTGATGGGAAATAATCATCGAATGTACCAAGCCACCCGCCCCTCGCGCAGCGCCTTCCTGAATGTCCGCACCCTGCGCTATCACGTGCGCCAGTGGGGCGTGGAGCCGTCCCAGGCCACGCAGCCGCCGCTGGTGCTGCTGCACGGCTGGATGGATGTGTCGGCCTCGTGGCAGTTTGTGGTTGACGCACTGGAGACGGGTTTCCTGGCCGGGCGCACGGTGCTGGCCCCGGACTGGCGCGGCTTTGGCCTGACTCAAAACGGCAGCGGCGACAGCTACTGGTTCCCTGACTATCTGGCCGATTTGGATGCGCTGTTGGATCATTACGCGCCCGGCCAGAGCGTGGACTTGGTCGGCCACAGCATGGGCGGCAACGTGGTGATGATGTACGCCGGGGTGCGCCCGCAGCGGGTGCGGCGGCTGGTCAATCTGGAAGGCTTTGGCATGCCCGCCACCCGCGCCGCCCAAGCCCCGGGCCGCTATGCGCAGTGGTTGAACGAGCTCAAGACTTTCCACCGGGGCGAGTTGGCGCTCAAGTCCTACGCCGATTTGCACGGCGTGGCGCGCCGCCTGATGAAGACCAACCCGCGCCTGCCCTTGGCACGCGCCCTGTGGCTGGCCCCGCACTGGGCCGAGGAGCGGGTGCAGCCCGATGGCCGCCCTACTTGGCACATCCGGGGCGACGACGCCCACAAGCTGACCAGTGCCCAGCTCTACCGCGCCGACGAAACCCTGGCGCTGTACCAGCGCATCAGCGCCCCCACCCTGGCCGTCGAAGCCAGCGACGACAGCTTGGCCGCGTGGTGGAAAGGCGGCTACACCTTGGCCGAGTACCACGAGCGACTGAAGTCGGTGCCCAACGCCCGCATCGCCGTCATTCAAGATGCAGGCCACATGCTGCACCACGACCAACCCCAAGCACTGGCGCGGCTGCTGGAAGATTTTGTGTCTGCACCCTAATTGATGTGGCTATCCACAATAGAGAAGCCCGCGAGGTGGGCCTAAAGTTCCCACACGTCGCATCCGGGTTTCAACCTTGGATGCAGCCCTCCAACCCAACGGGACTTCTTCATGTCAACCTCTGCTGCTGCGGTCAAAAAGCCGCTCTACAAATCCCTTTACGTTCAGGTGCTGTTTGCCGTCACGGTGGGCGTGCTCTTGGGCCACTTCTACCCGCAAGTGGGCGCGGACATGAAGCCCTTGGGCGATGGCTTTATCAAGCTGATCAAGATGATCATTGCCCCGATCATTTTCTGCACTGTGGTGGTCGGCATCGCGGGCATGGAAGACATGAAGAAGGTCGGCAAGACCGGCGGCTTGGCACTGCTGTACTTTGAAGTGGTGTCCACCTTGGCGCTGATCGTGGGCTTGATCATCGTGAACTTGGTTGAACCCGGCACTGGCATGCACGTCAACCCGACCACGCTCGACACCAAGGGCATCGCCGCCTACACCGGCCCTGGCAAGATGGCTGGCACGGTAGACTTCTTGATGAACATCATTCCCACGTCGGTGGTTGATGCCTTCGCCAAGGGCGAAATCCTGCAAGTGCTGCTGTTTGCCGTGCTGTTTGGCTTTGCGCTGCACAAGTTCGGCGGTCGCGGCACGATGGTGTTTGACTTCATCGAAAAGACCTCGCATGTGCTGTTCGACATTGTCGGCATCATCATGAAGGTGGCTCCGATTGGCGCGTTCGGCGCGATGGCCTTCACCATCGGCAAGTACGGCGTGGGCTCGCTGGTGTCTTTGGGTCAGTTGATGGCCACCTTCTACCTGACTTGCTTGGTGTTCGTGTTCGTGGTGCTGGGGACCATTGCCAAGCTGCACGGCTTTAGCATCTGGAAGTTCGTGAAGTACATCAAAGAAGAACTGCTGATCGTGCTGGGCACCTCGTCTTCTGAATCCGTGCTGCCCCGCATGATGGAAAAGCTGGAAAACCTGGGTGCTCGCAAGTCCGTGGTGGGCTTGGTGATTCCTACCGGCTACTCGTTCAACTTGGACGGCACCTCGATCTACCTGACGATGGCCGCCGTGTTCATCGCCCAAGCCACCGACACCCCGATGACACTGACACAGCAAATCACCTTGCTGGCCGTGCTGCTGTTGACCTCCAAGGGCGCGGCTGGCATCACTGGCAGCGGCTTCATCGTGCTGGCAGCCACGCTGTCTGCGGTGGGCGGCGTGCCTGTGGCGGGCTTGGCGCTGATCTTGGGCATTGACCGCTTCATGTCTGAAGCCCGCGCCCTGACCAACTTGGTCGGCAACGGCGTGGCAACCTTGGTGGTGGCGAAGTGGACGGGCGATTTGGACATGAAACGCCTCAACGCCAGCTTGAACAACGAGACCTGGGAAGAAGCCCAATCGCCTGAAGTTCTGCTGCACCAAAAAACTGCAAAAATGGCCGTGAAAGCCTGATTCACGCCCTGCGCTCTCTTGTACCCTGAATGAAACAGGGCACAGGACTCAACCGCCCGCCCTGCTTGTCACGGCGGGCGGTTTCGCATGAGAAAATACGCGGTTGCCGCCATGCTCCGAGTGCGCAGTCACTTGGCCAGCATGAACCTCCCCTCTACCTACCTATCGCAGGATCAGCCCTCTCATGGAAGCAGAACACATCAACCAAATCGGCGCACAACTCTCGGATCTGAGCGCCAGAACCGATGCCTTACGGGGGTATCTTTGACTTCGATGCCAAATCTGAACGTCTGAGAACCGTTAACGCTTGGCTCGAAGACCCCACGGTCTGGAACGACCCCAAGCGCGCCCAAGAACTGGGCAAAGAAAAGAAGTCGCTCGATGACGTGGTGGTCACCATCACGCGCCTGACGCAAGAGCTGGCCGACAACCTTGAGCTGTACGAGATGAGCAAGGACGACGGCGATGAAGCCGGTCTGCTCACCATCGAAGCCGAAGCCGCCAAGCTCGCCACCGACATTGAGCTGCTGGAATTTCGCCGCATGTTCAACAACCCGGCCGATCCGCTCAACTGCTTTTTGGACATTCAAGCCGGAGCCGGTGGCACCGAAGCCTGCGACTGGGCCAGCATGTTGCTGCGCCAGTACCTGCGCTACGCCGAGCGCAAGGGCTTCAAAACCACGACCGAAGATTTGTCTGACGGCGACACCGCAGGCATCAAGAGCGCCACCATCAAGATCGAAGGCGAATACGCTTTCGGCCTGCTGCGCACGGAAACCGGCGTGCATCGCTTGGTGCGCAAATCGCCGTTTGACTCGTCGGGCGGCCGCCACACCAGCTTTGCCAGCGTGTTCGTCTACCCGGAAATTGATGATTCGATTGAGATCGACATCAACCCGTCTGACGTGCGCACCGACACCTTCCGCGCCTCGGGCGCGGGCGGTCAGCACATCAACAAGACCGACTCTGCCGTGCGCTTGACGCACATTCCCACCGGCATCGTGGTGCAGTGCCAAGATGGCCGCAGTCAACACAGCAACCGCGACGTGGCCTGGAAGCGCCTGCGCTCGCGCCTGTACGACTTTGAAATGCGCAAGCGCCAAGAAGAGCAGCAAAAGCTGGAAGACACCAAGACCGATGTGGGCTGGGGTCACCAAATTCGCTCCTACGTGCTGGACAACAGTCGCATCAAGGACTTGCGCACCAACTACGAAACCTCCGCCACCCAAAAAGTGCTGGACGGTGACCTTGATCCCTTTATTCAGGCTTCGCTCAAGCAGGGCGTTTAAGAAAGAAATCTATGTTGCGTGAAGGACAAGCCACGGCCATCAGCCGTGCCGACTACACCGCGCCCGCGTTCTGGATCGACACCGTTGCCCTGACGTTCGATCTGGATCCGGCCAAGACCCGCGTGCTCAACCAAATGCGCCTGCGCCGTAACGCGGACGTGCCCAGCCAGCCGCTGCGGCTGCATGGCGAGGACTTGAACTTGGCGCGCGTGCTGGTCAATGGCGCAGGCACCTCGTTCAAGATGGACGGCAACCAGTTGGTGCTGGAAAACCTGCCCGAAGGCACCGAAGCCTTTGATCTGGAAATTTTCACCACCTGCGCTCCGGCCAAGAACACCAAGCTGATGGGCTTGTACGTCAGCAACGATTCCTTCTTCACCCAGTGCGAGGCCGAGGGCTTTCGCCGCATCACCTACTTCCTGGATCGCCCGGATGTGATGGCCAGCTACACCGTGACCTTGCGCGCCGATGCGGCCAAGTACCCGGTGCTGCTGTCCAACGGCAACTTGGTGGCCCAAGGCGCGCTGGACGATGGCCGCCACTTCGCCACTTGGGTGGATCCGCACAAAAAGCCTTGCTACTTGTTCGCCTTGGTGGCGGGCACCTTGGTGGCGCGCGAGCAGCGCATCACCAGCCGCTCGGGCACCGATCACGTGCTGCAAGTTTATGTGCGCCCCGGCGACTTGGACAAAACCGAGCACGCCATGAACTCGCTGATGGCCTCCATCGCTTGGGACGAGGCGCGCTTTAACCTGCCGCTGGACTTGGAACGCTTCATGATCGTCGCCACCAGCGACTTCAACATGGGCGCGATGGAGAACAAGG
>ERZ724524.2712-NODE-2712-length-11386-cov-4.074045_pt1 | contig 11386 bp, 9 predicted proteins | sample MGYA00376057_ERZ724524 | MGnify/ENA primary metagenome ERZ724524 (study PRJEB28724, sample SAMN07190888) | wastewater metagenome | isolation source: influent of sewage treatment plant in Hong Hong | place: USA: Christiansburg, Virginia | collected 2016-03-01 ...
GAAATCATCTTTCATAAGCTATCCCAATATTCCAGCCAAAAAATACAAATCAAGAATGAGACAAACGACGCAAATAAGGCCACAAATTATGAAAGTTCTGCTAGTTTTCTTCTCCGGACTCGTCTTTTTGGAATATATGCTACTCTTGTCTGACTTGCGCGATTTCACTGATACTCCTCCAATATAAATTACCTATCAACATTATAGGCAGTGATGGTTGAAGTGTCTTTTCATTAGTATGACATTCACCTAACAAATCTTATTGTAGAAGTGTAAAAAAATTGCATTAAAGTTGTATAATTTATTGTGTATTTGGGGATTATGTTGTATTGTTTGAGCTGCAGGATTTTTCTAAAATTTTATTATTATATATATGGAGACACTATGATTTTTCGAAAAACAAAGATAATATGCACTCTTGGCCCAGCAGTTGATTCTGATGATATTGTAAGAAGCTTAATGCTTAGCGGCATGAATGTATGCCGACTTAATTTTTCTCATGGTTCATATGAAGAACATCAGCAGAGAATCGATCGCGTTAAGAGGCTTCGCGAGGAACTTAACCTCCCTGTAGCTCTTCTTCTAGATACGAAGGGACCAGAAATAAGAACCGGTTGTTTTGAGAACGGCAAAGTACACCTTGAAGAAGGTGATAAAGTAGTAATCACAACTGATGATATTTTGGGAACTTCAAAGAAATTCTCTATATCATACAAAGAGTTGGCTGACGATATCGAAGTTGGTTCAAGAATACTTATAGATGATGGTCTTATTGAACTTAAGGTTGATAAAATCACTAAGAAAGATATTCATTGCACTGTTCAAAATAGTGGATCCATATCCGACAGAAAGAGTATCAACGTCCCTGATGCTAAGTTATGCTTGCCTTCACTAACGAAGAAAGACAAGGAAGACATTCTTTTCGCGGTAAAGAACGATTTTGACTTCATTGCGGCTTCCTTCGTTCGTAAAGCAAAGGACGTTCAGGTGATCAAACGTGTTCTCGATTCTGCTGATTGCCATAACATAGAGATTATTTCGAAGATTGAAAATAAAGAAGGAATCGATAACTTTGATGAGATTTTGAAGGTTTCTCACGGAATCATGGTTGCTAGAGGTGACCTTGGTGTTGAGATTCCTGCTGCAGAAGTACCTTCCGTTCAGAAGAAGTGTATTCAGCAGTGTCATCGTGCCGGTAAGATATCCATTACAGCTACTCAAATGCTTGATTCCATGATCCGTAACCCTCGCCCAACAAGAGCCGAGGTTTCCGATGTCGCGAATGCAATTTATGATGGTACTTCAGCTGTTATGCTTTCAGGTGAGACAGCTTCAGGAAAGTATCCTGTTGAAGCACTTAATATGATGGTAGAAGTAGCTATAAAAACAGAGAGCTGCATAAACTATTGGAGACGCTTCGAAGAGAGTCAAATCCCAATGATTCCATCCGTTGGTAATGCCATAAGCCATGCTACTTGCACGACAGCTATGGACATCAACGCTAGTGCTATCGTAACGCTTACGCATGCAGGCAAGACGGCAAGACTCCTCTCTCGTTTTAGACCTGGCTGCCCAATCATCTCGACAACTGTCTTCCCAAAAGTTCAGCGTCAGCTCAACCTTAGTTGGGGTATAATGCCTTTCTTAGTACCTGAGGTGCAAACTACAGATGAACTATTTGAAGAAGGAAAACAGTGTGCGACTAAGTCTGGAATACTTTCTTCTGGTGACTTGATAGTAATGACAGGTGGCACCCCAATTGGAATGTCTGGTACTACTAACACTATAAAAGTTCAAACAATTGGAACATCAATAGTATACGGTAAGGGAATCGCAACTGAAGGCAAAGACGGTATTTATACTGGCGTTGTTTGTTGCATCAAAGATCCTGAGCATATTGATTATTCCAAATTGAATCTATCTGAAGATAGCATTATAGTCGCTCCTTATACTACTAATTCAATGATGAAGGTAATTAAGCGCGCCAAAGTCTTGATTGTCGAGGACGATGATCCAGGCTGTCATACTGCAACGGTTGCAATGGCGTTAGAGATTCCAGCGATCCTTTCTTGTCCTAATGCTACGAAGCTTCTTACTGAAGGTAGATTGATTACTGTTGATATTCGAAAAGGCAACATAAGTTAAACATTTTTGCTAAATTAGAACTTTTGTTCCCTCTGTGATATAATTTTTTCGTATGCGTATACCGGCGCAATTCACGGAGGTAATACTTTTTGAGGTTTTTCGGACTTAATACTAGTGATACTATAAATGAAGAGAAGCTAAAAGTTACTATTAGCGTTATAGTTCTTGTTTTGATGTCTATCATCATAACAATTGGAACTGTTTCATACCTAAATTGGCAAGCTAAGATTGATAAGATGGCTAAGGATCAAGCCCTTGCTGAGGCTATGCAATCATCAGATTCTGCGGCTAATACAGATGATACAATCCCTTCTGCTTCAGAGTTAGTTAATACAACTTCGGTCACTCCGACTGTTGTTGCAAGTACTACTCCTACGGAGGCTATTTCTCCTACGCCGTCAGACACGACTACTCCATATGGAGAAGACGAGCCAACAGCAGAACCAACTACTGTGCAAGTCACTGAGACAGACTATTTTTGTACTGTTTATGCGGCTTCTGCACTAAACGTTCGATCAGGTCCAGGAACCGAATATGATTTAGTTAAGCAACTTAATCCTGGAGATGAAATCGATGTAATTGCACAAACGAGTAATGGCTGGTACAAGACATATAACGGGAACTATGTTTTGGCTAGTTTAACAACTACTACAGCTCCTGTAGTAGCAACCCCTGTTCCCGCCGCTCCTACTGCAGCGCCAACTCCAACTCCAATACCGGCGCCTGGAACGGAAACATATTACGGAAGCTGTACCATAACTTTTTATGGTCCACAGCCTCGAGGTGACGGAACATATAGTACAACTACCGCAACCGGAACGACGTGCTCTCAAGGAAGAACATGCGCAGCAGACTGGAGCGTATTCCCTGCTGGCACAGTAATTCATGTTGTGAACGATCCTCTCGGTGGCGATGGTTACTATACTGTTGAAGACTGTGGTCCTGGAGTAAGAGGGAGCCATATCGACATCTATGCGGATGATCCTTATTCGGTTTCTACTACTACTGCCGAGATATATGTAGTTCATTAATTGACTTTGAATATCTCGACATATATGGACTATTCTTAGTACATAATTTAGAAAGAAGATTATTATGCCAGAAGAACAAATGAATAGCAGCAAGAATTTTTCGCCTAGAAGACGCAATTTCGGTTCAAATTCTAAGGGTGCGATAAGTACTAATACTGCAAAAAATCAAGTGCAAATTTCCACTATGAAGGCTCCTTCTAAGAAGAAGCAATTCAAGACAACGACAAATGCGGTTTCACTCAAGAAGCCTAAGTTGATGAATGGTCAAGGCAAGCTCAAGATCATTCCACTTGGTGGTCTACATGAGATTGGTAAGAACATGACCGCCTTTGAATTCGGTAACGATATCATTATTGTAGATGTAGGAATGGCTTTTGCTGAGGCAGATATGCCTGGTGTAGATTGTGTTATTCAAGATTACACTTATATTAGAGACAACTTAAGTAAGCTTCGTGCGATATTTTTAACTCACGGTCATGAGGACCACATTGGCTCCTTGCCTTATTTCCTTAGAGAATTCAAGTGTCCCATTTATGGTGGTACTTTAACGATAGAGCTTGTTAGACATAAGCTTGCTGATAAAGGAGTTTCCCTTAATGGAATTAATCTTCAGCATTGTAAGAACGGTGACATTATCCAAGCAGGAAGAAGCTTCTCCGTTGAGTTTGTAAGAGTTAATCATAGTATTGCGGACTCATATGCTTTAGCAATCAATACTCCTGTTGGAGTAGTCCTTCATTCTGGAGACTTTAAAATTGATTTCACGCCTATTAATGGCAAAACAATTGACTTGCAACGTTTTGGAGAGATTGGAAAGAAGGGCGTTCTTTTGTTCATGTGCGAGAGTACGAACGTGGAAATTGATGGTTTCTCTCCTTCGGAGATGCAAGTAAGTGAGTCTTTTGAGAGAATTTTTTCGAACACAAAGGGCAGAATAATCGTAGCTACCTTCTCTAGCCACGTCCATAGAATGCAACAGATTTTTAGTGCGGCCGAGCTTCATAATAGACATGTTTGCCTATCTGGGCGAAGTATGGTCAACGTTTTTGCTGTCGCTAATTCTCTTGGGTATATAGAGATGAAACCAGATACACTTATTGACTTAAATGATATCGATAATTATCACGACGATGAGATTGTTATTCTTACTGCAGGAAGCCAAGCTGAGCCAATGAGCGCTCTATCTCGTATGGCATTTGCATCTCATAATTCAATTGGGATTCAGACGGGCGACACTATAATCATATCCGCTCATCCTATTCCTGGTAACGAGAAGCCAATCTATAAAGTCATCAACGAGTTGTTTAAGAAGGGTGCTCACGTAATCTATGAGTCCTTAGCTGATGTTCATGTTTCTGGACATGCCTATAGAAGAGAGTTAATGACGCTTCATACTTTAATTAAGCCTGAGTACTTCATACCAGTTCATGGCGAGTATCGTATGCTATATCGTCACGCTGAGATGGCGAAGACCCTTGGCATCGATGAGAATAAGATTTTTATACTTAATAACGGAGACGTTTTTGCTATTGGAAAGAATAATGCCGGAATAATTGATCATGTTCCCGCTGCTCCAGTACTTATTGACGGATCAGGCGTTGGTGACATGAGTAACCAAGTATTAACTGACAGGCGCCTACTTGCTGAAGATGGTTGCGTGGGAGTATCTCTAACTATTGATGATTCAACTGGATTGCTTGCTTGCCCTCCAATCGTGAAGTCTATAGGCTTCGTTTTTGATGACGAGGCCGAGACAATTCAGAGAGGTTGTGCCGCAAGAATAATGACAATGCTTTCGTCTGGAAAGAGCGGCGGAGACATAGAGAAGTATGCAAACTCACGTCAATTCAGAGATGCTGTTAGGAATATGCTTTTCGATAAGACTAAGAGACGTCCTTTAATCATGGTATCGACAAGCCATCTGAACACGAAGATTTTCTAGAAGGAGAGCAGTTATGCCTTTACAAGAGTCGGGCGAAATGTATTTGGAGACAATTCTTCTTTTATCCAAAACCCTGCCTATTGTGCGTTCTCTAGATGTTGCGGAATATATGGGCTTTTCTAAGCCAAGTATTAGTAGAGCTGTAGGACTTCTTAAGAACGGTGGTTATATCGATATTGATGGAAACGGATTTCTTACATTAACAAGCGAAGGGCTAGAGATTGCTAATAAAATTTACGAGCGGCACCAAACGATAACGAATTTTCTTACCAGGCTTGGAGTTGACAAGGAAACTGCCGAGAGTGATGCGTGCAAAATAGAGCATGTGATTAGCGATGCTTCCTTCGAGGCAATTAAGAATCACACATTAGAAATATAAAACAAAGGCTATCTACTCAGTTTTGAACAGATAGCCTTTTATTTATAATATCATCGTCTTTCTACTGAGATTACATCTCGAATTCCCTTCACTCTTCCTACGAGCAAATCATATTGCTCTTGATTCTTGACTTCAACAACAATATTGATTGAAGCAGTGAAATCTTTCTGGGATGCGCTTTCAACCTTACTTACAAAAACATGTTCATCACTAAAAGCATTAAGGATATCAGCAAGCAAATATTTTCGATCACTGGCATATATCTTCAAGCCAACTTCATATGTGCTGTTAGTTAAGTTATCAGTCCAAAATACCTTTACAAGTCTATTTGCACGTTCTATATCTTTCTGAGAACGGTCTTTATTCTTATGAATGTTAATTATGTTCTTACAACTTGTTCTGTGAACACCAACTCCCCCATTTTGAGTTACATATCCTATGATTTCTTCAGGTGGAGTAGGATGACAGCACTTAGCCAAATGAGTAGAGAGATTACTTAAGCCTTCAACGATAACACCACTCTTACTAGATTCCTTAGAGTTTGATTTCGCACTCTTAGCGGCAGAAGGAGCACTTACTTGAGGCTTATTTTGTGCTGAAGCATTCTTGGGATACTTAATTTGCATTCCCTTACCAATATCTACAGGCAACTCCTCCGGATTAGGTCTGTATATTACTTGTCCAACAGCATTTACTCTGTATCCAAGTTCCATACGCTTATCTTCTGGCAAGGTTTTGATGTATTCATCACGAAGTTTACCAAAAACTTTGGCAACTGATAGAGCACCATATCCAAGAGAAGCATATAAATCCTCTAAGGAGGATAGACTGTATTTACGCAACAACTCCTCAATTGATCTATAAAGCAGGATTTGCGTAGGAGTAAATCCATTACGCTGAATCTCTCTATCTAGTATTTCCTTTCCGGTAGTAATGTTCTCGCCTCTAGATTCCTTCTTAAACCAAGCATTAATCTTAGAACGAGCGGATTGAGTACGAACCATTTTCGCCCAATCGCGAGAAGGTCCATGAATCTTATCGGATGTAAGTATCTCGACATGATCGCCATCTTTAAGCTGATAAGACAAAGGAACTATTCGTCCATTGACCTTAGCACCATGCATGTGATTACCTACTCCACTATGGATATTGTAAGCGTAATCAATTGGGCAAGAACCAACAGGTAAGTGGATAACGTCACCCTTTGGAGAATAAACGAAGACTTCCTTAGGTGCGATATCAAATCTCAAGGAATCCATAAATTCCTTGGAATCACCTTGATTCTCAAGCATTATCTTTATCCAGTCTAATTGCATATCGAAGTCGTCCTTAACAAAGGTCTTCGATCCACCGGCCTCCTTATAATGCCAATGAGCAGCTACGCCGCTTTCTGCAGTCGCATTCATCGCTTTGGTACGAATTTGAACCTCAAAAGAAATGCCATCCTTACCTATTACAGTCGTATGAATGGACTGATACTTGTTATCCTTTGGCATTGCTATGTAATCCTTAAATCGTCCAGGAACATGCTGATAAGTCTCATGAACGATTCCTAGCACTGAATAACAATCCGTGATAGTATCCACAATTATTCTGCACGCGAAAAGATCATAAATTTCGTCAATCGTCTTGTGCTTCTCTTTCATTTTCTTATAGATGCTATAGAAATGCTTAGGTCTTCCTTCAATCGTGGCATCTTTAATTCCAAATGTACTAATCTTCTCACTTAATTCCGAGACCACATCCGCTAGATATTCCTCGCGCTCAGCTCTCTTCGCAGATACCAAACCTACTAATTCGTAGTACGCATCTCTGTCAAGATACATGAGGCACAAATCCTCAAGCTCCCACTTAATTCTATAAATCCCGAATCGCTCACAAAATGGTACATAAATATCGAGCGTCTCACGGGCCTTCTCCTTTTGCTTCTCTGGAGTCTGGTGCTTCATAGTTCTCATATTGTGAAGTCTATCCGCTAACTTTACAAAGATTACCCTAGCATCCTTGGCAATAGCAGCAAGCATCTTACGAGCATTCAAAGCCTGCTCGTCTTCTTTCGAAGCGAAAACCAACTGATTAATCTTCGTTAGTCCATTAACAAGAAGTCCTACATTCTGTCCGAAAAGCTCGACAACAAGTGCCAAATCGACAACCGTATCCTCAATCGTGTCATGCAAGAACGCCGCTGCAATCGTCTCCGGATCAAACTTCAGCTCCACAAGGATCTCAGCCGTAGCTATTGGATGGATGATATACATCTCCCCCGTTCTACGCTTCTGATTACGATGCGCCTTATACGCAAAAAAGAATGCGCGTTGAACCAAATCACACGCGACCTCATACTCCTCGTTATTTCCTGTCTCCTTAATAAGGTATTTCTTATACGCTTCAAATACATCTCTGAACTGCTCAGCGACATCGTCAGGTATCTCAGGAATATCATCCATATCACGAAGGTACTCATATTCTGCCTGTTTATCCTCTTCCGATAGATGCTCAACAGTAAGCACCGGCTTCTCATCTAAAGTCGGTCCTGTGTCAGTTGCGCCATGAACATAGTCGCCTGCACTCATATTTTTCTTCTCTATATCTTCATTAGCCATTTCCACATAACCTCTTATATGTATCAGTAAGTTTCAGTTTAGCCTTGCCATCAGGAAATAACAAGTTAAAACATACCCTTACAGAGCTTATCACTCCCAGTCTAATCAAACCAGCCTCACTAAAGACATCAAGACACCTTCTCGTCTGGAAAGGCGTAATCTCAATATGCGAAAAAGAGTAAATATACCTTGCTAGCAAATCACAATCCACCGTTGAAACCCCTTGCCCAAAATTCTCCTTAATTGTTCTATAGCACGCCGAGAAATGCTTTTCATCAGGAATGAGCAATTCTTTTTCATTGCCCGCCTTCAGGAGCTTACTAATTTGCTTAATATCGAGCTTATTCGAATACAATTGCTCTGGTACTTCAGGCTTAATCCACACTAGTCCTTCCCTATTACAAGGCTTAATGTCTCGTAAATGCAAGCTTAACGAAGTGATGCCTCTATACGTATACTCTGCCATAGTATAAGCAATATCTACAACATCCCCCGGGCTAATAACATGTGCAAACTCCCCCATGCCAAAGCCAACAACTGAAACAATAGACGACTTCACAACTTCATCATCATTACTTGCTCCATCAAAAACCTCTAGTCTCAAATGCTGCCCCTCGCTCATCAAATGAGTCGAAGATACAATCACACTTCTAGTAACAAAAGTTGGTTTCGCATTTGCAATTCCATACGGTCCGATACTCTTAACTGCCTCTAAAGTCTCGTTTGATATCTTCGCAAAAGGAATAACCATATCAACATCAATCGCATCGTTATCAACTAACTTGCAAGTATCATCATCTTTACTCGACTCTTCTACACACTTGCTCTCAAGAAGCTCCATAAACTTTGGAAGATTCTTTTTAGACACAACTAAACCAGCCGCCTTCTTATGCCCTCCAAAGCTCTCGCATAGTTCAGACACCTTCTCTACCGCATCAAACAAATCAAACTCACCAAATGCTCGCCCAGAGCCTCTTACGTTCTCGTGATTCATAGGATCCTGCGCGAAAACAATAGTGCTCCTCGAGAAATGTGCGGCAAGTTTTCCAGCAACAATTCCAAGCACCCCCGGATGCCAATTCTGAGAATACACTACAACAGGTCCCTGAGTGTTCGTTATCTGCCACTTAAGAGGACGATTATTGCTCTCAACTTGCTCAATCGCCTCATCATAAACTTTAGCTTCTATTTGCTTACGTTCTTCATTTTGCTCATTCAAAGCCTTGGCTGCAAGGATTACTTCCTTCTCATCGTCACTTAGAAAAAGCTTCATTGCATCGGATGAATCATATAGCCTTCCAGCAGCATTAATTCTTGGTACCAAGCAAAACGATATATATGTCTCATCCGGCTTATCATCCCTAGTCATAAGCATCTCATTCATAACTCTTACGCCAAGATTAGACGGATTAGCCATGCTCTGAAGAGCCTTCTTCGCTATCGTTCGATTCTCATTAATCATTGGAACCAAGTCCGCTATCGTCGCTATCCCAGCTAACTCCATCGCTTGCTTCCACACTTCAGGGTATACCTTGTATCTCCCATCCTTACCGAGAGCTTCCACCGTCTTTAGGGCAACTCCCGCCCCACACAACTCCAAAAATGGATACTTACAATCATCAACCTTCGCACAAATCACGGCGTCAGCCTGAGGCACTGTACTTCGAACTGTATGATGGTCCGTAACTATTACCTTAATCCCCGCCTGCTTGATTCGCTCAATAGTATCCGCATTCGAAATTCCACAATCGACAGTAATCAACAGATATGGTTTTGCCTCAAGAACATCATCAATAATGTAATCCGTCAATCCATATCCATGTTCTGTGCGTCTTGGTACTAAATATGAGACATAACAGTTATGGCTCCTAAAATACCTGACAAAAATCGACGTCGCCGCCACTCCATCAGCATCATAATCGCCATATATAAGAATCTTTTTCTTGTTTGCGATAGCATCTACAATCAAATCTACTGCTTGCTTCATTTGCTCGAAAAGAAAAGGATCATGCCACGCTAAAGGATTAGGTGACAAAAATTCCTTCTTCTCCTCTTCGCTCTCAATCCCTCGATTTGTCAATAGAAAGCTAGCAACATCTACGCTTTCATCCACACACTCGGGCGAAGCGATTCTCCACGTCTTGCCAATTAACAACATATACTCACATCTCACTAAATCATTTGATTAGATTTTACCAAAAACTAGCCAAACTATATATACAAAATCAAATTCTGAGCAATAAAAAACCGATGCCACATTGTGACATCGGTATGCGTAACATAATAAATTAGCGCTTTCTCTTTCTAGCTGCCTCAGACTTCTTCTTACGACGAACTGAAGGCTTCTCGTAGTGCTCTCTCTTACGTACCTCTGCAAGTACTCCAGATCTAGCACATGAACGCTTAAATCTTCTCAACGCACTGTCAAGGGATTCATTCTCCTTAACTCTGATTTCTGACATTTCCATCCCTCCCCTCGCGCGTAAGCATAATAACGATGTCAATTATAACCAATGAAACCTTTTCAGTCAATAGTGACCTCCTGGAAACCCAGGAGGTCACAAGAATGCGCTCGGACGGTTGTGCAAAAGTTACGTTAAGTTGAGAGTTAGCCGGAAGGATTAGTATATTGGTTCTATTAGACCGTAATTTCCGTCCTTACGCTTATAGACTACACAAACGTTATCTGTATTTGCATCCAGGTAAACTAAGAATGTGTGATCCAACATCTCCATTGTCAAAATAGCATCCTCTGATGTCATTGGACGAAGCTCAAAAGACTTCCTTTTAATAATCTTCTTCTCATCATCCATCTCAAAATCAAAGTCCGTGTCTGGCTCTTCTTCAAGGAAACTCACAATCTGTGGGTATTCCTTCTTCTTCTTCATAAACTTTGTCTTCTGACGTCTAATCTGTGACTCAAGCTTATCTACTGTCTTATCTATTGCTGTTAGAATCTCTTCATCGCGAGCCTCAGCTCTGTATATCTTAGTATCGAGTTTAAGTGTAATTTCAACTACCATCACACTTCCCTCTGGTCTGATCTTGATGTTAAAGCTACCCTCCTCACCAAAAAACTTGTCAAACTTCTGCATCTTTCCCGTAATTCTTTCTTCAAGACGCTTTCCGATACGAATGCCTTTACCTGTTGTAGTGATTTTCATAGAATCACATCCTTCCGTAAATGTGTTAGGAGTCTCCTCCATGTCTCAATTGTAATTCAAAAAAAGTTTATATATGGTAACAAGGATTCCGTCTATTAATTTGAAAAAATGATATAATTAAA
>ERZ724524.2713-NODE-2713-length-11384-cov-3.455203_pt1 | contig 11384 bp, 9 predicted proteins | sample MGYA00376057_ERZ724524 | MGnify/ENA primary metagenome ERZ724524 (study PRJEB28724, sample SAMN07190888) | wastewater metagenome | isolation source: influent of sewage treatment plant in Hong Hong | place: USA: Christiansburg, Virginia | collected 2016-03-01 ...
CGGCGATGACGGCGACCTTGCCGGCGATCATCACGTCGGTGGCGCGCTTGATGCCATCGACCAGCGATTCGCGGCAGCCGTAGAGGTTGTCGAACTTGGACTTGGTCACCGAGTCATTGACGTTGATGCCCGGGAACTTGAGTTCGCCACGCTGGTGCATCTGGTACAGGCGATGCACGCCGGTGGTGGTCTCTTCGGTGACGCCCTTGATTTTGGCGAGGCGGCTTGAATACCAGGTCGGGTCGGTGGCGACCTTGGCCTTGATCGCGGCGAAGAGGATGGTCTCTTCTTCGGAGGAAGGTTTGGCGATGACCGACAGATCCTTTTCAGCCTTGGCGCCGAGGTGCAGCAGCAGCGTGGCATCGCCGCCATCGTCGAGGATCATGTTCGAGAAGCCGCCATCCGCCCATTCGAAAATACGGTGGGTGTAGTCCCAGTAGTCGACCAGGGTTTCACCCTTGACGGCAAAGACCGGGATGCCAGCGGCCGCGATGGCGGCGGCGGCGTGATCCTGGGTCGAGAAGATGTTGCACGAGGCCCAACGGACTTCGGCGCCGAGCGCAGTCAGCGTCTCGATCAGCACGGCGGTCTGGATGGTCATGTGCAGTGAGCCGGTGATGCGCGCGCCTTTCAGCGGCTGGCTCTTGGCAAATTCTTCGCGGATGGCCATGAGACCCGGCATTTCGGTCTCGGCAATGCGCATTTCCTTGCGGCCCCAGTCGGCGAGGCTCAGGTCGGCGATAACGTAGTCAGTGAATGCAGTCACAGTAAAACTCCTTGAAAACTGTGACCGGGGAAGGGGTAATGGATGTCGCGGGGGATGCTCTGCGCGGCTCACCTTGCCCCCTGCGCCCGGCAGGGTTTGTCAGTGAGCGCCGTTTTGAACCGAGCCTGGGGGGTGTGTTCCCCTGCAGCGCTCCTCGGATAAGCTGCGGATTATACGCCAGTTTATTTTCGCTGGCGGGGTTTTGTCAGCCAAGGCCGCTGGCTGCAGTGCCGGCCCACAGCTCGTTGAGATCGGGGATGTTCCATTTGGCCGGGTCTTCGCGGCCGGCAATCTTGTCCTGAACGCCGGGGCGTGACAGGTCTATTTCTTCGGGTCGGATGCGGGCATTTGATTTGGTCGAGAAGAAGACCTTGACCTTGGGTGCCAGCAACGACTTTTCCGATTGCTCGGTGACCACGCCAAGGCGGCCGGATTCGAGCCGAACCAGCGAGCCGACAGGGTAGATGCCGACGCTTTTCACGAAAGCCTGGAATACGGCTTCGTCGAAGTGCCCTTTGGCCCATTCGGCCATCTTGCGCAAGGATTCGGCAGGATCCCATCCGGCCTTGTACGGGCGATTCGAGGTGATCGCGTCATAGACGTCGCACACTGCCCCCATCTTGGCGAAGAGGCTGATTTCGTTTGCCTTCAGACCTTTCGGGTAGCCACTGCCGTCGATCTTCTCATGGTGATGAAGGCAGACGTCCAGCGTGATGTCACCCACGCCGCTTCCCTGCAGCAAGGCAGCGTGGCCAAGTTCGGGATGCTTCTTGATGGTGGCAAACTCTTCGTCGGTGAGCTTGCCGGGTTTGTTCAGAATGGCATTCGGTATCATCGCCTTGCCGAGATCGTGCAGCAGGCCGGCAAGGCCGGCTGCACGGGTCTGTTGCTCGTCAAGCCCGAGTTGACGGGCGAGCGCGATCATCAGCGCACAAACGGCAACCGAATGCATGTAGGTGTAATCATCCGCCGTCTTCAGGCGGGCAAGGCTGATCAGGGCACCGGGGTTGCGCGCCACCGAATTGCTGATTTCCTCGACCAGCGGGGCGCAATCTTCGGCACTGATCGCATTGCCCATGCGTGCTTCCTGAAACATCGAAACCACGGCCTGTTTCGATTTGGCGCAAATGCGTGCGGCGCGGGCGGCTTCGTCGCGCATCGAAACCCGCTGCGCTTCCGTAGGAACAGCAGCCTTGGCGGTCGCCTGCAACTCCTGCTCGACTTCGGCTTCGCTGGCTTCACGGCTGACGCCTTCGGTGGTGTCGATGCCCTTGACGACGTCGATCCACACCTCCTTGATGCTGCTGGCGCGAACGCTGGCCAGATCGGCAGGGTCCTTGAGTACGAATTTCGTGCGCCAGAAAGGATGCTCCATCCACGAACCACAGAATTCGTGAAGATGCATGCCGAGGGTGAGGTGTTCTACGCTGATTTTCTTGAGCATGCTTTCGATTATGCACTGTCTCCGGAGGCCGGAAAAGACAAAGGGGGCTGCAGCCCCCTTTGTGTCGACAACGTCAGGAAGCTACAGGCCGGCGTCGGCTTTCAATGCGGCTGCCTTGTCTGTATTTTCCCAGGTGAACTCCGGCTCTTCGCGGCCGAAGTGGCCGTAAGCGGCGGTCTTGGAGTAGATCGGGCGCAGCAGGTCGAGGGCGACGATGATGCCCTTCGGACGCAGGTCGAAATGCTTGCCGATCAGGGCAACAATCTTGTCATCCGAGATCTTGCCGGTGCCGAAAGTGTTGACCATCAGCGAGACCGGCTTGGCGACGCCGATGGCGTAGGCCACCTGCACTTCGCACTTGTCGGCGAGGCCGGCGGCAACGACGTTCTTGGCAACATAGCGGCAGGCGTAGGCGGCCGAACGGTCAACCTTGGATGGGTCCTTGCCGGAGAAAGCGCCGCCGCCGTGGTGCGCGGCACCGCCGTAGGTGTCGACGATGATCTTGCGACCGGTCAGGCCGCAGTCGCCGTGCGGGCCGCCAACGACGAAGCGGCCGGTCGGGTTCACCAGGAAACGGGTGTCGGCGGTGATCATGTCCTTCGGCAGCACCGGCTTGATGATCTCCTCGATCACCGCTTCGGTCAGCTGGGCGTGCGAAACGTCCGGGCTGTGCTGGGTTGAAACGACGACGGTGTCGATCGAAACCGGCTTGCCATCGACGTACTTCACCGTCAGCTGCGACTTGGCATCCGGACGCAGCCAGTTGAGGCGGCCGTCGCGGCGGACTTCGGCCTGACGCTGCATGAGTCGGTGCGCGTAGTGAATCGGGAAAGGCATCAGTGTTTCGGTTTCGCGGCAGGCGTAGCCGAACATCAGGCCCTGATCGCCGGCGCCCTGGTCGAGATCGAGGCCTTCCCCTTCGTTTACGCCCTGCGCGATGTCTGGCGACTGGGTGTTGATGGCGGTGAGAATGGCGCAGGATTTGTAGTCGAAACCGATATCGCTGTCGGTGTAACCGATGCGGCGCACGGTTTCCTGGGCGATCTCACGGTAATTGACGTGGGCCTTGGTGGTGATTTCGCCGGAGATGACGACCAGCCCGGTGGAAACCAGCGTTTCGCAGGCCACACGGCCCTTCGGATCGACGGCCAGGATGGCGTCGAGGACGGCATCGGAAATCTGGTCGGCAACCTTGTCGGGGTGGCCTTCACCAACGGATTCGGAAGAAAAGAGATATTCGCTTGCCATTTGATCTGCTCCTGAAACGACCCTTGTTTGTCGGCGTTACCGACCCCGGGTCACGGGCAGGCGACGCTTTAGCAGTATTTTTCGAGAGGTGAAACCTGTAGTTTTCGCTCCCCGACTCGCCCTGCAAGTTGTCCTATTAACTCGGCGAGACGATAATTGTAGCCGTTTTCCCGTTTGCTGCAAGTTCATAGGCCGCTCATGCGCTTCCTGTTCCGACTCCTCTCCCTGCTTCCCCTGCCGGTGATCCACCTGCTCGGGGGGATGGCGGGCGTCGTCGTTTATATGGTGTCACCGACTTATCGCCGGCATCTGAAGGAGAACATGGCACTGGCGCTGGGCGACGCAGAAGCCCGGCGCTGGCGCTGGGCGGCGGCCGCTTCGGCTGGACGCATGAGCCTGGAACTGCCGCGCATCTGGATGAGGCCGCTGACGGAAGCGGTGGCGACGGTGACCGAGGTGATCGGCTGGGATGTGGTCGAGTCTGCGAAGGCCCGGGGCAAGGGGATTGTCTTCCTGACGCCGCACCTGAGCTGTTTTGAAATCACCGCTCAGGTCTATGCCACGCATGCGCCGATCACCATCCTTTACCGCCCGCCCAAACAGACCTGGCTGCAGGAATTCATCGAACAGGGGCGGGCGCGGCCCAGTCTCTACCTGGCGCCCGCCGATCTTTCCGGCGTACGCGGGCTGATCAAGGCGCTGAAGCGCGGAGAGGCGGTCGGCATGCTGCCCGACCAGGCGCCGAAGGTCGGCGAAGGTCGCTGGTTGCCGTTTTTCGGCCGCCCTGCCTACACGATGACGCTGGCGGCGCGACTGACGGAAACCGGCGCGACCGTGATCCTTGCGTGGGGTGAGCGTTTGCCGGGTGGGGCAGGCTACCGTGTGCATTTCCGCAACCCGGCGGCGCCGGTCGAAGGTGACCTTGAAGCGCGGGCGGTCGCCATCAACCGCGAGATCGAGACCCTCGTGCGTGAGTGCCCCGGCCAGTACCTATGGGGTTACAACCGCTACAAGCAGCCGCGTGGCGTTGAACCACCGCCAGCTTTCGTCGGTGAAGGAAGCTGATGCAACTCGCTTTCTGCCTCTACAAATATTTCCCCCACGGTGGCCTGCAGCGTGACTTCATGCGCATCGCCCTCGTGTGTCAGCAGCGCGGTCACGCCATTCGCGTCTATACGCTGGAGTGGCGGGGTACAGTGCCTGAGGGCTTCGAGGTGGTCGTGGTGCCGGTGCGCGCGATCACCAATGCCCGCCGTTACGCCAGATTTACCGACTGGGTTGCCCGCGACCTCGCGCAACGGCCTGCCGAGCGTGTGATTGGCTTCAACAAGATGCCCGGGCTCGACGTTTATTTTGCGGCGGACCCGTGTTACGAAGACAAGGCGCGCACCCTGCGCAATCCGTTCTATCGCCTGTCCGGGCGCTATCGGCATTTTTACGGCTACGAACGGGCCGTATTTGCGCCGGAGAGCCGCACCGAGATCCTGATGATCTCGCAGTTGCAGCAGCCGCTGTTCGTCAAACATTACGGCACGCCGACCGAGCGATTCCACCTGCTTCCGCCGGGCATTGCGCGCGACCGCCGGGCGCCGGCGAATGCTGCCGAAATTCGAGCCGGTTTCCGTGTCGAATTCGGTTTGGCGGAGAACGATCGTCTGCTCGTGCAGATCGGCTCGGGCTTTAAAACGAAAGGCCTGGACCGCAGCCTCGCTGCCTTTGCCGCGCTGCCGGACGAACTGCGTCTTCGCACGCGCTTGATCGCCATCGGCGCCGATGAGCCGTCGGCCTTCCGACGCATGGCCAGCGCACTTGGCTTGGCTGATCGTGTAGATATTCTGCAGGGCAGGGACGACATCCCCCGTTTTCTGCTTGGCGCCGATCTGCTGATCCATCCGGCCTACAACGAGAACACCGGCACGGTTTTGCTGGAGGCGGTCGTCGCCGGGCTGCCGGTACTGACCACGGCGGTCTGCGGGTACGCGCACTACATCACGGAGGCTGGCGCGGGTGTCGTCTTGCCGGAGCCTTTTGCGCAGGCGGTGATGAATGAGACTCTGCAACGGATGCTTGTGGACGACGCAGCGCGTTGTCAATGGCAGGCCAGCGGGCTGGCCTTTGCCGAGCAGGCGGATATCTACGACAACGCGCAGGTGGCGGCAGACGTGATTCTGAAGGCACGGCCATGAGTGAAACCACACTGATGCTCGAAGAACCCTTCCGTTCGCTGTGGGCCGGGCAGGATCCCTTTGTTGCCGTCGAAGTGCTGCAGGGTGGGGTTTTCCGCGAACTGGAAGCACGCCGCACCTTGCGTACTGAGGTGGGTGGCCGAGGCTATTTCGTCAAAATTCATCGCGGTGTTGGCTGGTCCGAGATACTGAAGAATCTACTGTCACTGCGCTGGCCGGTGCTGGGGGCGCAGAACGAATGGCTGGCGTTGCTGCGATTGCAGGTGCTGGGTGTCGATACCATGCGCGCCGTGGCTTTTGGCATGCGGGGGAATAACCCGGCGAAGCAGCACTCGTTCATTGTTACCGAGGAACTGGCGCCGACCATCAGTCTGGAAGACTACTGCCGCGAGTGGCCGACGCTGCCCCCGGCGCTCCGCTTCAAGCGCGCGCTGATCGAGCGTGTGGCAACGATGGCCCGGCGCATGCACGAGGGCGGGGTCAATCACCGCGACTTCTACATCTGCCATTTTTTATTACTCCTTGATCCGATGCCGAATGAAGACAGTTTCAAGCTGTCGCTGATCGACCTGCACCGGGCGCAGACGCGGCTGAAGACGCCGCGCCGCTGGCGCGACAAGGATCTGGCTTCGCTCTACTTTTCGGCATTGGAGATCGGTTTGACCCAGCGCGATTTCCTGCGTTTTCTTCGCGTCTATTTCAATGCCTCCCTGCGCACGATCCTGGCCGATGAAGCTGGCCTGCTGGCCCACCTCGACCGGGAGGCGGCACGGTTGCAGACGCGTTATCGGAAGAAGTTTGCACCGCGTGCCGAATGAGCTGCTCATGAGCCTCGCCCCCCTGATCAATGGCAAAACCCTGCGGGGCGCCGGTCGAGAACCAGCGGTACCGTTCCGCATTGCCTTGGGCGATGGCCGGGAACTGATCTTTCGCCGTCTGTTGCGGGTGCTGCCGGGGAAGCGCATCGTTGGCGATGCCGATCTGAACGGGCGTCGCGTACTGGCCAAGTTGTTTGTCGCCGAAGCAAGTCATCGCCATTGGCTGAAGGAGCGGGCGGGAATCGAGGCGCTGGGTGTTGCCGGTATTGCGACGCCCGAGTTGATCGGGGCCGAGATTCTGGCCGAAGGCGGCCATGCCTTGCTGACCGCCTATCTTGACCCGGCCGAGAGTCTTGCCGATGTCTGGGCGAGTGTTTCGGCAGACCCGGAAGGCGATGGGCAGGCCATTGCCTTGTTGGCGCCGGCCTTGAATTTACTTGCACAGATGCATCGTGCCGGACTGGTTCAGGATGACCTGCATCTGGGAAATTTCCTGCGCAGTGAGGGCCGCCTTTTCGTGATCGATGGTGATGCCGTGCGGGCGATCAGCCCCAGCAAGGCGCTTGATACGGAGCAGCGACTGGGCAATCTGGCGATTCTGCTGGCGCAATTGCCACCTGCCTGGGATAGTCATCAAGCCGAACTGCTCGCCGCCTATGCTGGCGGTGACGTCGATTGTCGATTACCCCCCGATCATCTGCAGCAGGCCGTCGGGCGCGTTCGCGACTGGCGATTGAAGGATTTTCTCGGCAAGACGGTGCGCGATTGCACGCTGTTTTCCGTGAGCCGTACCATGACGCGCTTTGCGGCCTGCGTACGCCAGACCGCTGCAGTGCTGGCCCCGCTACTGGCGGATCCGGACAAGGCGCTTGCCAGCGGCACCCTGCTCAAAGAGGGGAACACTTGCACGGTTGGCGTTGCTTCGTCTGGTGCCGGTGAGTGCGTCATCAAGCGCTATAACCTGAAGAGTGCGGGCCATGCGCTGTCACGTTTCTGGCGGCCAAGCCGGGCCTGGCACTCCTGGCGGGAGGCCCATCGTTTGTGCTTTTTCGGCATCCCGACCCCGGCGCCGCTGGCGCTGGTCGAGGAACGCCTCGGCCCGTTTCGCCGCCGCGCCTGGCTGATTTCGGCGTTTTGTGCCGGCAGCAGTTTGCAGGCACATCTACATGCCGACCGCGAGCCGCCGGCAGCCGAGGCGAAAGCAATCGCTGCGCTTTTTGAGACCCTGTGCCAGTTGAAAATCAGTCACGGCGATCTGAAGGCAACGAATCTGCTTTGGCACGAGGGACGCATTTTCATGATCGATCTCGATGCGATGGTGCAACACCGGACCGCCGAAGCGCATGCACGTGCCTGGCGCCGCGATCGCGCTCGTCTGCTACGTAACTGGCCGGAGTCTTCAGTGCTTCATGGCTGGCTGAACGCGCACTTGCCACCTCCCTGACGTGGTGGCGGCGCTGCGCTGAATCATGGCGTGACGCGGTAGACCTGAATCACCGCTTCCTTCGATTCATTCACTGGACAACAAAAAATGCGGGCAGTGTTCGGGTAGCGTTGAACAAAACCCAGTGCTTCGATTTTCGAAGGTCCCAGTGCGATATCGACTGGCTCCTTGGTGTTGGCGACTAGATTCTCCAGTTCGCTGGCAGTCTTCCATGGCCTGAATGTTTTCAGGCACATCTGCAAGGTCACCGGCGTATCGAAATGGACGAGCTGCGCCGGGTTGATGTTTGTCTTCGCCAGCGCTGCCGCAGCCTTCTCCACCTCGACCGAGTAGCGGGTTGTCTTGCCTTCGGTGGCGATGTATTGGTGCGAGCGCAGGTAAGTGAGGCTCAGCAAGACAATGCAGGTGCCTGCGGTAATCTGCATCAGGCGGCGAGCGCTCAGGCCGAATCGGCTGCCAAGGGTTGCCAGCTCGCGACCGATCAACAAGGCCGCAGCAGGCCACAGGGGTAGCAGATGGTCAGGGCGTTGATGCTTGATCACCGAAAAGAGGAATACACCCAGCAGTAGCCAGCACGTCAGGAAACGCTCGAATCGACGCTCGAGAGGGTTCTCGGCAGGATGGCGGAACACGCGCCACAAGGCATAAAACAGGAAGGGGCTGAAGGGCAGAAAGCGCATCAGCAGAAAGCCGGTAGGCGTCAGTGCGTTGCGCAGCGAATAAGGAGGCTTGTGTGCGCCTACTGCCTGGCCAACCAGCTCTTCGCCGAACTGCTTGTCAGTCAGTTCTCTGCCCGCTTGCTGATAGGCCAGCAGGAACCAGCCAAGAACGATAAACAGAAAAATTGCTATGCCCGCAAGGTGCGAGCCACGAGGTGCCTGGGTGTCGGGGTCGGTTCGTTTTTCCCAGAAATAGGCGAGTAGACCGCCAGCCGCGAGCAGTACGCCCAGCGGCCCCTTGGTCAGCGTTGCCAGGGCTCCGGCAAGCCAGAAAAGCACCCAGTTCTTGCTGCCACTCTTATCGCTTTCCCAGGCATTGAAAGCGGCAAAGGCTGCTGCGGCAATGGTCAATGCGAAGAGCGGGTCGGTGCGTACCAGCGTGATCTGCTTGTCCATCATCGGGCTGGCCAGCACCATCGCCAGTGCTGCAAAGCCGCCGGCGACGATGCCAAAGCGCAGTCGCCCGACGTGGAAAAGGAGCAGGCCCAGACCCAGGACCGAAAACAGCGAGGGCAGGCTAAGCGCCAGGTGGTTGATGCCGAGGAGTGCGGCAAACGGGGCGATCAGCCAGGTGTGCAGCGGCGGCTTCGACATGATGCCGTTTTCGATGTTGTGCTGTACCAGCCAGTGGCCCTGCCACATCATGTCCATGACGTAGCCCACGTTGAGCATCTGGGCGTACCCCTCGAGGTCGGTCGGCCCGGTGATCCTGATGGCGAAGAGCGCAGCGCAGAGCAGGCAGATCAGTGGGATCCAGAACCGCGCTGAGTTGAGCTTGTTTTCCATGGAGTGAAAAGTGCGCGAAGGCAGCTGCGGTCAGGTACGGCGGCTGCGGTGCCAGGAAGTGTAGAAAAATATGGCCAGCAGGATGGCACCTGCCAGACCGATCTGGGTCGCGCCCATCCACGCCGGGACATCTTCGCCCATGCCGCTGCCGATCAGGACGGCAACGACGCCTTGCGGCAGGAATCCGATCAGGGAGCCCAAGAAAAATGCGCGATTGCGCACCTTCCCCAAGGCAAGCCCGACATTGATGACGACATTGGCGACCGGCAGCATGCGCAGGAATGCGACCGAGGCGATAGTCGGTTTTGCGTGGACGATACGCCCGAAAAAGCGGCGGTGCCCGAAGCGTTCGGTCAGCCATTTCCGGCCTCCCCATCGCGCCGCCCGAAAGGTGATGAATGAGCCCAAAAGGCTGCCGATCAGCGACAGGACAAGCCCTTCCCAGAAGCCGAAGGCATAGCCGCCAAGTGCATAAAACAAGAGTCGCGGCATGCCGATCAGGATCAGGGCGCTGCTGATCAGGACGAAGTAGAGATCGGCTTTCCAGCCACCAGCCTTGACGATTTCCGTGATGGTTTCCCAGTCACGGATCTGCGCTCCCAGCGGGGTGGCTTGCATGATGATGAACAGTGCCGCAGCGACGCCGATCAGGATCAGCAGCTTGCGCGAAGTCGCTTGTGCGACCTGCTCGATTTCGGGAACCGTCGGGTCTTCCTGTGTTTCGGAGATCTCGGCTTCTACAGCGTCATCTTTCATTTTGCCGGCGGCGCAATCCGGTCCGAACGCACTGCGCGCTTCAGGTACCAGCGGATGCCGAAGCAGTCGCGGATGCCTCGCCAGAGGCGGTTGTGTACGCCGTACTTGGAGACGCCACGGGTGCGCTCGCGGTGGTTGACCTGCCGTTCGGCAACAACGTAGCCCTGGCCGCGCAGCAGCGTCGGCAGGAAACGGTGCATGCCGTTGAATACCGGAACTTCGCGAAGCGCCGCGCGTCGGGCAACGCGTATGCCACAGCCGCTGTCGCTGATCTGGTCGCCGGTGATCCAGTTGCGAAAACCGTTGGCCACCCGCGACGAGAAGCGACGAATGAAGTTGTCTTTCCGCTTTTTTCGCACCCCGGTGACGCAGTCGACGCTTTCCTGACGGGCTTGCGCCAGCATGGCCGGAAGATCCGCCGGATCATTCTGGCCGTCTCCATCCAGCGTGGCCACCCATTCGCCGCGAGCCGCTTGAAAACCAGCCGCAACGGCAGCACTCTGGCCACAGTTAACGCGATGAAACACGCCGCGAACGCAGGGGTGGTTGAAACCGGCGATGGTTGCCGCCGTCGCATCGGTGCTGGCATCGTCGATGAGAATGACTTCGAAGCCGCCCTCAAGCGCGGCCAGCGCGGCGATGATCTCTTCGGTCAGCGGAACGATGTTGTCCTGTTCGTTGAAGGCCGGGACGACAACCGATAGGCGGACGCGATTTTCATCGGCGGCAGGTGTGACGATATTGTCTTTCATCAATGACGATAAGCACTTAGGTGGAGAGATAGGGGCGTAATTGTACAGGAACACCCCGTGGCCCTGTGTCGAAGGGGTGGTCTGCGGTGAATGTCGTCGGTGGAGGCTGGCAAGACGGACCCCGGAAACCCCGCCGACGCACCGGAGAAGGGGGTTTTGAGGCATAATATTCGGCTTTCTTTCAAGCACTTCCGACATGGCAAACGACAACGAAGCAGCGCCGCACTACGAATTCTCCGAGAAATACGACCCCGCTCACGCGCGGAAGTACTTCGAGAAGCACAATACCGGCTTCTGGCGGCGGCTATCGACCTGGCGCGAAGTGGGCATGGCGCGCAAGGCGCTGGTCATGGCCGGTCGTCCCAAGTCGGTTCTTGATCTGCCCTGCGGAACCGGCCGTTTCTGGGAAATGCTGACCGAAGAGCCGGCTCGCACGATCTATGTGGCCGACAACAGCCAGGCGAT
>ERZ724524.2722-NODE-2722-length-11373-cov-4.304206_pt1 | contig 11373 bp, 10 predicted proteins | sample MGYA00376057_ERZ724524 | MGnify/ENA primary metagenome ERZ724524 (study PRJEB28724, sample SAMN07190888) | wastewater metagenome | isolation source: influent of sewage treatment plant in Hong Hong | place: USA: Christiansburg, Virginia | collected 2016-03-01 ...
ACATCGAGGTGACAAACGCCAACGCCACCAAGGTGCCTGACGACTATCGGCGCCGACAGACCCTCAAGAACGCCGAACGCTATCTGACTCCCGAGCTCAAGGCCTTCGAAGACAAGGCATTGTCGGCACAGGAGCGCGCTCTGGCGCGCGAAAAGCTGCTCTACGAAGGCGTCTTGACGAGCTTGCAGGCAGATCTGCAGCAGTTGCAGAGAATTGCGCACGCCGTGGCCTCGCTCGATCTGCTCGCCGGCTTCGCGGAGTCGGCGCGCCTGCGCAACTACTGCCGACCCCTCTTTTCCTCGGAGCCGGGGCTGCTGATCGAGGGCGGGCGGCACCCGGTGGTAGAAGGCCAACTCGCCGGTGGAGAAACCTTCATCGCCAACGAAACTCGCCTCACCGACGAGCGTCGCCTGCTGCTGATCACCGGCCCGAACATGGGCGGCAAGTCGACCTACATGCGGCAGACCGCCCTGATCGCGCTACTCGCCCACGTCGGCAGCTATGTACCGGCGACGCGTGCAGTTCTCGGCCCCCTCGATCAGATCTTCACCCGCATCGGCGCAGCCGATGATCTCGCCGGCGGACGCTCGACCTTCATGGTCGAGATGACCGAGTCGGCGGCCATCCTGCATCACGCCACCGAACGCAGCCTCGTACTCATGGACGAAGTCGGACGCGGAACCTCGACCTTCGACGGGATGGCACTGGCTTTCGCCATCTGCCGCCACCTGATCGAGAAGAACCGCTGTCTGACGCTGTTTGCCACCCACTACTTCGAACTGACACTGCTGGCCAACGAGTATGGAGAACTGGCTAACGTCCATCTGGATGCGGTCGAACATGGCCAGCGAATCGTCTTCTTGCACGCGGTCGAAGAAGGCCCGGCCAATCAGAGTTACGGAATCCAGGTCGCCGCACTCGCCGGCATTCCGTCGCCGGTGGTCAGGGCGGCGCGCCGCCAATTGCGCGAGTTCGAGCAACGTGCGTCGATCAACCCTCTGCAACCGGATCTTTTCGCGACGGCACTGGCCAACGCCGCCGACGAGCGCGAGCTTCCCATCCACCCGGCTGTCGAGCGCCTGGCGTCGATCGATCCCGATCAACTGACGCCACGCGAGGCACTCGACGCCCTCTACGAGCTGAAGTCGCTACTCACGTGACGCGCCTTCGCTGGATGATCACAGCGCTGCTGTTGGCGATCGCGCTACTCCTTGCCCACCCTGTCGGGGCCGAAACATGGCGCTTCGCCGTGATCGGCGACACGCCGTACAACAGCTACGAAGCGCGCGAACTGGGGCCGATGCTCGAGGATATTGCCGCCGCCCACGTCAGCTTCATCGTCCACGCCGGCGACTTCAAGGACAGCGGGGCGGTCTGCAGCGACGAACTCTTCGAAAATCGTCGGAGCCTTCTTGACGCCTCGCCAGCCCCCCTGATCTACGTCCCCGGCGACAACGAATGGGTCGACTGCCGCCGCCTGGGTACTGGGTTGGTATCGGTAGCGTGCCGAGCAACGAGTTTGTCGCCCGCAACCCGGTGCTCATCGACTGGCTCCGGCAGGGCTTTGCCGACGCCCGGCACGAGCAGTCACTCGGAATCGTCATCGTCATGCAGGGCAACCCCGGCTTCAAGGAGCATGCCGCAGGCTTGACGCACGCTGGCTATCGGCAATTGCTTGCAGCGCTACGCCAGGAGACCCTGGACTTCTCCGGTCAGGTGTTGTTGGTGCATGGCGACACGCACCGGCAGCGTATCGACCAACCGCTTCGCCATCCGACATCGCGTCTGCCAACTGCCAACTTCACCCGCCTCGAGACCTTTGGCTACCCGTTCATGGGGTGGGTGAAGGTCATCATCGACACCGACCATCCGCCGCTCTTTCGCTTCGAGATCTACCCGCACCAGCGCCATTGAACGCTCGCACGGCAGCAGTGCCTGTCGACACGCAACACGACAGGCTCTAGACTGGTACGCTAGACGGCGTCGTGAGGACGGGACCATGAAGCTCATCTCTTTTCTGTGCAGCACCTGGACCTTGCTGCTGCTTGGCCTGGGGCCTTTGACGTCGGCCGCCGGCGAAATCGTCATCGGCCAGGTCGCCGCTTTCAGCGGCCCCCTGGCCCCGACCGGAAGCCACATGCGCGCCGGCGCGCAGCTCTGCTTTGACGCGGTAAACGCGGAGGGCGGAGTCCACGGCGCCACGCTTCGCCTGATCGCGAAGGACGACGGCTACAAGAGCGACGAGACCGTCCGTCTCGCCCGCACCATGCTCAAGGAGTCGCAGCCACTGGCATTCATCGGTTTCGTCGGCACCGGCAACGTCGAAGCGATGCTCGAACAGAAAGTCCTCAGCGAAGCCGGAATTCCGTTGATCGCCGTCCGTAGCGGCGCTGCGTCGCTGGTGCGCAGGAACGACCCATTTCTGTTCATCACCCGCGCCAGCTATGCTGAAGAGGTGGAGAAGATCACCGAGCAGTACGTGACCACTGGCTACACCCGCTTCGCGATCCTTTTCCAGAACGATGCCTTTGGGCTCGACGTGCTGGCCAGCGCCGAACAGGCCATCACCAGAGCCGGCGGCTTTCTGGTCGCCAAAGGTTCCTACGCGAAGAACACGACCGAAGTCGAAGCTGCCGTCAAGACCATCGGGGCAGCCAAACCGCAGGCAGTGATCATGATCGCCAACACGGCGGCCAGTGCCGAGTTCGTGAAACAGTCACGCGCCGCGGGTTACTTCGCGCAGTTCGTCGCGCTGTCGGTGACCGATGCCGCTCAGGTGGTCAGTCGGATCGGTGCAGACAAGGCAGAGGGACTGGTCCTCACGCAGGTCGTTCCCGATCCGAACAGTCGCGCCGTTCCCTTGATCCGGGAAGTTCAGGACAACTTCGCAAAGTTCGCCCCGAAGGAAGTGACCGCCAATCACACCTTTGTCGAAGGCTACCTCGGCGCCAAGGTGCTGGTCGAAGCGCTGCGCCGTGCCGGTCCAAACCCGACACGCAAGAAGCTGCGCGACACCCTCGAGGCGATGAAGAACTACGACGCCGGCGGCGTCTTCATCACCTTCTCGGCCAACAGACACGCAGGATCGCGCTTCGTCGACATCACCATCCTCAATCGCGCCGGCAAGTTGCTGCGTTAGCGAGCGACGTTCAGAGGAACAACGCGCGCCAGACCTCGAGCAGCAGGCGAACGGCCCCGCTGATCAGCAGGGCGACGCTCACCGAGAGACCGATCGAGAACCAGGCCTCGCGCCAGCCAATCGTCCGGATCATCACTGCGAAGGTCGACACGCAAGGGATGTAGAAGGTGAGGAAGACCAGGAAAGTCGCGATCTGCACCCAGTCGAGCAGCGGCACGATCTCCAGCGTTCCCAACGCCTGATAGACCATCAGCAGCGAAAGTTCCTTGCGCAGGATACCGAACAGGATCGGCACGCCAAGCAGTGCCGGCAAGCCGAGCCACCAGGTCGTGACCGGCAGCAGTAAAAAGTTGATCACCTTGTCGGCAGCGAAGTGATTGAGCAGGGCCAGCACAACGCTGCCGGCGACCAGCAGCGGCGTGACGATGGTCACGATGTCCCGGGTCCGTTCCCAGGTCTTGCGCAGCACGCCACGCCAGTCGGGCAGCGCATACCGTGGAATCTCCTGGATCAGCCCGACAGCCGCTTCCGGGTAGCGCCGGGTGAGCAGTCGACCCAGAACCGCCAGGACGCCGGCGGTCAGCGCAAAGATCGCCATCACGCCCAGCCAGCCCAGGTACTTGCCACCCATGGCCAGAATGATGGCCGGGCGCGGCAGATGGCTTTCTGCGTCGGTGCGTGCCGCCATCACGGCTGGCAGCAGCGTCGGGAAATGGCAGGCCAGTTCCTACAGGAAGTAGTCATCGTTCTCGGCCAGTTGCATCAGCAGGAACGGCCAGGGTACGCGAAAAGCCTCCTCGACCTCGCAGCGGGCGAGCAGCGAGCGCAAGTCCCTGAGACTGGCATCGATATGGGCGCTGGGCAACTGCGGAACTGCCGGTGCCTTGCTGCGGGCCGCCGCCAGCACCGCCGCAAACAGATCGGCGACACCCAGGCCCATGTGCGCCACCGTCGGCACCACAGCCACGCCGAGTCGATCCGACAGCGCGCGGGCGTTGATGTACAAGCCCTTGTGACGCGCCTCGTCGACACGGTTGAGGGCAATCACCAGTGGTTTGCCGAGCAGGCTCAGTTCGAAGCACAGCTCGAGATCCGGCTGCAGCGTCGTTGCATCGACGACATGAATCAACACATCGGGCGGGTTGAAAGCAACCACGGGTTGATCGGCCTCGTGTGCAGCCACCGGCGGCCAGTGATCGCCCCAGAGGAGGTATTTGATGACCACGCGATCGGCCACGCTCAGCGAGTGCAAGGAGACGAGCGCTGGCAGATCGACCAGCGAGACCTGCTCCAGACCGACGTCAACCAGGCATTCGTCATAGGCATCGCCGTCACGCAGCAGTCTCTGGTGCTGCGGCGAAGCACTCGACGCGGCTAGAAACAGAGCGCTCTTGCCGGTGCGCGGCCGCCCGACCAAGGCAACGCGCGGGCCCCGATCGCCACGCAACAGAACCCGCGGTACAGCAACCGTCGACAGGCCCGATCTCACATCACGGCCTCAGCATCGCGCCGACTGTCCAGCCGCAGGCGCGGCGACGAGCCTCTCCCTGCCTGGCCTTCAGCGAACGCCCAGCGGTCGTGGCGGGCAAGAGGACAACGGCGACGGGCCAGCTGGGGGCCGCCGGCAGGCCCGACGGCAAGCGGCGTGATCGGCCGGCTTTCCGCAAGTGACACTCAATCGTCGTCGTCGCATTCGTCGTCGTGCATGTGCCCGTGTCTGATCTCGTCAGCGGTGGCCGGTCGAACATCGGTCACGGTGCAGGTAAACACCAGAGCCATTCCGGCCAGCGGGTGGTTACCGTCAAGAACCACCTTGTCCTCAGCGATTTCCGTCACGCGATAGATCAGCACGTCCTCCTCATCATCGTCATCGTCGGCGCCTTCCGGCACGCCTTCGAACTGCATGCCTACCTGCAACTCGTCGGGAAACTGGCCGCGCGGTTCGACCTGGACCAGCGCCGCATCGTACTCGCCAAAGGCATCGTCTGGCTGCATCTTCACGATCACGGACTGGCCGACGGTCTTGCCGTGCACAGCTTCTTCAATCAGCGGAAAAATGTCATCGTAACCCCCGTGCAGATAGACGAGCGGCTCCTGACCGGCATCGACCAGATCACCATCAACATCGGTGACGCTGTAGTCGAGCGTGACAACGGTATTCTTGGCAACATGCATGTTCATGAATTCAGTTCCTTAACCGCGCGCAACATCTGGAGCGCATGGCCTTTGGCGTTCACTCCGTAGAGCGCGAGGCGGAGGACACCTTGTTTGTCGATGACGAAAGTCGAGCGCAGGATGCCGTACTTCTTGACACCGGCCACTTCTTTCGCCTGCCAGACACCGTACTGCTCACAAGCCGACCCTTCCGCATCCGACAGAAGGGACACGGAAATCCCGTGCTTGTCCCGGAACTCCGCATGCTGAATGCAGTCGTCGCGGCTGATGCCGATGACCCTGCAATCCAGCCGCGCAAACTCATCCTCATGATCGGAGAAATCGGTGACCTGCAAGGTGCAGCACGGTGCGTCATCTCTGGGATAAAAGAAGAGAATGACATTGTTCCTGCCCTGAAACTGGGCAATATCGATAAGTTCCATATCCGCATCGGGGAGGACGAACGTCGGAGCTACCTCTCCTGCTTTCAGCATGGTGCCCCCTCAAAGACCCTTCCCGATCGCACGGAAGCGAGCGGGTGACGCCGATTCTACCAAGGTTCCGGCACCTGACTACAACAACGCGACAACGGAAGCACACGGCAAGCTGGCGACTGCGGGGCGATCGATCACCGCGGTCGGGCAGGACCAGGACCAGCGGACAGGAGGAGCAGCGGCATCGATGTCCGGCGAAGCGCACAGCATGCAGCTCGGCGACAGCATCTTTGGGCACGACCACAGGGCGCGAACAGGCCGACGCCGTGCGAGTAGCCAACAGGCAACGCCAGCGGGCTATCGCGCCGCTGGTTTCACCGCCTCCTTCGCCGTCGCGGGCCTGGCCGCAGCCTTGTCGGCGACTGGGGCAACAACCTGTCCGGACGCCGGCTTGTCGGGAATCTGCACAAAGACTTCGTCCTGCCTGACCATACCGAGTTCAAAGCGCGCACGCTCCTCGATCGCGTCGTAACCCTGTTTCAGGTCTCGCACCTCGGCGTCGAGCCCAGCGTTGCGCATCTCCAGCTGCTTGTTGGTATCCTGCTGTTGTCGCAACTGCCGATCGACATCCCAGACCCGCAGCCAACCGCCCTTGCCCAGCCACAGCGGATGCTGCAGCAGGACAATCAGCACGAGTAGCGCAACAGCCAGCCAGCGCACAGCAGCGGGCGGTTCGGTCAGGAGAGGTTGCAGAAAGCGTCACGCCCAGGATAACCTGCCGTATCACCGAGATCTTCCTCGATGCGCAGCAGCTGATTGTACTTGGCGATTCGGTCCGAACGTGACAGGGAACCCGTCTTGATTTGCAGCGCATTCATACCGACGGCGATGTCGGCGATCGTGCTGTCTTCGGTTTCTCCGGAGCGATGGGAAATCACTGCCGTATAGCCAGCCCGCTTGGCCATTTCGATCGCGGCAAAGGTTTCCGAGAGGGTGCCAATCTGATTGATCTTGATCAGGATCGAGTTGCCGATGCCCTGTTTGATACCTTCCTTGAAGATCCGGGTATTGGTGACGAAGACGTCGTCACCGACAATCTGGATGCCTTTCCCGAGACGGGCGGTGAGCACTTTCCAGCCATCCCAGTCGCCCTCGGCCATACCGTCTTCAATCGAGACGATCGGAAAGCGATCGGCCAGATTGGCGAGATAATCGACCAGTTCGTGCGAGTTCAACTGCAAGTTCTCGCCAGCCAAGTGATACCGGCCGTCTCTGTAGAGTTCGGAGGCGGCACAGTCCAGGCCAATCAGGACATCTTCGGCAGGAGCATAACCGGCATTCTCGATCGCGTGCATGATCAACTCCAACGCTTCGGCATGGCTACCCAGGTTGGGTGCAAAACCACCCTCGTCACCCACTGCCGTCGAAAACCCTTTCTTGTGCAGCAGCTTCTTCAAGGCCTGGAAGACCTCGGCACCGCAGCGCAGTGCCTCGCGAAACGAGTTCTGACTCACCGGCAGAATCATGAACTCCTGAAAGTCGAGGCTGTTGTTGGCATGCTCGCCACCGTTGACGATGTTCATCATCGGCACCGGCATCTGCATCGGCCCGGACCCACCAAAGTATCGGTACAGCGGCAATCCCGACTCCTCGGCAGCAGCCTTGGCCACCGCCATCGAAACGGCAAGGATCGCATTGGCACCGAGGCGCGCCTTGTTGTCGGTACCGTCGAGATGGATCAGCGTCTGATCGATGAACGCCTGCTCCTGCGCGTCGAGACCAATGATCGCCTCGGAGATCTCGGTATTTACATTCTCGACGGCCTGTAGCACGCCTTTGCCCAGGTAGCGGGCGGAATCACCATCGCGCAGCTCAATGGCCTCGCGCGACCCCGTCGAAGCGCCGGAAGGCACAGCGGCCCGGCCCATGACTCCGGACTCGAGCAGAACGTCACATTCGACGGTGGGATTGCCGCGCGAGTCGAGAACCTCGCGGGCGACAACGTCAACGACAGAGCTCATGATCTTTCCCTTGTTGTCAATAATGTTGGAGTGATGATCCCTCAACGTCCGGCGCATTCATGTCAGACGAGTTCCTCGAAGCCAGCGCACTTGACCGCTCGATCGAGCGCCACCAGCGTCGTCAACAAACCTTCCATTCGCGCCAGTGGCCAGCTGTTCGGCCCATCGGACAGGGCCGTTTCCGGGCGCGGATGGGTTTCCATGAAAAGCCCGGCAATCCCCACCGCGACCGCAGCCCGCGCCAGTACCGGAACGAATTCTCGCTGGCCGCCGGATGCGCTCCCCAGGCCACCGGGTAGCTGCACCGAGTGCGTAGCATCGAAGACGACCGGACAAGCCGTTTCGCGCATGATCGCCAGACTGCGCATGTCCGAAACGAGGTTGTTGTAGCCAAACGATGCACCGCGCTCGCAAACCATGATTGACTCGGCACCAGCCGCGGCCTCCCTGGCCTTGGCGACGACGTTGCGCATGTCGCCCGGCGCGAGGAACTGCCCCTTCTTGATGTTTACCGGCTTGCCGGAGGCGGCAACGGCCTCAATGAAGTCGGTCTGACGACAGAGAAAGGCTGGCGTCTGCAGCACGTCAACGACGGACGCCACGGCAGCGATATCCTGTTCGCGATGCACGTCGGTAAGCACCGGAACGCCAATCTGACGGCGCACCTCGGCAAGGATCTGCAGGCCGGCGTCAAGGCCCGGTCCGCGCGGCGAACGGCCTGAACTACGGTTGGCCTTGTCGTAGGAGGCCTTGAAAATGTACGGCAGGCCGAGGCGACTACAGATGTCGTGCATCTGCCCGGCAACCTCGAGACACAAATCCAGAGACTCTGCCGTGCAAGGACCGGCGATGAGAAACAACGGCTGGTCGATCCCGGCCTCGAAGTGGCACAGCTTCATGCCTTGGCCCGGTGCGCTGCTGCCGCCTGAACAAACGAGGTAAACAGGGGGTGTCCGCGCCGCGGGGAGGAAGTGAATTCGGGATGAAACTGACAGCCGATGAACCACGGGTGAGCGGTCGCTCCGTCCTTTGGCAATTCGATGATCTCGCACAGGTCGGTTACCGGCGCCCGCCCGGAAACCACCAGGCCGCTCTCTTCGAGGCGGCCGAGCAACAGGCTGTTGACCTCGTAGCGGTGACGATGACGCTCGATGATTTCGCTCTGGCCGTAGATGGCGCGGGCCAGCGTCGCGTCAACGAGCTTGCAGATCTGACCACCCAGCCGCATCGTACCGCCGAGGTCCGAGTTCTCGTCCCGCTTTTCCAGGCGGCCGGACGCGTCCTGCCACTCGGTGATCAGGCCGACCACCGGGTACGGCGAATCTTGGTCGAACTCGGTACTGTGAGCGCCGCTCATGCCGGCCACGTCGCGCGCAAACTCGACGACGGCAAGTTGCATGCCGAGGCAGATGCCGAGAAAGGGAATCCTGTGCTCGCGGGCATGGCGAATCGCCGCGATCTTGCCCTCCGTGCCACGTCGCCCGAAACCTCCAGGAACGAGGATCGCGTCCATGCTTTGCAAGGCGGCACAGCCGTTTCTCTCGATCTCTTCGGAATCGATGTAGCTGACCTGGACCTTGCTGCGCGTGGTGATGCCGGCATGGACCAGCGCCTCGGTCAGCGACTTGTAGGACTCAGTCAGGTCGACATACTTGCCGACAAAGGCCACATTGAGCACCCGTTCCGGATGTTCCAGCGCGTGCACGATCGTCTTCCAAACACTCAGATCAGCGGCCCTGGCCAGGATCCCGAGCTTATGGCAGACGATCTCGTCGAGCATCTGGTCATGCAGCATGGCCGGGATCTTGTAGATCGAATCCGCATCGCGTGCCTCGATCACGGCCTCACGCTGAACGTTGCAGAAGAGGGCCATCTTCCGCTTGTCGTCCTCGGGAATCGGTCGATCGGTGCGGCACAGAAGGATGTCGGGCTGAATGCCGATCTCCCGCAACTCCTTGACGGAGTGCTGCGTTGGTTTGGTCTTCAGCTCACCCGCGGTCGAAATGTAGGGAACCAGTGTCAGATGCATGTAACAGGCGTTGCTTCGCCCTTCCTGCAGACCCATCTGGCGGATCGCCTCCAGGAAGGGAAGCGACTCGATGTCGCCAACCGTGCCACCGACCTCGACGATCGCCAGATCTGCCCCCTCCGCTCCACGCCGGATGTGGGCCTTGATCTCGTCGGTAATGTGCGGAATCACCTGAACTGTCTTGCCGAGATACTCCCCGCGCCGTTCCTTCTTGATCACGGAATCGTAGATCTGGCCGGTCGTGAAGTTGTTGCGCCGTTCCATGCGCGCATTGGTAAAGCGTTCGTAGTGACCCAGGTCGAGATCGGTTTCGGCGCCGTCTTCGGTGACAAACACTTCACCATGCTGGAACGGACTCATCGTTCCGGGATCGACGTTGATGTAGGGATCGAGCTTGAGATGGGTGACTTTGATGCCGCGCGACTCGAGGATGGCTCCCAGCGACGCGGCTGCGATTCCCTTGCCAAGGGATGAAACCACGCCGCCAGTGACGAATACATATTTGATCATGGAGATGACTGCAGCGGGAAATCCAGATTGTAGCCGAAAACAGGGCTGCTCTCCAACGCTCGCAGTGACGCCAGCCGGACGTGCCGGCCGACTTTGCCGCTACCACGTCCGCTCAGCGAATGAACTCGCGGCTGATCTCGCGGAAAACGTCGGTGCCCGCCTGTCGCAACCATTCGAAGGCCACCATTTCGCGCGACACGATGTCCGCGCCGTGGCTACGCATGCGTGCCAGGGCCAGTTCCTTGTCGGCAGATCGCCGCGATCCGACGGCCTCCTCGACGACGAAAACCCGGCGACCCGCAGCAAGCAGGTCGAGCACCGTCTGCTGCACACAGACGTGCGCCTCCGTTCCGATCACAACGAACTGCGCACGATCGCCCCCGCAACGATTCCACAGTCCTCCCTCCGGAACGGCCGAAAAATGAAGCTTCTCGACCACGCATGCGTCCGGCAGCAAGCGCCGCAAGACCGGCAGGGTCGGCCCCAGACCTTTCGGATACTGCTCCGTGCAGATCACCGGGACACCCAGCCGCTGTGCCAGTCGGGTGAGCCACAGACTGGCTTCAAGTACCCGTTCAGCCTCGTGAATGGCCGGCTGAAGACGCTCCTGCAAGTCGACCATCAGCAAGGTCGAACGATCGATACGGATCAACATGGCAGTACCCTCCAGGCAGTCAAGCGTGTTGCGTCGGCGACCTGCGTATCCCCTATCCCCTGATGGAGGCGCTGCCTTAACCGGCAGCGACCACCGCGCGATCATCGCCGGAGGCGACCCGCCACGTGATGGCCAGCCAGCGTCGCACGCAAGGAAGCGAACTGACATCAGCGGCGATGGTAATATGCGCAACGCGGGTCGCCAAGCACGAATGCGACATCGGCACGCGCCGGGAACCCGCGAAGATGTGACGGACCGGCGTGGAGCCGTAGCTAGGCGGAGTCCCGAACCGCCTTGGCATGACCCGGCCGGGATGTCTTGGGGTCACCGTCACGACACCCACGCCGTCGCATCGAAGACCGGGGATCACACGAACTGCAGCTTCATCGGGCAGGAAAGTCTCGCATATGAACATAGCCGCATCCCGCGCC
>ERZ724524.2728-NODE-2728-length-11357-cov-6.458857_pt1 | contig 11357 bp, 7 predicted proteins | sample MGYA00376057_ERZ724524 | MGnify/ENA primary metagenome ERZ724524 (study PRJEB28724, sample SAMN07190888) | wastewater metagenome | isolation source: influent of sewage treatment plant in Hong Hong | place: USA: Christiansburg, Virginia | collected 2016-03-01 ...
CTTTGGTGACTTTCTCTTGGCGACGCAAGAGAAAGTTACTGCGCCGCCGGGCGCATATCCCGGCACCCGCCCTCCGCAAAGGCATGCGGTCAAAAAAGAAAATGCGGCTCCAGTCAGCGCGTCGCATGCTGTGCTGTCGTTCCGGGATTGGGGTCTGTTCCGGGATTGGGGTCGGAGCACGAGTTTCGCTGCGCGAAATCGTGATCCGACCCCAAGGCCTGCGCCGCGGCCGGCGGCTGGTAGTGCGCGGCGATCACGGCACGGTAACGCCCGACCTCGTCGGTCCAGCGCGCTTCGCTCCAGGCGAGATGCGGCGCGCACAAAGCCTGGATGCGCGGCAGATGGTCCAGGCCACCGCGTGGCAAGAGAATGCCCAGCCGGGTGCGGCGCAGCAGCAGATCGTCCAGGTGCTGCACGGCTTCGTGCCGGGCGGCGATGGCCAGCTCCAGCCACAAGGTTTGGGTGCCTGGGATGGCGTGCAAATCGTCGTCGCGGGCGCCGGTGCTCCAGTCGGCCGCGTACGCGCCGTAACGTGCAGCGAGGCGCTGGCGCACGGCCGGGCTCCAGTGGGGGTTGAGTTTCGGAGCGGGGGTGAACAAGGGCGCATCGTCTTTCTCGAACGCCTTGCCCGCGTGGGATGCAGCCAAGGCCAGCGCATCCTGTGCCATCAGCCGAAAGGTGGTGAGCTTCCCGCCCGCCAGCGTGACCAGGCCCGACTCGTCGCGCACCACATGGTCGCGTGTGGCTTTGGACGCATCCTGCTGGCCGTCGTCAATCACGGGGCGTACGCCCGCGTAGCAGGCACTGATGTCGGCAGCGGTGACCTGCGCAGCGGGGAACTGGTCGTTCACGGCGTCCAGCAAATAGGCCACCTCCGCAGGGGTGATGCTGGCTTCCACATCCAGGTCCAGACGGTGGTCCAGGTCCGTAGTGCCCACCAGCGTCGCGCCTTCCCACGGGTAGAAGAACACCGGGCGCTCGTCTTTTGGGTGCATGAAGCTGATGCTCTGCGCCACCGGCAGGCGCCAGAACGGCAGCACCAAATGGCTGCCGCGCAGCGGGCGCAGCAGTGGCGCGGCGCCCACGCCGGCGCGCAGCCGGTCGGCCCAGGCGCCGGTGGCGTTGACGACGGCGCGGGCCTGCAGTGTGTGCATCTCGCCGGTCAGGGTGTCTTGTGCCACCACGCCGGTGACTTTCCCGTTCGCCGTCTGCAGGCTTTGCACCGCCATGTAGTTGAGCAGCGTTGCGCCGTCGCGCTGCGCTTCGAGCAGCACGCGCCAGACCAGGCGGGCGTCGTCGGTTTTGGCGTCCGGGAACACCAGGGCACCGCGCAGACCCGGCGGCGCCAGGCCCGGCGCCAGCATTTGCGTGGTGGCCAGGTCGGCGTAAAAGTGGCTGCGCTGCCCCGCCATCAGGTCGTACACCACTAGGCCGGTCTGCATCAGCCAGCGGCCAGGCTTGCGGCCGGGGCAGTCGGCAAACAGAAAGCTTTGCGGCTCCACCAGGCCGGGGGCTTCGTGCAGCAGGCGCTGGCGTTCGCGAACCGAGTGCAGGGTGGTCTTGATGTCGCCTTCCTTAAGGTAGCGCAGCCCCCCGTGCACCAATTTGGAGGAGCGGCTGGACGTGCCCCAGGCAAAGTCGCGTTGTTCGAGCAGCAGCACGCTCCAGCCGCGCCGCGCCGCCTGCTGCGCCACACCGGCGCCACTGATGCCGCCGCCGATGACGACGAGGTCCCAGGTTTGCGCGGACAACTGCGCGAGCGCGGCGGCGCGCGTCGGGAAGGGTTTCACACGGTTTTGCATTCGGTCGGTTAACTAGGCGGAAGCCGAAGACAGTGCTGTTGCACGACGAGGCGCACCAACGACGTTAGCCGATTGAAGGCAAAGCCGTGGTCGCCCATGGCCCGCCGTCCTGCAGCAGTTTGCCCGGATTCATGATGCGCTGCGGGTCGAAATGCCGGCACAGTTCTGCCAGCGTGGCCATGCCCAGGGGGCCTTTTTCATCCACCAGATGCGCCGCGTGGTCGCGCCCCACGCCGTGCTGGTGGCTGACGGTGCCGCCGTGCGCGGCAATGGCGCCCGCCACAGCGGCCTTGAAGGCTTGCCAGCGCTCGAAGTTGGGCGCGAAGCCGCCCGGCGCAATCGGCCACACGTACTGCGAGTAAATGCTGCTGCCTTGCGGGTACAGGTGCGAGAGGTGGGTGAAGGCGTGCACCCGCTGGCCGAAGCCGTCGAACACATCGCGCGCGGCCTGCTCCATGGCCAGCATCAGCGGTTTGACTTGCGGCCAGTCCACCGCCGTCTCAATGGTGTCGGCCGCGTAACCCAGCTCCCACAGCGTGTTGCGCAGGTACGGGCCACGGAAACGGTTGGCCGCCCATTTGCTGCCCATGGCGGTGCCGATGTAGACCGCGCCGTATTGCGCCAGCAGGCGCCGGGCCTCGCGCAGCGCGTGGCGGGCGGTGCGCTTGTCTGCGCTCACGCCTAGCATCAGCATGCATTTGCCAGCGCGGCAGCCGCGCCAAGACAAGTACTTTTCCATGGCGCCCACCAGCCGCTCGTGCCCGGCCAGGGTGAGGTTGGTTTCCGTCTCAATGCCGTTCGACAGCCGCAGCATCGACAGCGGCAATTTGCGCTGCACCAGCGCGCGCACGCCGGCTTCGGCGCGGTCCCAGTCGGGCAGGAAGATGGCGTGAAAGCTCTCGTGCTCAGGCAGCGGCGTGACGCGCACCGTGGCTTCGGTGAGGATGCCAAAGCGCCCCTCGGAGCCGAGTACCAGCTCGCGCAGGTCTGGTCCGGCGCTGGCGGCAGGAAATGTTGGCATGGTGAGCGGCCCCACAGGCGTCTCCATGCGCCCGCCGGCAAACAAAGCTTCAATGCGCCCGTAGCGCAGCGACTGCTGGCCGCTAGAGCGCGTGACCACCCAGCCGCCCACGGTCGAGTATTCAAACGACTGCGGAAAATGCCCCAACGTGTAGCCCTGTGCGCGCAGTTGCGCTTCCACCAGCGGCCCCGGCGTGCCGGCGCCAAACGTGGCGAGCTGGCTGGTGGGGTCCAGGTGCAGCAGCCGGTTCATGCGGGTCAAGTTGATGGACAAGATGGGCTGCTCGCTCACTGGGCAGTCCAGGTGCCCGGCCACGCTGGTGCCGCCGGCAAACGGGATGACCATCCAGCGGTTCGCCTGCGCCAGGTCCAGCAGTTCGCGCACCTGCTCGCCCGATTCGGGAGTCGCCACGCCATCGGGCACCGGGGGCAGGGCGCCAAAGCGCTTGCGAATCCAGTCGGCAAAGCTCTCGCCCAGCGCCATGGCGAAGCGCTCCGAAGGTTCGCGCGAAATCAACGGGTGCTCGGGCAGGCGGGACGGCGGGATGCGCGCCAGCAGGTCTTCGCGCTGCGCGTCCTGCCCCGGCAGGCCGGGGCCCAAGCGCTCGGCCAGCATGGCGCGGGCGCCTGCTGTCAGGTTCATCGAGGTGGCGTCGTCGCCCCAGCCGTTCCAACGTCGCATGACATACTCCCTTGCACATTTTTTCGGGCCCTGGCTGCGCGCCGCGCCTCTATGCCTTTGACTGTAGACCCGCGCACGCTCTTTGCCATTCCGCAATGCCGCCACCCACTTGTTCTATCGCGCCAAATCGCTTTCCCGGCCGCGTCGTTGCGCCGTACGCGCACACGCTGATCGAACTGGCGCGCGCCGAGGGCGTGCCGCAGGATGGCGGCGCAGCGGCAGAAGCGGACATGCCCGTGGTGCAGTATCTCGACTTGCTGGCCCGCGCTTGCGAACACGCTGGCCCCGCCTTCGGCTGGCGCCTGGGGCAAAGCGTCAAGCCCACCACCTATGGCGTCAACGGCATCCTGCTGCTGGCCTGCGCGACGCTCGGCGAGGCGCTGGCGCAGGTGCTGCGCTTTGAATCGCTGGTGCACGACCTGGGCCGCTCGGAGTTTGCTTTGGAGGGCGACCACGCGGTGTACGCCTGGCGCAACGACTGCACCGGCCACCCGGCTGCATCGGCGCTGAGCGAATCGGTGTTCTCCGGTATCCTGACCTGCGCGCAGTGGCTGCTGGGCCGGCCGCTGGAACGCTTTGCGCTCGAATTCACGCACCCGGCCAATGCGCAGAGTGCTTCCTTCATCGCAAAGACGTGCCCTGCACAGGTGCGCTGGGACGCCGCCGCCAACCGCGCCATCTTCCCCGCCGCCCTACTAGCCTGGCCTTTGCCACAAGCCCAGCAAGGCGTGCTGCCGTTGTTGCAGCGCCATGCCGATGAGCTGCTGCAGGCGCGCCACCCGCGCGACGCCGGCATTGCCGCGCAGGTGCGCCAAAGCATTTCCGGCCGGCTGGGCCGCGGCACGGTAAAGCTGGCAGACGTGGCGCAGGACCTGCACCTGTCCACCCGCACCTTGCAGCGCCGCCTGGCGGACGAAGGCCTGGCCTACCAAACGCTGCTAGACGCCACGCGCCACGAGCTGGCCTGCCACTACCTGAGCGGCTCGGCGCTGCCGATTGCCGAAGTGGGCTACCTGCTCGGATTTCAGGATGCGCCCGCCTTTACCCACGCCTTCAAGCACTGGCAAGGGCAGGGGCCAGGGCAGTTCCGGGCAGGGGTATCGGGCGCCAAGCGTGCAAATTTGAGCTAAGCCTCGTAAAATCAAAGGCTTACCCTAGGAGTCTGTCGGACTTGGAAATCGTCGGCTGCAAATCGACCGCAGCGGTCCATTTCTCACCGTCTTTTTGCCCCATAGCGGGGCTATGAGGCTGCAAATCCGGCAAAAACTGTCCTCGCTGGGGCCGATTTTCGCTTTCGACGCTCCAAGTCCGACAGCCTCCAGGATTGCCTGTATGAACGCCCCGGTTGACGTTTCCTTTTTCGCGCGCGCTGCCAAGCCGCTGACCAGCTATCGCCCTTTCTGGGCCAAGCGCTTTGGCACGGCGCCCTTCCTGCCCATGAGCCGCGCCGAGATGGAGCAGCTCGGCTGGGACAGCTGCGACATCGTGCTGGTCACCGGCGACGCCTACATCGACCACCCCAGCTTTGGCATGGCCGTGATTGGCCGCACGCTTGAAGCCCAGGGCTTTCGCGTCGGCATCATTGCCCAGCCCGACTGGCAAAGCGCCGAGCCCTTCAAGGCGCTGGGCAAGCCGAACCTTTTTTGGGGTGTGACGGCGGGGAACATGGATTCCATGATCAACCGGTACACCGCCGACCGCAAAATTCGCAGCGACGACGCCTACACCTCCGGTGCCGAAGGCAACCGCCGCCCCGACCGTGCGGCCATCGTCTACAGCCAGCGCTGCCGCGAGGCGTACAAAGACGTGCCCATCGTGCTTGGCGGCATCGAAGGCAGCCTGCGCCGCATTGCCCACTACGACTACTGGAGCGACAAGGTGCGCCGCTCCATCGTGGTGGACGCCAAGTGCGACCTGCTGCTCTACGGCAACGCCGAGCGCGCCCTGGTCGAAGTGGCGCACCGCCTGGCCGCGCGCGAACCCGTGGCGCAGATTACCGACGTGCGCGGCACCGCGTTCGTCTGCCGCACCTCGCCCGAAGGTTGGTTTGAAATTGATTCCACCGACGTCGACCAGCCCGGCCGTGTGGAAGACCACACCAACCCCTACCAGACCACCAGCGAACAGGCGGCCGAACAGGGCGGCACCTGCAGCTCGCAAGATACTACGGTTTCGATAGCTGCTGGCGCAGAGCAGATAAGCGCTAGAGGCCAAAAAGAGCAAGAAAATGGCGGTGCTACCGCTAAGGCAACAACGCACGCCATCAATTTCGTGCCCAACCCCGCGGTCAAGCTCAAGGCCCCGCCCAAAGACCGCACCGTCATTCGCATCCCCAGCTACGAGCAGGTGAAGAGCGACCCGGTGCTCTACGCCCACGCCAACCGCGTGATGCACCTGGAAACCAACCCCGGCAACGCCCGCGCGCTGGTGCAGGCGCACGGCGAAGGCGCTACGGCGCGCGATGTGTGGCTCAACCCCCCGCCCATCCCGCTGACCACAGCCGAGATGGACCACATCTTCGATTTGCCCTACGCCCGCAGCCCGCACCCCAGCTACGCCGACGCGCAAGGCCGCCACGACGGCGAAACCAAAATCCCCGCGTGGGAAGTGATTCGCTTCTCCATCAACATCATGCGCGGCTGTTTTGGCGGCTGCACCTTTTGCTCGATTACCGAGCACGAGGGCCGCATCATCCAGAGCCGCTCGGAAGCATCCATCCTGCGCGAGATTGAAGACGTGCGCGACAAGGTGCAAGGCTTCACCGGCACCATCTCCGACCTGGGCGGCCCCACGGCCAACATGTACCGCTTGGGCTGCCGCACGCCCGAGATCGAAGCTGCCTGCCGCAAGCCCAGCTGCGTCTACCCCGGCATTTGCTCGAACCTGACGACCGACCACAACCCGCTCATATCCATCTACAAGAAGGGGCGGGAAATCAAGGGCGTCAAGAAGATCCTCATCAGCTCAGGGCTGCGCTACGACTTGGCCAACCAGTCGCCCGAATATGTGAAGGAACTGGTGCAGCACCACGTCGGCGGGTATCTCAAGATTGCGCCCGAGCACACCGAAGCCGGCCCGCTCACCAAGATGATGAAGCCGATGATCGGCAACTACGACAAATTCAAGCAACTGTTTGAAAAATACTCGGCCGAGGCGGGTAAGAAGCAGTTTTTGATTCCCTACTTCATCGCCGCCCACCCCGGCACCAGCGACGAAGACATGATGAACTTGGCCATCTGGCTCAAGAAGAACAGCTTCCGCGCTGACCAGGTGCAAACCTTCTACCCCAGCACCATGGCCAGCGCCACGGCCATGTACCACACCGGCATCAACACGCTCAAGGGCGTGCACCGCGACGAACGCGGTGAAAAGGTCGACGTGGTGCGCGGCGAAAAGCGCCGCCGCCTGCACAAGGCGTTCCTGCGCTACCACGACCCGAAAAACTGGCCCTTGCTGCGCGAAGCGCTCAAGACCATGGGCCGCGCCGACCTCATCGGCAACGGCAAGCACCATTTGATTCCCACGTATCAGCCGATGGCGGGGGCGTGCGCCAGCAACTCCAAAGAGAAGTTCCTGACGATTCCGTCGATGGTGATGGAGAAGAACCAGCCCAAGCCCGGGCAGATACTGTCGCAGCACACCGGCCTGCCACCACGGCAAGGAACTGCAGGCAAAAAGCCGAGCTACCGCCCGTCTGGTAAGCGCTAGCAGCTATTGTTTTAAAAGCATGAGGCGGCGCGGGTAAGCGCCTGCCTTACCGGTCGTCCGGCTGCGGCGCCGCGGCGTGCGTGCCCACCGTCACCGATTGCTTTGCGGTAGTGAGCGGCTGCTCAATCAAGTCTTCAATCACCAAGGTGCGGTAATAAAACGCCGCTACCGCGCCTTCGCGCTGCAGGGTCGCCGTCAGCACTTCGGCGTCGTCGTGCTTGCCCACCTCCACCAGCAAGCCGTGGTGCCCCGTGCTGGCCAAGTCTGCGATGCGGCGCACAAAGTCGCCTTCCGCCCCTACAGAAGGCAGCACCACGTCGGAGCTGCCAATCGTACGGACGATGTCCTTCTGGATCACTTCAGGCGAGGCATAGGCCGATTCGCCAATCTCGCCCGCCGTGTCCAGCGCATCGGCTGCTTGGCGCGCCAAGTCTGCCGTGGGGAAGAGGGCGAAGACATGCCCGGTGGGGTAGAACACGCCCGCCATGCTGGTGTGGGAGGAATCAAGTACAAAGTTTTTCACGGTTGGCTCCGGCAATGAATCAGATGCCGTTGATTGAACCGTGGATGGGGCGGGGGGCTTGTAGGCGAGGGGGACTTGGGGGCGTCGCCGGAGTGCTGTACGTGTGCCTAGCCAATAAAGTTTGAGGCAGCATTGACCGGCTGGTACCGACCCCAAGCAGCGTTGGCAAACTCAATTGGCAAGGGCTCTCCACTAGGTGTCCTGCCGGTCATGATTGCATCGCCCCTCGCCATGACATCTCAACAACAGTGACACGGACGCGCCCTAACTCACCTTCTGAAATGACAGGTTCGACTTTGGGTTTAGAGCCTACAGTAATGGCATCCGTACCAGAGGCCGCCCGGCGGGAGGGAAAGGTAGGGCGGACTGGAGCGCAACTGCAAACACCATTACAGCGAGAATTTACGTGACTTTCAATTTTCAAATTCCCGGTCCAGTGCATGAGACGGCGATATCTATTGAGCCTGGCTCCTCAGTGATTTTTGTCGGGTCGAATGGTTCAGGGAAAACCCGTTTGGCTGTATTCATTGAGGATGCCGTGGGCGATGGCGCTCACCGCATTTCGGCACACCGCGCGCTCAAGCTCAATCCAGCGGTACCGAAAATTCGTGGCTCCGAGGCGCTCAGAAAGCTTCGATACGGATGGGACCATGAAAACGCGACGATTGCCCACCGAGCTACGAATCGGTGGGCAGATTCGAAGCCGGCAGTGGCAATGCTTAATGACTTTGATAGTCTGCTTCAAGCGCTCTTTGCCGACCAGTCGGTGATGACCCTAGAAACGCACACCAAGTACAGGTCTGGAACGCTGACGAATGCGGCAGCAACAAAGTTCGAAACTCTTTCTGAAATCTGGCAGCGTCTCCTCCCCCATCGGCAGCTGGTTGTTTCTGGTGACGACATCCAAGTTGCGGTTGTAGGCGAACCCGGAAGTTATCCTGCATCGGACATGAGCGACGGAGAACGCGCCATCTTTTATCTCATAGCGCAAGCCTTGGTTGCTGCCGAATCATCTCTCCTCGTCATCGATGAGCCTGAGTTGCACGTCCATCCGTCCATCATGTCCAGTCTCTGGGATGAAATCGAGGCCGCGCGCAAGGATTGTGCGTTTCTATTCATCACTCATGATTTGCATTTCGCCGCAGCTCGAGCCACTCAGAAGTACGTCGTCAGGTCATTCGCCCCGACGCCTGCCTGGACGATTGAAAGTGTTCCAGAGGGCACCGGCTTTAGTGAAGAGGTGACAACGCTGATCCTTGGCAGTCGTCGTCCAATCTTGTTTGTGGAGGGCGCTGGAACCAGCTTGGATATCGCCATCTACCGATGCTGCTATCCACAATGGACGGTGATTCCTCGAGGCTCGTGTGAGCAAGTTGTGCATGCGGTAGTCACGATGCGCGCGAACGCCCAGCTCACGCGAGTCACGTGTGCCGGGATTGTCGATGCCGATGACTACACAGCAGACGATATCAAATACTTGAATGGCTTAAGCGTATTTCCGCTGCCAGTATCTGAAGTGGAAAACCTGATTCTGTTACCTGAAGTTAGCTGTGCTATCGCGCAACTAGAAGGTCTTGGCGGCGAGGAACTCGAGCTGAGACTGTCGAAGCTGAAGGCGGCTGTCTTCGCGACTTTGCAATCACAGGCGGCAATCGAAGATGTGGTTGTGAAGTACTGTCGCCGTCGAATCGATCGGACGCTGAAGAAGATCGACCTTTCCGGTTCAAGGAGCATTGCAGATTTGGTCGTGGAGTACGGCACTCAGACAGCCAACTTGGATGTCACAGGCCTCGCAGCGGGCGCGACTCGCAAGATTCAGGACGCATTGGCAGATAACGATTTGCCCAGTCTTCTGACCATCTATGACAACAAAGGATTGCTCGCCCTTGCCGCTCAGTACCTTAAGGAAACGAGAATGGCTCCTTTTGACGCATGGCTTACAAGGATACTGAGAGATGAAACAAAGGCACCTGGCTTGGCCGCAGCACTGAAAGCCTTCCTCCCGACGGTGCATGCCAAATAGTAGTGAGCACCCTCATTCAACCTGTCCGGACAGTCGTGCGGGCCGCATTCGCAAATGCGCGCTGGAGCGTGTATTCACACCAAGAATCAGGGTCGGCGTCGCTGCACGCCAGTGGCCCAGATTCGGGAAGGAAACCGGCGTGCACCCCACGCCAGACACGCGCATAGTCGTTCCCCTGATGCGAAGCCCTCGCATCCATTTGGAGGCTCATCCATGACTTCCACGGTTTTGATCACAGGCTGTTCCTCGGGTATCGGCGCTGCCACGGTGCGGCACTTTGCCGCGCAGGGCTGGAACGTCGCCGCGACGCTGCGCGACCCGGCCGCCGCCCATTTCGAGGACAGCGCGGGCAAGGTGGCGAGCTTTGCGCTCGACGTGACGGACCCGCAGTCGGTGGACGCGGCGGTGGCCCAGGCGGTTGAGCGCTTCGGCCACATCGATGTGCTGATCAACAACGCCGGCTACGGCCTGTTTGGCCCGTTCGAGACCGCCACGCAAGAGGTGATCGAGCGCCAGTTCCAGACCAACGTGTTCGGCGTGTTTGCGGTCACGCGCGCCGTGCTGCCGCACATGCGCGAGCGCGCCGGCGGCGTCATCATCAATGTGGCGTCGCTCACGGGCCTGGTGGCGATGCCGCTGTACTCGCTGTATGCGGCGTCGAAGTTCGCGGTGGTGGGTTTTTCGGAGTCGCTCAGCCACGAACTGGCGCCGCTGGGCATCCGCGTGAAGGTGTTTGCGCCCGGCGCCGTGGCGACCGACTTTTCGGGGCGTTCGTTGGCGCGCACTTTTGAAGGCGACGGCGGCCCCTACGCAGACTCGATTCGCAAGGTGATGGCCGTATTTGCGGCCAATCGCGGCACCAGCAATGCCTCGACAGCCGAACAACTGGCGCAAGCGCTGTACGACGCCGCCACGGATGGCAGCGGGCAAGTGCGCTACGTGGTCGGCGACGACGCCACGGCGCTGATGCAGGCGCGAAAGGACATTGGGGACGAAGCGCTGATGGGTGCGATGCGCCAGCGCTTTGGGTTGAGTACCTGAAGCCTGCGCCCAGCTCTGTCTGCGACAAGCGCTTGATCGACCGCGAGTGCTGCGGGCAGTCTCTTAAAACAGCAAAGCAGACCCGGTTTTCGCAAGCACCAACCACGCCAGCGCGCCGCAGTGCAGCACGATCGTGAGCCAGTACACCGCGCGAAATTCCGTCTTGCTGGACTTGTGTCGCATGTTCTGCTGGGCCAGCCAGGCAGCGGGCCAGCCGCCGAGCAGAGACAGCAGGTGCAAATTGGACTCGGGAATGCGCCAGCGGCCGGCGCGCGCCGCGTTCTTGTCGGCGGCGTACATCCACAGCGTGACGATATTCAAGGCTGCCAGCGCCGCCAGCGACCAGAGCGGCAGGCGCTGCATCCACACGCCCCAGGCCAGCAGGACAGCCCAACCCGCCATCAGGCCATAGGCCAGGGAAGCACCGGTGGCGGGCGAGGGCGCTTTGCCCTGGCGTGGGCTGCGGCTGGCGGGAGCTGGGCGGTGGGCGCGCCTGCTGTCGGTGCTGCGGGCGTCCTGTGCGGCGCCGTGCGGGCTCGACGCCGTGCGCACCGCCAT
>ERZ724524.2730-NODE-2730-length-11352-cov-5.045145_pt1 | contig 11352 bp, 12 predicted proteins | sample MGYA00376057_ERZ724524 | MGnify/ENA primary metagenome ERZ724524 (study PRJEB28724, sample SAMN07190888) | wastewater metagenome | isolation source: influent of sewage treatment plant in Hong Hong | place: USA: Christiansburg, Virginia | collected 2016-03-01 ...
CCACTGCCGGCAATGCGTTCGAATCGGTCCAGAAGGCTGTCAAGCAGGCTTCCGAGCAGGCCGCTGCCAGCATCGAAACCATGACCCACGGCGCGACGAGCACCGCTACCGTCACCGACGTCAAGGCCAAGAAAGCCGCCTGATCATCCGGCTCGCTTAAGCCAACCAGCCCCGCGCGCCCTTGACTGGGTTGCGGGGCTTTTTCACAGGAGCGCCCATGGGACTCCAGCCCTTGGCAACAGCAATCGAAGGCCTGTTGTACCGATCCCGGATTGTCAACCGCATCGGGCCGCTGCACATGTTCCTGCTCGTGGAGCGGGCGCGGCTGGCCAATCAGGCCGAGGGAATCACCGGACAGTTGATCTACCTCGATCACAGCTTCATGGAATATCTCGAGGGGCCTGTGGCGGCACTCGATGCCCTGTGGCGCAACCTCAGGCAGGACCCCAGGCATTACGACGTCGAACTGCTGGCGCGCTTTCCGCTGACACAGCGGCGCTGCGCCAGCTGGCCGCTGATGTTCTCGAGCAATGCCTACTTCCAGCAGTACCAGATGACCGGCTTTTCCACGGTGCAGCCGGGCGACATGGACGCCCTGCTCGAGGACTGTCTGTTGCGACAACAGGCGGCGGCTGCCGGTCAGTCGTCAGCGCGCTTCGAGTGCCTGGAGCACCGTGGCGAGAGTGGCCAGCGACTTTCTAACAACCCTGTGTACAAGATTGAAGGTATTGCAGGCTTATCCACAGCCCGGATCGATGTTGTGAACTTGCCCCTGGTGGTTCCCGCTCCATCTGCGCATCGATCCACAGACTTGTCCACTGGATAGCGATTTGATTCGATGGCGCAAAAACCCCTTGTCCACGGAAACCTGGGGGGCTCTACTACTACAACTATTTCTTTTATATATTAAAAAAGGTTAATAAAGAAGCATTCATGATGGTCAATGCTCGAATCGGTAGCCTTGGGCCAGATGGGCCTGCCAACCTCCGTTGCCATCGAGCTCAAGCACCTGGCTATGGTAAGTCAGCAAGGTCGAACGATGACCGACGCTGATCAGCGTGGTCTGGCCGTCCATCAATTGCTGGTAAAGCCAGCGTTCGTTTGCCAGGTCGAGCGCGCTGGTCGCCTCGTCCAGGATCGCATAACGCGGCTGCGTCAGCAACAGGCGGGCAAAGGCCAGCCGCTGTTGTTCGCCCATCGACAGGGTCTTTTCCCAGTCGAGCTCGGCATCCAGGCCGCCCGAGCGCTCGGCCAGATCGGGCAGGTTGACGCGTTCGAGCAAGGCGAGCAGCTCCTGGTCGCCGACCTGGCGCTCCTGCCGGGGGTAGAGCAGCTGGCTGCGCAAGCTGCCCAGCAGCATGTAGGGCTGTTGCGGCAGGAACATGATCTCGTCCGGATGGGGGCGCAGGATCTTGCCGCTGCCGCTGTCCCAGAGGCCGACGATGGCGCGCAACAGCGAACTCTTGCCGCAGCCGCTGGCGCCGACCACTATCAGGCCCTGGCCCGGTTCCACCGCCAGCGACAGTTCGCGCACCAGCACCCGCTCGGCGCCCGGGGTCTGCAAGGTGACGCGCTCGAGTGCGAGCTGGGGCGCGCCCTCGATCGATTCGATGCGGCCGGCGGCACGCTTGTCACCCGCAGCGGCCGGGCCGTCGAGCTGGTGCGAGAACACATCGAGGCGCTCGATGCCGGCGGCAAAGCGGCTCAGGCTTTCGAAGTTGTCGATCACGACCGATACCGCGCTCAACACGGCGGTGAAGGCCCCGGCGGCGCGCACCGCCATGCCGACCTCGAGCTCGCCCGACAGCACGCGCTCGGCGATCAGCATGCTCGGCAGCACGAGGGTCAGCATGCTGTAGCCATACTGGAACAGGTTCAGGAAGAACTGGCCCCGGATCAGCTGCCGGAAGTTGTCGTAGGCCAGGCCGAAGCGGTGCCGGATCTGCTGCAACTCCTGTTGTTCGCCGCGGTAGAGCGCGATCGATTCGGCTTTCTCGCGCACCCGCACCAGGCTGTAGCGCAAGTCCGCCTCGCGCTTGAGCTGGCGGAAATTGAGCCCGGTCAGGGGCTTGCCGTAGACGCGCAGCGTGATCACGGTGCCGCTGATCGCGTACACCACCAGGAAATAGACCAGGGTGTGCGAGATGCCCCACAGCACCTGGCTGAAGGCGGTCAGCTGCATGGTCGCGCCGATCAGGATCAGCAGGAAGAACAGCGAGCGCTGGGTGAAGGTGTTGATGTCCTCGGCGATGCGCTGGTCCGGGTTGTCGAGCGCCGCCAGGCCATTGAGCGAGTAATAGTGGCGGTCGCCGAAATAGCGCAGCAAGAAGCGCTGCGTCAGCCAGCGCCGCCAGTGGTTGCCCAGCGTGTCGCGCACCCAGTAGTAGCAGGCGTAGGTCGGCACGGCGCCGACCAGCAGGCCCAGGCAGAGCAGGATCGCCTGCCAGAAACGGTGTTCATCGCGCGCCGCCAGCGCCGAGGTGAATTCGCCGGTCTGCTCGTTGAGCAGCACCGCAAAGGCGGTCTGGCCCAGCAGCAGCAGCAGCAGCAAGGCCAGTCGGCCCCAGGCCGACCAGCGCTCTTCCGAGCACCAGTAGGGCGCTGCAATGTCGAGAAAGCGCTGCCAGAGTTGACGATTGACGGATTTCATGTTGAACAGGTCGGTCCCGCTGAACGAGACGGATTCCGATCATGCCCGCAAAAAAGCGCTGCAGAACAAAATCTTTGCCCACTCGCCCCGGCTGTTTGCTGCTATTGTCATGGTAAAAATAAGATCTATATGATGCATCGACTGGGTTAATTCCTCATGAACAAGGAGAACTTGACTATGAAATATAAGAAAACTGCTTTTCTTTCGGCTGCCGTGGCCTTGGCCGCGCTGTCCGGTTGTTCCTATCTGCCGACCCAGCTGACACCCCAGCTGCCGGGCCAGCAGCCGGTGGCCAAGGCCATGCTCGAACCCCGTTCGGGCAGCCAGGTCAGCGGCAAGGTCAGCTTCACGCCCGTCGGCGACAAGCTGCTGGTCGAGGCCTATGTCACCGGCCTGACCCCCGGCGAGCATGGTTTCCATGTGCACGAGGGCGGCGACTGCTCGGCCGCCGACGCCAGCGGCGCCAAGGGGCATTTCAATCCGGCCGGCATGCCGCATGGCCATCACCATCAGATGCACCATTCCAAGCGCCATGCCGGCGATCTGCCGAATCTGGTCGCCGACTCGAGCGGGCAGGCCTATTACCGGGCCGAGGTCACCTGGCTCAAGCTCGACGGCAGTGCGCGTGGCATCGTCGGGCGCAGCGTGATCGTCCATGCCGACGCGGACGACTACCAGTCCCAGCCGGCGGGCAATTCCGGCCGGCGCGTCGCCTGCGGCGTCATCAAGGCGCCTTGAGCGCCAGTGGTGGCGCATTGCGGGCGGGTCTGTCGATAATGGTGCTGTCCCATCACCACAGGAGATCGCCTTGATCGTATTCGTCACCGGCGCATCCGCCGGCTTCGGCGCGGCCATTGCCCGCAAGTTCGTACAGGCCGGCCATCGCGTGATCGCGACCGCCAGGCGCCAGGATCGCCTTGAGGCACTGGCGGCCGAGCTTGGCGACGCGCTGCTGCCGCTCGAGCTCGATGTGCGCGACCGCGCCGCCGTCGAGGCCTTGCCCGCCGCGCTGCCGCCCGAGTTCGCTGCCGTCGATGTGCTGGTCAACAATGCCGGTCTCGCGCTCGGGCTCGAACCGGCGCAGCGCGCGAGCCTGGACGACTGGCAGACCATGATCGACACCAACTGCACGGGCCTGGTCCAGGTCACGCGCGCCTTGCTGCCCGGCATGGTGGAGCGCAACCGGGGCCATGTCTTCAACCTCGGTTCGGTGGCCGGCAGCTGGCCCTATGCCGGTGGCAACGTCTACGGCGCGACCAAGGCCTTCGTGCGCCAGTTCAGCCTCAATCTGCGCGCCGACCTGGCCGGCACCGCCTTGCGCGTGACCGATGTCGAGCCGGGACTGTGCGGCGGCACCGAGTTCTCCAATGTGCGCTTCCATGGCGACGACGAAAAGGCCGCCAAGGTCTATCAGGATGTCCAGGCGTTGAGCGCCGAGGACATCGCCGATACCGTGCACTGGATCGCGACCCGGCCCGCCCATGTCAACGTCAACACGATCGAGCTGATGCCGGTGGCGCAGTCCTTCGCCGGGCTGACGATCCACCGCGGCTGAAGCGGCGCTGGCGCCGCCGTTTACTTGTTCAGGTACTTGTTGCCGATGGCATGCACATCGGCGGCCAGCTTGGCGCCGTCCAGGCCCTTGGCCGTGGCCTGCTTGATCCAGTCGGCCTCGACCGGGGCCGTCGTCTTCTGCATTGCCTTGTAGTCGGCTTCCTTGATCACCAGCACCTTGTTGCCGCGCGCCAGCATGGCCTTGCGCGCGGCCTCGTTGCCGTCGTCCCAGACCTTGGCGGTGCGCTCGAGCAGCGGCAGGCCGCTGCGCTTGTCGAGCACGGCCTTGAGCTCGGGCGTCAGCGATTCGTACTTGCGCTTGTTCATCAGCAGCGCGAACGGCGTCTGGGTGAAGCCGGGCTGCTTGGCCGGACCTTCGATGTGGTACTTGGTCACCTCGTCGACCTTGACCGCCGGCAGCACCTCCCAGGGCGCCATGGCGCCATCGATGACGCCCTTGGAGATGCCTTCGGTGATCTGCGCCGGCGGCATCGTCACGGGCACGCCGCCGAGCGCCTGCAGGAACAGCGACGGGTAGCGCGAGGGACTGCGCAGCTTCAGGCCCTTGATGTCATCGGGCACGATGACCGGCTTGCTTGCGGTGCTGATCACCACGCTTGAGCCGCTCCAGATCGACAGCACCTTGAAGTCCTTGAAATCCTCCATCGCGTGCTTCTGCGTGAACTCCCACATCGCCAGCGAGCCGCCCAGGCTGCTGCGCGGCAGCGTGAACGGCAGCTCGAGCGCCTCGGAGCGCGGGAAGCGACCGGTCGAGAAGCTCGGCGAGACCCAGGCGATGTCGGCCACGCCGTTCTTGACCTGGTCGGGCAGCTGACCCACGGTGCCACCGAGCTGCAGCGCCGGGTAGATCTGGCACTTGAGCTTGCCGCCCGAGTCCTTGTCGAGCTCGGCGCACCAGGGTTCGAGCACCTGGCTGTGGAAGTTGTGGTTCGAGCCCAGGTAATGCGAGACCTTGAGCGTGACGGTCTGGGCCTGCAGGGCGGTGGCGCCGAGCGCCAGGGGCAGGGTGGTGATCAGTGCAGTGATCAGTTTCATGTGATGGGTCTCCGGTGACGTTAGGTTCGAGGGACGAGCATCGTCCATCCCAGGCCGGTCTACTGTAATCCTTGTCGGTGCCGTCGCAGGGCTCCGGGCTGAAGTGATACCGTAGCGTTCCGATCCCAGTTGTCTATTCACCATCCGACCATGCCACGCCTCCAGTTCCAGCCCGCCGCACGCTACGCCTTTGCCACCGAAATGCCGATCGAGCCCGGCCAGATCAACGAGGGCGGCCACCTCGACAATGTCCAGCTGTTGGCGCTGGTGTCGGTCGCCCGCACCCGCTTCTTTACCTGGCTCGGCTACAGCGTGCTCGATGTCGCGGGCCATGCCTTCTTCGTTGCCGACCAGGCGGTGCAGTACCGCTCCGAGGGCCAGCCCGGCGAGGTGCTGCGCATCGAGATGACGCAGGCCGACCTCAACCCCAAGGGCTTCGACCTGATGTTCCGCGTCAGCGCGGCGCAGTCCGGGCGCGAGGTGGCCCTGGGCAAGATCGGCCTGGTCTGTGTCGACATGGTCAGCCGCAAGCCCAGCCCCATGCCCGAGGCGTTCAGCCAGCGGCTGTGCGCTGATTGAGCCGGCCTGGGGTCAGCTACTACCGCAGTTGCTGCAGGCCTCGAGTGCCTGGCTGGCTTGCTGGCGGGTTTCCTGCAGCAGGAAATCGAGGAAGACCCGGGTCCGCTGCGGGATGAACTTGCGGCTCGGCAGCGCCGCGTACATCGCCAGCCGGCCCGTGATCCAGGGCGACAGCACCCGCACCAGTTCGCCTCGGGTCAGGTAGGGGGCCACCAGATCCACTGCGACCGAGGTGATGCCGGCACCGTCGAGCGCCGCGCGCAGCAGTGTGTCGGTGTGGTTGGCCTGCAGCACCGGCTCGATCGCCATTTCCACCACTTGCGCCGACTGTTGCGGCTGCCACATGCGCCAGATCCGGGCCCGGCCATTGGGCTGCTTGAGCCGCAGGCATTCGTGCGCCGCCAGATCCTGCGGCTGTGCCGGCACGCCGCGCCGCTTCAGATAGTCGGGTGAGGCCACCAGGATGGCTTCGGACTCCATCACCTTGCGCGCCACGATGTCGGCATCGAAGCTGTCGTCCGCGCCCAGCAAGGTGATGTCGAAGTCCTCGATCGGCGGCTCCTTGATCGACTGGACCTCGATCTCGATCATGATCTTGGGGTAGCGGCGGCGAAACTCCGCCAGCAGCGGGGCGATCACATAGCTGGCCAGCACCGGCGGGGTGTGCAGGCGCAGCAGCCCGGCCAGTTCGGTGGTGTGCGAACTGGTCACGGCATGGGCTTCGTCGATGTCCTGCAGGATGTTGCGCACCCGGCTCAGGTAGCCCTGCCCGGCTTCGGTCAGCGACAGGCGCCGGGTCGTGCGCTGCAGCAGGCGCGTGCCCAGGTGCTCCTCCAGGTCCGCCACCAGCCGGGTCACCACCGGGGCCGACATGTCCATGGCCCGGGCCGCGGCCGCGAAGCCGCCTTCATCCACCACGCGCTCGAATACGCGCATCGACAGCAAGCGGTCCATCTGGTCTCCTGTATCGGACTCAAGTCCTTGATTATTTCTTTATTTGGAACGTATAGATAACGAAACGGTTATTTATCTATTCCCATGGAAATTTTACAGTTGATGCCATCGATGTGAAGACTGCATCCGCCGCCTCATCGACCGGGCTGTGGACCCGATCAGCCGATCGCCCGCTCCGCATGCCCGCTTGCTTGTTGATCTTGAAAGGACTCTTGTCATGAACCGCACCTACGCTTCCATCCTCGCCCTGACCCTGACGGCCTTCTCCGCCGGCTCTGCCCTTGCCAGCGATGCCGCCGCGCCCAAGACCCGCGAGCAGGTCAAGGCCGAACTGGCCGAAGCCATCCGCACTGGCGACATCAGCTACGGCGAGAGCGGCCAGAAGCTCAACGAGCTGTTCCCGCACCAGTACCCGGCCAAGCCGGTTGTCCAGGGCAAGACCCGCGACCAGGTCAAGGCCGAGCTGGCCGAAGCCGTCCGCAGCGGCCAGTTGCCGGCGCACAGCGGCTCCTGAGTCGTCGCTGCTGTTGCGGGTCGCCGGTCGGGCCGGCCCGCAACAGCTCCAGAACGGCCAGAGGTCTTATGCTTGAGCCTCGATCCATCCAGGAGCTGGCATGACCCCCTCGCATCAGACGCCCTTGCAGCCGCCGGCCCATGTCGGGCCGGTCCGGTTCGAGCGCGCCGAAGGCCTGCAGTCCAGCAGCCAGCCATGAACGCTTTTGCCTTCAGGCATCTGCCGGAGCTGTGCGGCAAGATCGTCCCGGCCGAGGCCTCGCGCCTGCGTGCCACCGACGAGGTGCTGGCCAGCTGGGACGAGCAGGCCCTGGCGCTCGGGCTTGGTACGCGCTGGCGCTGCTCCGACGAGTGGCTGGAGGCCTCGCGCCGCGCCTTGCTGTCTGGCCTGGACCGCCGGCAGGACCTCTGGATCTTCGCCTACGGCTCGCTGATGTGGGACCCGGCCCTGCATTTCACCGAGCTGCGCCGGGCCAGGTTGTCGGCCTACCAGCGCCGCTTCAGCTACCTGACGACGATCGGCCGCGGCAATGCCGAGCAAGCCGGCCTGGTGCTGTCGCTCGAGGCGCAGCCGGGTCACTGCGAGGGACTGGCGTTCCGTATCGATGCCAGCATCGCCGAGCAGGAGTCGCGCCTGTTCTGGCGCCGCGAGATGATCGTCGGCGGCTACCAGCCCAGGCTGCTGCCGCTCTCTACCCCGCAGGGCGAGCTGCTGGCGCTGACGCTGGTCTCGAATCCCGGCCATGCCAGCCATGCGGGCGGGCTGAGCCTGGCGCAAGAGGCCGCCATCATCCGCCGTGCCCAGGGCAGCCATGGCACGAATCGCGACTACCTCGAACAGCTGGTGGACCAGCTCGACCGGCTCGGCATCGTCGACGGCTATGTGCAGCAACTGTCCGGCCTGGTCACCGGGCCTGACTTTCCCCTGTCCGCTCCCGGTCGATCTAATTATTTCTGATTTAGAAATATAGTATGAATAAAACGGCTATTTGAGCTCTCCTGGGGCAGCTTTACAGTTCATCCATCGAGTCCGGGCCGGCAGCACAGCGTTTTCCCTGACCCGGCAAGCCCGATGTGCAACGCGGCAGGCAGCGACCGGTACTATCCCTCGCAGGAGTTGCAGATGATCCAGATTCGTCCCGCACCGAGCGCGGACGCTCGAACTACGGTGGCTGGCTGACAAGCCACCACGGCTTCTCGTTCGGGGACTACTTCGACATCCGCCATCAAGACCACGGCAACCTGCTCGTGATCAATGACGAAACGGTTTCCGCCGGCCGCGGTTTCGCGACCCATGGGTGGCGATGGCGCTCGCCGGTCTGGCGTTCCTCGTGGCCACCGTCGCAGCGCGTCCCGGCAGGTATCGAAGAGCAAGCTGGCCGGTCTGCCTAGCGGCTGGGGTTTGATCTGGTACGCTCTGCGACCCTTTTGCCTCGGCGGCCAAGGCGGCCCATGCATTGCACAAGCGTAGTGGCATGGCGCATGTGCTGCACGGTGGCCTTGATGGGGGAATTCAGGCGGGTCTGCGATTGGATGACCAGGCGCAGCCTATCGATAACCCTCAACCAAAACGGTGAACCATGAACTTCAATTCGATGACAGTGGGCAAGCGCCTTTACCTCGGCTTTGGTGCGGTGCTGGCGATCCTGGTGTTGGTCACGCTGGTAGCAATTGCCAAGGTTAGTGCGATCAACACGGCACTCAAGGTCAACAACGATGAGCATGCGGCAATCCAGCGCTATGCGATCAATTTCCGCGGATCGGTCCATGACCGGGCAATTGCGGTGCGTGACGCGGTGCTCAGCAGCTCAGCGACCGAACGGCAGCAGTTGAGCCATGACATCGAGCAGCTGGCGCATTTCTATGCCGAGTCGGTCGGTCCAATGGAACGGCTGCTGCAGTCCTCGGCAGATGCCGTGCAACTGCGAGTGCTCTACAGCACGATCCAGGGCATCGAGAAGCAGGCGGTCGTCTCCACCCAGGCCATCCAGGTCAAGCTCGAAGCGGGTGACGTGCAGGGCGCGCAGGCGCAGTTGTCGAGCGAGGCCAAGCCCCAGTACGTGGCCTGGCTGGCGGCAATCAACAAGCTCATCGATTTCGAGGAGTCACGCATCCAGACCCAGAGCAAGGTTGCCATGGGCGAGGCAAGCAGTTTCCTGATGGTGATGCTGGCCGCACTGGTGGTGGCGCTGCTCATTGGTGCGGCGCTGGCCTGGGCCATCCCGCGCAGCATCGTGCGTCAACTGGGTGCCGAGCCGGACGAGCTGGGCGAGGTGGCGCAACGCGTGGCCTCCGGTGACCTCAGCGCGGTAGCGGGTGCCGATCGCGCACCCGCTGGCAGTGTGCTGGCCTCTCTGGGCGCCATGCAGGCCAGCCTGGCCCATGTGGTGGGGCAGGTGCGCCAGGCATCGGACTCCATCGCCAGCGGGTCGGCCGAGATCGCCAGCGGCAATGCCGATCTATCGCGTCGCACCGAGCTGCAAGCCTCGCACCTGCAGCAGACAGCGTCCTCGATGGTGCAGATGAATTCCATGGTGCAGGGCAACGCCGATACCGCCAGGCAGGCCACCCAGCTGTCCACCTTGGCCAGCGCTGCGGCCCAGAAGGGCGGCGAGGTGGTCGGCCAGGTGGTCACCACCATGGACGACATTGCACAGAGTTCGCGCAAGATCAGCGACATCATCGGCGTCATCGACGGCATTGCCTTCCAGACCAACATACTGGCGCTCAATGCCTCGGTGGAAGCGGCCCGGGCCAGCGAGCAGGGCCGGGGCTTTGCCGTGGTGGCCGGTGAAGTACGCAACCTGGCGCAGCGCAGTGCCGAGGCAGCCAAGGAGATCAAGGGCCTGATCGGCACCAGTGTGGGCAAGATCGAAGCCGGCACCCGGCTGGTCAGCGATGCCGGCACCACCATGGAAGACATCGTCCGCCAGGTGCGCCATGTCTCGGACCTGATCAGCGAGATCAGTGCTTCCACCCACGAGCAGACCACAGGCATCGGGCAGGTCAGTACAGCGGTCATGCAACTGGACCAGAGCACGCAGCAGAACGCGGCGCTCGTGGAGCAAAGCGCGGCGGCGTCCGCCAGCTTGCAGCAGCAGGCCTCCCGGCTGACCGACGTGGTCAGGACTTTCCGCTTCGACTGAGTGGTGCCGGTGGCGCTGAGCCACCGAGGAAAGCTCCCTCCTGGGGCGATAGACAGAAGCGGCCGCTTGTCCCATCATGCAAGCGGCTGTTCGTAATCCTGCCTGCGGCCGACCCGGTTTTGCTCGCGCGGCTGCTTGCCTTTCTGCTGTCAATTCAGGAGAACCCATGTCCAAAGTCCTCGTGCTCTATTACTCGACCTACGGTCATATCGAGACCATGGCCCAGGCCGTTGCCGAGGGTGCTCGCACCACCGGCGCCCAGGTGGATGTCAAGCGGGTGCCGGAAACCGTGCCGGCCGAGATCGCCAAGTCGGCCCATTTCAAGCTCGATCAGGCGGCACCGGTCGCGACCGTGGCTGAACTCGAAGGCTATGACGCCATCATCGTCGGCGCCCCGACCCGCTACGGCCGCATGCCGTCGCAGCTGGCGGCTTTCCTCGACCAGACCGGCGGACTGTGGGCGCGTGGCGCGCTGAACGGCAAGGTTGGTGGCGCCTTCACCTCGACCGCCACCCAGCATGGCGGCCAGGAGGTCACGCTGTTCTCGATCATCACCAACCTGATGCACTTCGGCATGGTCATCGTCGGCCTGCCCTACAGTTTCCAGGGCCAGACCACGCTGGACGAGATCGTCGGCGGCAGCCCCTACGGCGCCTCGACCATCGCCGGCGGCCAGGGCCAACGCGCACCGAGCGCGATCGAGCTCGATGGCGCCCGCTACCAGGGCAAGCTGATCGCCGAAACCGCCAACAAGCTGTTCGGCCAGTAACAGGCACAACCCAGCGGCGCTGCCAGCTGGCCAGGTCGCGCCAGTTCCGGGGCCCATCCCAGATTCGAAGACGCATGAAGACGCCCCATTTCATCCAGTTGCACCACGCCAGCGACCAGCGCCTGGTTGAG
>ERZ724524.2747-NODE-2747-length-11309-cov-4.177093_pt1 | contig 11309 bp, 10 predicted proteins | sample MGYA00376057_ERZ724524 | MGnify/ENA primary metagenome ERZ724524 (study PRJEB28724, sample SAMN07190888) | wastewater metagenome | isolation source: influent of sewage treatment plant in Hong Hong | place: USA: Christiansburg, Virginia | collected 2016-03-01 ...
CGACATCAAAGTTTGCTGCTTTATCATTGTGAATCGCAGTTCCTGTGGCTTTTGCCAAGAATGCCAAGGCTGCGATTTGTGCAGTGTAGGCTTTTGTAGAGGCTACTGCAATTTCAGGGCCAGCATGTAAAAGCAGGGTGAAAGTTGCTTCACGTGACAGGGTTGAGCCTGGCACATTAGTGACTGTCAAACTTGGAACGCCTAATTCATTTGCTTTCACTAAAACTTGACGGCTATCAGCAGTTTCACCTGACTGTGACAAGAAGATAAAGAAAGGTTTTTCAGAAAGGCGTGGCATGTTATAGCCCCATTCTGATGCAATGCCAAGTTCAACTGGTTTTTCGACTAAGTCTTCTAGTAAATACTTGCTGGCATAACCAGCATTATAAGAAGTTCCTGCTGCGATGATGTAGATTCGGTCTGCTTCAATCAAGGCATTAACAATCGCTTCGTCTATCTTAACCTTACCTGCTTCATCTGCATAGATTTGGCTTAGCTTACGCATGACAGCTGGTTGTTCATCGATTTCTTTGAGCATATAGAAAGGGTAGGTCCCTTTACCGATATCTGATAGGTCAAGCTCGGCTGTATAGCTATCACGAGAAAGAATTTTACCTTCTAAATCATGAATTTCAACAGCATCTTTTGTCAAGACTACCAATTCATGGTCGTGAATTTCCATGAATTCACTTGTTTCACGAATCATGGCCATGGCATCCGAACAAACCATGTTATAACCATCTCCAAGACCAATCAAAAGCGGTGATTTGTTTTTCGCAACATAGATGACATCTGGTTCAGTCGCATCCATCAAAGCAAAGGCGTAAGAGCCTTCAATAATCTCTAAGGCTTTTTTAAAGGCTTCAAGTGTACTGAAGTTTTCAGTTTCAGCAAGTTTTGCAATTAAATGAACGGCTACTTCTGTATCAGTCTGACCATTAAAAGCATCTCCTGCTAAGTATTCGTTTTTGATTTCAAGGTAGTTTTCAATCACACCATTGTGAACGAGTACGAAACGCCCGTCAGTTGAGGTATGAGGATGAGCATTCGTTTCTGATGGCTTACCGTGTGTTGCCCAACGTGTATGACCAATGCCTGCTGTTCCTGCCATTTCGATGCCAATCTTTTCTCGTAAATTAGCAATGCGACCAACTGACTTGATCAGTTTAGCGTTTTGATCTTGATTGGTTACAAAAATTCCTGCACTATCATACCCTCGGTACTCAAGTTTTTCTAATCCTTGCATCAAAATATCCCGCGCATGTTTATTTCCTACTACTCCGACGATGCCGCACATATCATTCCCCTTTTTAAAATTGGTATAGTTCAATAATTCGTTTTAAGAACTTGATATATGTATGATAAACCAAAGTTTTTAGAATGTCAAGCTAAAAAATTCACTTTATTGGTCTAGTTAATTAAACATCAACTGGATAAAAATTGCCTATGATTTTCCCGACAATTCTTGGTTCTTCATCATAGGGGGCAAATTTATCCTGATATTTTTCATTAATAGAAACAAGTCTTAAACCGTCTTCTTCCTTATAGACTTTTTTGATATAGGTTTGCCCCTCCCAATCAATGGCATAAATCGCCCCGTCATAATCAAAAGTAGTATCCTTGATCAAAGCAACAGATCCATCAGCATAAACTGGCTCCATTGAATCGCCGTAAACCCAGCTGGCAAAGTCATAGGATAATTCAGCATCGAAATAAACAGTATCATAACTGCCATCATCCATGTAAGAGAATCCTGTGCCGGCTGATAACTTTTCATAGACCTTGTAAGGAAACAGCTTAACAATTTTTTCTGCTGCTTCTTGATTTTGTTCTGTTAATTGTGCTTGTGTATAGGTCATCACTTTTTCCTTTCGTTTATCTGTTAATTGATGAAATGCTGATAATAAATCAGTCTCCTCATCTTTGACTAGGGCTTCATAGGTAACACCGAAGATATTGGAAAGCTTTATTAAATTTTCCTTCTTAGGTTTTGTTTTACCCCGTTCCCAGGCAAAATAGGACGTATTGGCAACACCGATTTGTTTTGATACTTCTCGTTGAGATAGCCCTTTTGCTTCCCTTATTTGTTTTAAATTACTTGCGATTGTCATTCTGACCTCCAATCAGCTTGTTAGTTTTTTAAACTAACACTAGTATATAATTTTTTTTATACCATGTCAAATCACCAGATTTTTTGTTATAATGTAGAGATGACAACGATATTATTATTACTAGTCGCCTATTTGTTAGGATCGATCCCTTCGGGTCTGTGGATTGGTCACTATTTTTTCCACAAAAACTTACGTGTCTTTGGGTCTGGTAACATTGGTACGACCAACACTTTCAGGATTTTAGGTAAGTAAGCCGGAACAGTCGTCTTTGCTATAGACTTGCTTAAGGGCACATTAGCGACGGTTTTACCGCTACTCTTTGGGATAGCGACAATCTCGCCAGCCTTATTTGGCTTGTTTGCAGTCTTAGGCCATACTTTTTCAATCTTTAACCATTTCCAAGGTGGTAAGGCTGTCGCAACGACAGCTGGTGTCATTTTAGGTTATAATCCATGGTTTATCTTACTACTCGCCGTCTTTTTCTTTACCAGCTTCTACTTAACAAGCATGGTGTCATTTGCAAGTGTGCTGAGTGCGGCTGTTGCAGCTATTTTTGTTTTAGTGTTGCCTGCTTTTCATCTGATCTTTGCTTCCTATGATTGGCTCTTTACAAGTATTATTTTATTTCTGGCTTGCTTCATTATTATCCGTCATCGTGATAACATCGCGAGAATTCGAAATAAAACCGAAAATATTTTTAACTTCGGTTTAAATATAACCCACCAAAAACACAACATCTAGTGGGTTATTCGAAAAAACATCACAATATCTAGTTAAAATTGTTGACTAGATATTTTTTTATTGCTAAAATATAGAGACAATAAACTTATAAAAGGGGTGTCCAAATGGTAACCGTATTTTCAAAAAATAATTGTATGCAATGTAACATGGTTAAAAAATGGTTGGCTGATAAAGCTGTTCAATTCAAAGAAATCAACATTGATGATGAACCACAATACATTGAACAAATTAAAGCCATGGGTTTCATGGCAGCACCAATCATTGTTAAAGATGAGGTTTCATTCTCTGGCTTCCGTCCTGCCGAATTGGCAAAATTGGTATGAAAATCGCCTATTACAGTGTGACACGACAAGTCAGTCGTTTTGTTAAAAAGCTAAACTTGGCCAGTGATCAAGCTGTCGAAGTTTCTGACACACTCACCTTATCTGAACCGTTTATCCTGATTATCCCAACTTACGAGAAAGAAATTCTCCAAGAAGTTTGGGATTTTATGGTTGATAATGCTGAATTTTGTCAAGGCATCATCGCCAGTGGGAATCGTAATTTTGCTGAGCTTTATATTTATTCTGCTAAAGATCTATCGGCCGAGTTTAACTTGCCGATTTTATATGATTTTGAGTTCAATGGTACTGATGAAGATGTCACTGCTGTCAACTCTATCTTAGAAAGCTACTAAACCTATGTCTTTAAAAACTTTGGAAAATGTTTCTTATTTCCGTTTAAATAATGAAATCAATATCCCTGTCAATGGTCAAATTCCGTTGCACAAGGACCACGAAGCTTTGCTTGCTTTTTTTGAAGAAAATGTGCGACCTAATCTTAAAACCTTTCCAACGGTTGCAGAAAAAATCTCCTACCTATTAGAACATGACTATATCGAATCAGACTTTATCAAGAAGTATTCGATTGCGTTTATTACAGAACTTTCTGACTGGCTCTATGCGCAAAACTTCCAGTTTAAATCTTTCATGGCTGCCTATAAGTTTTATCAACAATATGCCCTGAAAACAAATGATGGTGAGTTCTATCTGGAAAATATTGAAGATCGCATTTTGATGAATGCTTTGTATTTTGCGGATGGCGATACTGAATTAGCCCAGTCGTTAGCTGATGAGTTGATTCACCAACGTTATCAACCCGCAACACCTAGCTTCTTAAATGCTGGTCGTTCTCGTCGTGGCGAGCTCGTATCGTGTTTCTTGATTCAAGCAACTGACGATATGAACAGTATTGGCCGTTCAGTCAATTCAGCCCTACAACTTTCCCGCATTGGTGGCGGTGTTGGGATTAACCTCTCTAACCTCCGTGAAGCTGGTGCGCCGATTAAAGGCATTGAAAATGCTGCTAGCGGAGTTGTACCTGTCATGAAACTTTACGAGGATAGCTTCTCCTACTCTAACCAACTTGGTCAGCGTCAAGGGGCTGGTGTGACTTATCTCAGCGTTTTCCATCCTGATATCATGGCCTTTTTATCAACTAAAAAAGAAAATGCTGATGAAAAAATCCGTGTAAAAACTTTGTCACTCGGTGTAACAGTTCCAGATAAATACTATGAACTTGTACGCGAAAATGCGGATATGTTCTTGTTTAGTCCATATGATGTCGAACGTATCTATGGTAAACCTTTCAGCTATATTGATATTACTGCTGAATACGATAACCTTCTTGCCAATAACGACGTCAAAAAATATCGCATCCGTGCCCGTGATTTAGAGCAAGAAATTGCTAAACTCCAACAAGAATCTGGTTATCCTTATATCATTAATATTGACGTGGCTAATAAAGCAAACCCAATCAATGGTAAAATCATCATGAGTAACTTGTGTTCTGAAATCCTGCAAGTTCAATCCCCTTCAGAACTTAATGAAGACCAAACTTATAAAACTTTAGGAACTGATATTTCATGTAACCTGGGCTCGACTAACGTTGTCAACTTGATGCAATCTCCTAACTTCGAGAAATCAATCGATAGCATGGTTAAAGCTTTGACATTTGTCACTGACCATTCTGATATTGATGCTGTGCCTACCATTAAAAATGGTAACCGTAAAGCGCATACGATTGGTCTTGGTGCGATGGGGCTCCACTCTTACTTCGCTAAACACCATATCGCTTATGGGTCACCTGAGTCAATTGAGTTCACAGATATCTATTTTATGTTGTTGAACTTTTATACCCTTAAATCGTCTATGAATTTTGCCCGTAAAACCGGTCAAACTTTTGATGACTTTGACAAATCAGCCTATGCTGACGGGACTTATTTCGAGCAATATATCGAAGACAAGCAACTTTCTGATAAAGTAGCTACTTTATTTGAAGGCATCCATATTCCAACTGCTGAAGACTGGCGTGAACTCCGTCAAAACGTCATGACACATGGTCTTTACCACCAAAACCGACTTGCAGTGGCACCAAATGGTTCGATTTCATATATCAACGACGTTTCTGCAAGTATTCACCCTATTACCCAACGTATCGAAGAACGCCAAGAAAAGAAAACAGGAAAAATCTACTATCCGGCGCGTGATTTAGCGACAGATACGATTCCTTACTATACAAGTGCTTATGACATGGATATGCGTCGTGTCATCGATGTCTATGCTGCAGCGACAAAACATGTCGACCAAGGCTTGTCAATGACCCTGTTCTTGCGTAGCGAAATGCCTGTTGGTCTATACGAATGGAAAACAGATACCAAGCAAACAACGCGTGATCTGAACATCCTACGTAACTACGCTCACCATAAAGGCGTTAAATCAATTTACTACATTCGGACATTTACTGACAACGGTGATGAAGTTGGTGCGAACCAATGTGAATCTTGTGTGATTTAATGACCATCATCAATAAGCAGACTGCCGCATATCGTGTAGTCTGCTTATCGCGTTGATCTTTAAAATAGGATTATTGCCCAACTTGGGACGTGATCTGATTAGAAACGGAAAAAATTAATGATAAATCCAAACTTTACCAAGGCTATCAACTGGAATAATATCGAAGATTTAATTGATAAATCAACTTGGGAAAAATTAACAGAGCAATTTTGGCTAGACACTCGTATCCCACTTTCAAACGACTTAGATGACTGGCGGAGCCTGTCTGACGTTGAGCGTAATTTAGTTAGCCATGTTTTTGGTGGCTTGACACTGCTCGATACAGTCCAATCTGACACTGGGATGGACTCTCTACGTGCTGATGCGCGGACGCAACACGAAGAAGCTGTCCTCAACAACATCCAGTTCATGGAATCTGTCCACGCTAAGTCTTACTCATCTATCTTCTCAACACTCAATACCAAAACGGAGATTGACGAGATCTTCTCTTGGATCGATACCAACGAAAACCTCCAATACAAGGCCCAAAAAGTCAACAGCATCTACAAAGGTGGTACGCCACTTGAGAAGAAAATCGCATCTGTCTTTCTAGAAACCTTCCTCTTCTACAGCGGTTTCTATACGCCTTTGTATTACTTGGGCAATAACAAACTGGCTAATGTCGCAGAAATTATCAAATTAATCATCCGTGATGAGTCAGTCCATGGCACTTATATCGGTTATAAATTCCAACTTGGTTATGAGGAACTCTCTAGTGAAGAGCAAGAAAAGCTTAAAACTTGGGCTTACGAACTCTTATATGACCTCTATGCCAATGAAGAAATCTATACCGATGATCTCTATGGCGTTTTAGGTTGGTCTGAAGACGTTAAGACTTTCTTACGTTATAATGCCAACAAAGCCTTAATGAACCTTGGATTTGATCCACTCTTTCCTGACAACGCGTCAGACGTCAACCCAATCGTCATGAATGGTCTTTCAACTGGTACAGTTAACCACGACTTCTTCTCACAAGTTGGTAATGGTTACCTACTTGGTCAAGTTGAAGCTATGAGTGATGATGACTACGTCTTTGACTAAACAATAGAAAAAACTCTTCAGTCTTGAAAAATAGACTGAAGAGTTTTTATTTGGTTTACTGATCCCAAATACTGGTATCCGGTCCTAAAGGCACGATTTGATTAGGATTTCCCTCTAAGTTATTCAAGGCAAATCCCTTTTTGATGGCATCGAAGTTTGTCGTTTCCTGAAAAGCAGGCATTTGATAAAGTTCTTTCGCATAGCGCCAGAGGTTTGGAAAATCTGTCAAGCGATTGCGGTTGGCACGGAAGGTTGTATAGTAGGCCACGTCAAAGCGTGCTAGACTCACGTAGAGGCGGATGTCGCTATCTGTTATCTGATCACCGAAAAGGAAGCGACTGTCTGCTAGACGTGCTTCTAGCTGGTCTAAGCGGTTGAAAAAGATATGGAAGTATTTTTCATAGTCAGCCTGTGTTTTAGCGCCTTTGATTTTGTAGACACCTTGGTTGATTTCGGCAAGGAGGATGGCATTTAGCGCATCAATCTCTGTACGTAGATTTTCTGGATAGAGATCAGGTGCGTCTGTTTTTACAAAGTCCATGAAGTTGGTTTCGAGTTGCTGCATGATTTCTTGCGACTCATTATTGACGATTTTTTTCGTGGTCACATCAACAATGACTGGAATCGTGGCACGTCCTGGATAGTTGGGATCTGTTTTCTTATAGATCGCCATGACATAGTCGACATCTAAGATAGGATCACGATGCCCTTCGTCTAGAGAAAACTGCCAGCCTTTTTCAGTGATGACTGGATTGACTTTGCCTTCACTGATGATATCTTCAAGACCCAGTAAACGACGAAGGATCGCCACACGCTGACTCCAAGGACAAATCTCACTCCAAATCAAGCGATAACGACCTGCTTCGATTGGAAAGGCATCACTCCCAAGTATGCCTGAAAAATGTGGTACTGCTGTTTTTGTCATTACTTCTCCCCCTCTTACTTTTCCCCTAATTTTGATTATTTATTGTAGATTTTTGGTCCTTTACGCATGTGTTTCCGGTCATTTTTGGTTGGCGTTTCTTGATTGGAACGACCTCCACCGGCTTGTTTCTTCTTGATGATTTCTAACATCTTTTCTTTGGTTGTTTGATTCAATTTATTTCTCCTTCATAAAAAGTCGGCAATGCGACTATCTGTTCTATTATAACAGAAATAATAGGTTTAGCTAGTTGATCCTGTTTTTAAAGGTAGAAAAATTATAATTCCATTGTTTGGAAGCTTATCATTCAAGATTTTGGACGTATATTTTGATTAAATCACGCGTTTTAGCAAATGCTTGCGCGATTTCTTCTTCAGTACCCGTTATTTTGGCTGGATCTTCTAAATCCCAATGTACTCTTTTAATATTAGATGGTGTCACTGGGCATTTATCATTGGCATCTCCGCACAAGGTGATGATCAAGTCAGAGCTAAATAAATAATCATCATCAATTAATGTTGACACTTGATGACTGATATCAAGACCATCATCAGCCATCGTTTGGACTGCTCTTGGATTTAGCCCATGTTTTTCAAGACCAGCGCTCTGAATGTCCCATTCGGGATGATATTTTCTAGCATAGCCTTCGGCCATTTGACTGCGACATGAATTGCCAGTACATAAAAAATAGACTTGCAGTTTGGGTATTGTCATGATTTTCCTCCACTTTGATCGGCGTTAACTTATTCTATCTTTTTTGTGGTGAATTAGCAATGCGCTTCTTTCCCAGCCATCCTATCTTCTAAAGCAAAAAAATAAGACACTGTGCCCTTAAGCGATTGTAATCACTCAAGGGCATAACGTCTTATCACAGCATCAAACGATTAGTACAAGGCCTTAGTTTTGAGCCGTACCTTTTGTTTTTTGATAAACAAAATTTAAAATCAAACCGACCACAGCGACTGCTATCGCCACATAAAAGGCTTTTGAAAAATCACCATGGTTACTCTTGGCAATGCTGACAGCAATTTTAGGGCCGAAGAAAGCCGCAACAGAATAACCACAAAAGACGATACCATAGTTGACACCTTGGTTGATTGGGCCGTAGTTTTCCATCACAAGCGGTGGATAAACCCCCATGACACCACCAAAGCAGATGCCCAAAATCATGATACTGATTGCAAAGCCTGTAGCTGATGATAGGCTAAGTAATAACACAAAGGCTAGTATAATCACACCTAGAATGATATACAAGGTATTATTTCGACCTAATTTATCAGAGACCGTGCCCCAAATCACGCGCCCTAGACAGTTACTCAAGGAGTAAAGACTGACATAAAAGGCTGCGGTTGTTGGGGTTAAGCCAAACATCTGCTGACCGATAACTGAGGCATTTGCCGCAATCATCAGGCCTGAGAAAGCGCCTGTAAACATCATTAAGAAAATGATATAAAAAGTAGGTGTTTTCAGCATATCTAGCCAATTTTTATTGACTTTATCAAGCTTTTCTTGCCCTGCTACAGGTTGCGCAGTTTTTGGTGTCTGATTGCCTGATGCAGATTTGATAAACAAACTTGCGATGAGGATAATCACCATATAGGCAATTCCTAAAACTCGGAAGGCAAAAGTGACATCATAATTTTGGATAAAGAAATTGGCAATCGGTGCCGCAATAATCGCAGCCCCGCCCATACCAGCGGTAATGATACCTGCTGCAAGGCCTTTTTTATCAGGGAAAAGTTTAATGGTGTTACTCAGACAACCTGAGTAAGCCAAACCTTGACCGATACCTGCCAAAAGGCCATAAGTCAGATAAAGCATGGTTGGACTTGTTGCTAAACCAGATAGGCAAAAGCCAAGACCAAACATGAGACCACCAACTGTAATCGACCATTTTGCCAGACCACGGTCTGTGAAAAAGCCACCTATAATCATGGGAATGGGTGCGACTGCTGAATTTATCGTAAAAGCCAGCATAATTTCGGGCATACCCCAACTTTTTGTCGCACTTAGTGGTCCTGCAAAGACGCTAAAGGCATAGATAGCCCCTGTACAAAGTAAGACCACCGTTGAGGCGATAAGTACTTGCCATCTGTTCATATTCTGTTTCATATTTTTCTCCGTCTTTTATCGCATAATGCGATGAAGGCTTATGTCAACTTATCGACAACAACAGTTTTACCTGCAATGCGGCCAAAGGTGAAGATATCTGTTAAGGAATTCCCACCCAAGCGATTACCGGCATGAATCCCACCAGCTACTTCACCAGCTGCGTAAAGTCCTGAAATGATTTTGCCAGACTGATCTAAAACATGGGTTTTAGTATCAATTTTCAAACCGCCCATGGTATGGTGAACCGCTGGTTTTCTTGGTGTTGCGTAGAATGGTGCTGTGACAACTTTCAAATCAAAGACGTCTTTACCAAATTCTGGATCTTCACCTTGATCAACGTAGGTATTATAGTTGTTAATCGTTGTCACGAAGGTTTCAGGGTCAATTGACAGTTGTTTAGCCAACTCTTCAAGCGTATCTGCTCTGTACAACGTGCCATTTTCAACTTGTCTATCAATTTTCTCTTGACTGGTATTATAAGCTGTATTTTTGATATGTTCATCCGCAATCAGATAGAATAAACCACCATTATCAATCGCTGCTTGAGTTAATTGGTCACGGCTACCATATTCATTGACAAAGCGCTTACCGGATGTATTCACCATGATAAAGTTTTGAGGTGGCACTTGTAGCCCACTGAATAAAGCACCGGTTTCAGGGTCAGATACTGGCATCATTTGAGAGAAGCCCATCCCGGTCAAATCTGCACCAGCACTTTGACCTAAGATAATCCCGTCACCTGTAATCGCAGGTGAATTGGATGTCTTAATGTCATCATCAATATCTGTCCAATAGGTATTGTAGGCTTTAAGCATTTGCGTATTGGCACCGAAACCTCCGGTTGTTAGGATAACTGCTTGGGCGCGAACAGTTACCTTGCCTCCTGCTAATCCTGTCCCTTCGATACCTGTGACGTTACCATTTTCAATAATTAAAGCATCAACTGGCGTATCTGTAATGATTTTTCCGCCATTATTTTCAACAAAGGTTTGCAAGGCAGAAACGAAAGCGTAGCCTTCACTTTTCAATGGCTTGTGACCACGACGCCACAGTGCGCCAACGGGCATCGTCACTTCTTCTTGGTCAAATGCAACGCCGATTTCTTCCAACCATTTCACAGACTCTAAAGCACGGTCAGTCAAGATTTTAACTAAATCATATTGACCATAGATGACATTACCAAGTTGGTCTGTCCGTTTGCCGCCGAAATAAGTTTGCAGTCGATGGAAAATAGCTGAATCAAACAAATAACCTGTTTGACCATCGATATCACTGAGATAAGCTGCAACTTGTGTTTTAAAGACTCTAAAATCTTCTAAGTATTCTGCATCGATTTGACTCTCGTCAATTGCGGCCATTTCTTGTAGCGTGTGACTCTCACCTGCATTGGCTGCAAATGTATTTTGCCAAACTGGATCTGCTGCGTTCATTGGCCCACCTGTCCGGACGGTATTGCCACCAACTGCTGGGAATTTCTCAACGACAATTACGCGTTTCCCTTGTTGTAAG
>ERZ724524.2749-NODE-2749-length-11305-cov-5.420889_pt1 | contig 11305 bp, 12 predicted proteins | sample MGYA00376057_ERZ724524 | MGnify/ENA primary metagenome ERZ724524 (study PRJEB28724, sample SAMN07190888) | wastewater metagenome | isolation source: influent of sewage treatment plant in Hong Hong | place: USA: Christiansburg, Virginia | collected 2016-03-01 ...
CCCTCACAGCCTCACAACACCGCCCCCGCCAACTCCCTACAAAGGAGCCGCACCCGATTGACATTGGCCCACCAGCACCTGGCCCAGCTGACACCGTCGGTACGCCAAGCCGTCCTGGCCAACGCCCGCAGCCGGGTCTGTTTCCAGCTCGGATCTGACGACGCCCATGCGGTGGCCAAAACCACCACACGGCTCGATGCCGAGGACTTCATGGGACTGGAGCGTTTCGAGGTCTACGCCTCGCTGGCCGCTGGCGGGCAGATCACCGACTTCGGTTCGGGGCGAACCATCGCTCCACCGGCATCGATCAGCGACCCGAGAGTGGTGCGACGCCGGAGCCGGGAACGCTACGGGCAGGACCGCCAAGCGGTTGAGGACCAGCTGGCCGACGCTGTCGGCCAGCCACCAGATAAGGGTGGGAATGGGATCGGGCAGCGCCCACGGAGGCAGTCGTGAGGTGTCCGGTCGCCCGTCCGGTCGTGTGGTCAACCCCGGGCCGGGGAACCTGTGCTGGCACCGCCAGGGTCACCCCGGAGGAGCCGACTGGTATGCACTCTGGAGGTTGTCTGTGAGTGCTCGCCGGGTCGGACCGAGAGCCCTGGCCAGACTGAGCGACGGACTCACCCAGCGGGACCGCGACATCCTGGAATCCGTCAGGCGGTTCCGGCTGCTCGACGCACGGCAGATCGAACAGCTCCACTTCACCGGCCACGCCACGCCGCTGGCCGCAGCACGAGCTGCCCGCCGGGTACTGGCCCGCCTGGCCCGTCACCGACTGCTGATCCGCCTCGACCGACGGGTCGGCGGGGTGCGAGCTGGATCGGCCGGACATGTCTACGCCCTCGGACCCATCGGCCACCGTCTCCTCAGCGGGGACAGCCGGAGACGGTGGCGGGAACCATCGACCGGGTTTGTTGACCACACACTGGCCATCGCTCAGCTGGTCGTGGATGCTCGAATCGCCGAGACGGCCGGAACCCTGGAGTTGGTCGACTACCAAACCGAGCCGGACTGCTGGCGCAGCTTCCAGCCAGGACTGGGCGGTGTCGAGACACTCAAACCCGACCTGTACATGGTGACCGCCACCAGCCAGACGGAGCTGGTCTGGTTCATCGAGATCGACCTGGGCACCGAATCCGGTGGCGCCATCGGACGGAAATGCCGGACCTACCACGACTACTGGACCACCGGCACCGAACAACACCAAATCGGCGTGTTCCCCAAGGTGCTGTGGACAACCCCCAGCGAACGACGGCGAGAGTTCTTGCAGCGGACCATCGCCGGACTGCGAACCGTCGAGCGGGACCTGTTTGCGGTCACCACCACCAACAAAGCGGTGGAGGTCCTCGCCGGAGGCGAAACGGTGGACTTCTCCGGAGGCCGACCGTGAGGCTGCCCAGGAACCAGATCATCGAGGGCGACGTCCGCCACGTGCTGCCCACCCTGCCGGACGCCTCGGTCGACTGTGTCATCACCAGCCCGCCCTACTTCGCGCTGCGCAACTACGGGGAGGACGAACAGATCGGGCTGGAAGCCTCGATTGAGCGGTGGGTGGAGCAGGTCGTTGACGTCGTCGAGGCCAGCGGGCGGCTACTCAAACCGACCGGGAGTCTGTGGCTCAACCTTGGCGACAGCTACAGCCGACACGCATCGGCCGGAGCACCCGCCAAGAGCCTGCTGCTCGGACCGGAACGAATCGCCCTGGAACTGACCCGGCGTGGGTGGACCGTCCGAAACAAGATCGTCTGGGCCAAAACCAACCCGATGCCCTCCTCGGTGAAGGACCGGCTCAGCTGCACCTGGGAGAGCATCTATCTGCTGACCCGCAGCCGTCACTACTACTTCGACATCGACGCCATCCGCGTGCCCCACCGCACCACCAGAACAGTCGGCGGCACGACGGGAAGCACCACCGAGACGGCAGGGCGGACAGCATCCATTGCCAAGCCGGACTGGGCCGGACCGCTGGCCGGGAACCAATCCGGGCTGAAAGCCGCCAAGGCAGCCGGGAGAGCCGGACACCCGGTCGGCAAGAACCCCGGCGACGTCTGGCACCTGGCCACCTCCAACTACCGCGGCGCCCACTTCGCCACCTTCCCCGAACAGCTCGTCACCCGACCGCTCCTGGCCAGCTGCCCGCAGCGGGTCTGCACCAACTGCGACAAGCCGTGGCAACGCGGCACCCACCGCCTGGTAGGGCACCTGGCGGTCGCCGGGGAGCTGGAACCGGGCTGTGACTGCGGTGCTGCGCATCGGCCCGGCATCGTGCTCGACCCATTCCTCGGAGCCGGAACCGTGGCCGTCGCCGCCCAGCGCCACGGCCGGGACTGGCTCGGGGTCGAGCTCAACGCCGACTACGCCCGGCTGGCACGGGCACGAATCGAGAACGAACGACAGAAGCCGCCCGCAAAAGCGGCCTGAACAACAACCGAAACTGCAATATGCAAGGAGAACAACGACATGGAGAACCAACCACGACAACCACATGAACACCACGGCGAGAGCCAGCGGCCAGACGATGGCGCCGGACCAAGGGACGGGAGCGACCAGGACCGCACCAGCCAACGGGCAGAAGCCCCGAACTGGCCGACACCCAAGATCTACGCGGCGTCACTGTCCGACTACAACGCCGGAGTGCTGCACGGAGCCTGGATCCGGGCCGACCAAGACGAAGACGAGATCGAGGAGGCCATCACGGCCATGCTGGAACGATCCAGCCAGCCCGGAGCCGAAGAGTGGGCCATCCACGACTACGAAGGCTTCAGCGGCATCGAGCTGTCCGAGTACGAACAGACCGACACCATCGCCCGGCTCGGTGCAGGACTGGCCGAACACGGACCGGCCTTCGCCCATTGGGCCGACTGTGTCGGCACAGGCGACCAAGACCTCCTCGACCAATTCCACCAGCACTACCTCGGACACTGGGACTCGATGGAGGACTACGCCGAGCAGCTACTCGACGACCTTGGGATAGATACCGAAGGGCTCGGGCCGGAGATGCTACGACCGTACATACGGCTCGACATCGAGGCGTTCGCCAGGGACCTGGCCTGCGAGCTGCATGTCGGGATTGATGGGGATGGGGTGCATGTGTTTGAGGCATAACGATTTCTTCAGGCCCCGATCCTTCTCATCACTCCGAACCTCGACCGTTCAATTAGGCAACAATTCCAAATCCCGAATTGACTGAAATATGGAAACATCGTCCTTGCCGTATCCAGCAACATCCGCCAGAGTTGCCGCGAGGGAACCCGAGGAGAACGAGGGGCTCGTGTACTGTGGAAACACTTCAGGCAGGACATTCAACCCGGAGACTTTGCCGGGAGCCTCAAATAGCCTGTAGTTGATCTTCATCTCATCCGACGGACGCAGAGCACTCCAGGCAAAGACGCTGGAGACCGGAGACTCGGGTGACGATGGAGCCGCAACAAGGAACACCTCGTAAGGCGTGGGCTCAAAGAACCCCGCCATGCTGACTGCGTCGTACAATCCGCGAGCGTCCTGGTACCTATCCTCCAGATAAGGCCCAAGCCACTGCTCAAGATACCCCTCCCGAATGTCCACCTCAATTCTCGGATGGTGTCTGTTGAAGGAAACGAGGCGCTCATCAGTCTGCTTGGCGAATCTCCGCATGGGGTGAGCCCGATCGAGTCGAGCCCCTGTCGTCATGCCGACCACCTCGCAGCCGTAAGGGAGTTGCAGGTGTTCGGCGTAGTGCAACGAAGCCAGGGGACTCCCAAACCGCCCTATGTCAAGCGTGCTACATGACGTAACTCCTGCAGATTGACCTAATACACGTAGAACAGTAGATCGGCCAAAGTCCTCCTGATAATAGAAGTGCATGGGCTTGATCATTCCCGTCAGCAGCTGGTCGACCGGATCCATAGCAAGACGGGCAGCCTCTCTGATGTCGGAAAGGACTCGCACATCATCCTGCAGAGCTAGACCCGAGTCCTCTTTTGCTGAAGGGGGTCTCCCAACGAGGTCGTTCGCAGCAACCGACCAACGCCCTGCGCGAAATCGCGTCGCAGGGAATTCCAGCACTTGGTGGACTTCAAGAGTCCTTCCACCAAGCTCGCCCTTGGCATCCGCCCATGCAGCCGCAAGTTGGCGTTCTTGGCCAGGGTCGGTCGTTGCAACAGCGAAGATGGGTGTCCCACCAAGGTCCCCTGCCGCGTAGCAACCGTGTAACGGGCGTAGAGTTCTGGTTGCTCGACCCTCGGCGATGTGGGTCTCCCAGATCACGTCGCCAGGGATCGGCTCCCCGATGCCACAGACTGCAAACTTCTTGGGCGAGTTGGGAGTTCCGAGAACGTCCGTCCATGCCGCCAGCCCGATTGCCGGAATTGGCATCCTCCCGAGCCTTCGGTGACACATCCCGCCAACAGCGACTGCGATGGCCCGACCGAACGACATCTCGACTAACGGCACCCTACCTGGCAGGACCTGCTCCACGGCTGTCAAACCCGCAAGAGTCAAACGCTCTAGGGCGGCTACGAGATCACCATCAGCGCCGAAGAAGCGACGGGCGTGAGCAAGAGCCGCTGCGGCATCAGTTGGATTGGAGCGTGTCGAGTCCAACTCCAGGAGAGCCGCAGCAATCGCCAGTTCGGAGTCTGACAAAACCGACAGGCGCTTGAAGTCCGGATCGACAATCTCGGTTCCAGCTTCCTCTATGAGCTCGGCCAAAGTCGGACCATATCGCCAGCCAACTTGTGACTGCGCAAGCTCGCTGACAGCGGGAATGATTCTCGCAGCACCACTTTGTCGTTCGGTCGGAGAAAGGCTATCGACGAGCCACCGTCGACGCTGCTCGTGGAACCATGGCTGACCATCGACGGTTTGTGTGAATATGCGCTCCGACTTCAGCGTGTCAACCGTGTTGAACCAGTCGGATTCACCCACTTCTAGCGTCTCTAAGACGAGTTGGACCGGTAGTGGACGTCCGATCATACATAGTTGCCTCGCTGCTGTTCGGCAAGTTGGGGTGAGCCCGTCCCACCTAGATTGAATGAGCTTGCCGAATTTGGCGTTTATAGGTTCGCTACCCAGTTGTCCACCGGTCTCAAGATGTCGTATCAGGTCACCTAGATGTAGCGGGTACCCCCCTGTCTGATGGTGAACTTCTGGAGTTCTCGCCTCGTCCAGACCTGCTGCCACAAGGGCCTCTCGGACTGCAGATTCGCTCAGGCCGTCAACCCGAATGGTTCTCACGTCATATCCGCCGACCGAATCAAGTAGCTGAAGCGTCCGGGCGCCCTCCTCGCTTGTGTCCTGCAACGTAGCCTTCAGGCCAACTCTCGCGGGAAGCATCCGAGCAAGATCTGCTAGTCGTCTGATATCGGTTTCTGGAAGAATTTCGATCCGATCTAGACCGATGGAAAACTCGTCGCGTCCTGATACTTCCAAAATTTCGCTCGCAAAGGTAACTAATTCTGGCAATACGTTGTCACTTCGAGCCGCTTCGACGCTGGTTGAAAGGCCATTGCTCTCGGTAGATCCAAAAACATCCTTGAACTCGGATGCGAGCTGAATCGATCTCTCGCCAAACCACAACCGCAATCGCTGGAGCAGGGCCTCCTGGATCAGCTGAATAACCAATCCGCCCGACCGTCGGGCAAGCTTGGCTAGAAACTCTTCCGCTTGGTGCCGCCGTGTCGACCAAACATCATCAGCGATGATCTGTCCAACCGCATCGACCATGACATCCAATATCGCGTCCACAAAGGCGCCATCTCGCGAAAAGACCTCCACAGGGGCAGGAGCGAGAGCACCTTGAAAGTCTCTCTGCACATGACGGAGCAGCGCCGTTTTCCCAATGCCTGAATCCCCTACCAACAGAGTCAGTGGAGCATCCGAACTGCGGGCGGACTCAACTAGGTCGGCTCTTCCGAAGAATTGGGTAGCATCCGATTCTGGAGTCATCTGGAAGGGTTTCGGTCAGGCCTGGTCTGCCGTGGAGCGGGCAACAGGGCGGTGCGGGGGGAGGTAGCGGGTTTCCGCAACCGTACCGGACGCTATTGCGCAGCCGTCGACCTCATTCTGTCAGCGTCCATACAAACGCAACCCCCGATCTCGGGAAGATCCAGCCGTCTAGGTCGACTCGGATGGTGTCGGTGTGGGTCTTGGCTGGGGCTCGTTCGATGCGAGTTGGTCGAATCGACGGGACAAGGTCAAGGGTGCTGACGCTGGCTATCCCGCAGCCGGAGTAGTCGAACTGCAGGCTGAGGTCTCGGGTGGGCTGCTCGATTGAGAAGAAGAGCATGTTGGCGTTAGCTGCGATGGTGGTGCGGTAGGTGTAGGAGATGGTGACGGGCTCGGCGACACGCATGACGTCATCACCGACGGCAACGGAGTACGTCTGCCCGTGCTTCCGCGCGGAGCGTCGAATCGGTCGCTCGTCGCCGTCAACGGTGAAGGCCAGTAGCTCGAATGCACCGGTGGTTGCGGCATCGACGTTGCTACTCGGGCCGATGTACCAGCCTGTGGTGCCGTCGTTGGCATTTGCGAGTTCGTCGTACTCGGCACGGTCTGACGTGCAGACGAAGCGGCGCTGTTGGTGTCCAGGGATGGTGGTGTATTCCCAGCGGACGGTGACAGAGAACATGTCCGGGCTATCCGAGCTGGTGGGACGTCGTTTGGACGTCCCACACCCCATGGGGTGTGGTGCCAGCCGGATGGAAAGGTTGGCGTCATGCCAGCGCTCGGTGGCTCGGATGGCTTGGTCACGGATGTCGGTGTAGATCTCGTGAGCGAACTCAGCGTTGTCGAGGCGGAGGGCAAGGCTGTTGGAAATGATGCCGTCGAGCAGCTCAGGCGTGGCGACACGCTTCAGGTCATCGTGGTTGGCGGCGAAAGCCTGGAGGACGGCGTCACGCATGACAGGAGCCTGCTCGGTGAGGATGGAACGGAGACGGTGTTCTTCGAGCTGGTCTTGTTCTCGGCGGAGATAGGCGTCGAGCCAGACGGAGAGAATGCCTGCGCCGACCAGGATGCCGCCGAGTTCGGTGAGTGGAAGTAGGCCGTACCAAGCGGTTATGTTCTGGATGCGGTGGCCGATGGCGATGAGTGCTGCTCCAGCTACGACCAGTAGGACCACGCTGAGGAGGGTCTTGGTCTTTCGTAGTTGGGTGAGGGTTTCCTTCATGTGTGTATGAAACCATTGTAGCAAATTGTTTGTACGCAAAGAAGAGGCACCTTGGTCACTCGGTTAAGCGCTTTGGGTGCCTCTTCTTGGATGCCGAGAACGGCTCAGGGCCGCTCAGGACATCTTGGTGTGCGGCGTGTCAGCCGCTGCCTCCTCCAACCATGGTGCTCACCTCCTCTCGGTGCGGTGGCTCGTCAAGCGAGCCGTTGGTGATTTCGACGGCAGCACCCTTCAGCGCCGCCACCAGTCTTGGTCCCACATGCGAGCCCCTTCCGTGTCCGACAACACGCGCGACCTTATCAGTAGGCTATGGGCTTGGCGGGTGGTGTCGGCTGTGATCGCCCCTCGTGGCCCGAGACCGAACCAGAGACCGTGCAGTTGCTGAGGCGTTCGGTGCTCGGGTGCGGGAGCTACGGCTGGAGCGAGGCATGACCCAGGAGGGTCTGGCCGAAGCGGCAGAGCTGCATGCGACGTTCGTGTCGAACTTGGAGCGGGGCTACCGGGTGCCGTCGCTTCCGACGGTGCTGCGGGTGGCGGCGGGGTTGGGCGTCAGCGTGAGCAACCTTGTCGATGGGGTCGAAGCCTGAGCTGACCTGGCAGAGCATCCTGAGATTGCCTGTTGCGCTGGGAGGGAATCAGCGCCATCCTCACCCGCCGTCACCTCCAGCGGAAAGGCCCAGGGCTCCAGGATGTTCGAGGTTCGTCGTCGCAGAGATTTGGTCCGAGAGCTGGCTTCGCTGCGCCGTGAGCTTGGCGAGCTGAAGGTTGGGTTGGCGGAGCAGGTCACGACTCGGCGGCTGGTGGTGGTCGATGGGGACGGCGTGCAGCGGGTGGTGGTCCGAGCCGACCAGACGACAGGGTCGGTGTTGGTCCGGGTGGACGCGGCCGCTGGTGAGACAACTGGGGTGGAGTTGTTCGCGGTTGAGCCGGTCAATGATGTTGGGACGGCTGAGGCTGGGGTTGCGTTGTACCAGGCTGGGGAGGTGGCGGGCTCGTGGCCCGCGGGCTGAACAGATGCCGTTGGGTTCTCGGGCTCGTGGTGTCACTTCGTTGTCACGACAGGAGCGTCCGGGCGTGTTCCAATGCCTCTGAACCGAAACCACCAAATATGAAGATGGTGGTTGGTGTTGTCAATTCTACTGCTGCGTGTACGCAGTCGTTCGTGGTAGAATATGAAGGAAAGGAAATGACATATGGATGAGGAACAAGCCAAACGACTGGGAACGTTTCTGCGGGCACGACGCGAGGAGCTGGGCTGGTCATCGAGACGGCTGGCGGCGGAGTGTGAGATGAACGACGCCACCATTGTGCGGATCGAAAACGGACAGTTCGCCGCCCCCAAACCGGACAAGTTGTCACGGATCACCGAGGCCTTGGGGCTGAGCCTGTCGGACGTGTTCGCCCTGGCGGACTACGCCGCACCGAGCGACCTGCCGCACTTCATGCCCTACCTGCGGACCAAATACCGGGATCTACCCAGCACTGCGGTCGAGGAGATCGAACGCTACGCCGCCCGGCTGGCCAAACGACACGGCGTGGCCCTGGAGGGCCCGGCACCAGGAGAAGACGAATCCGACGAACACGAGGAGCCAGACGAAACGAAAGGAGGAACATCATGAACCAACAGAGGACACCAACCAGGAGCGCGCTTGCCGGGCTACGAGCAGTCATCCCCGCCAGACGGTTGCATCAGGGAGAGGCTCTGCGCGTGGCCGAGCTGCAAGCCAACCGGCTCCGCCAACACTTCGACATCGACTGCCCGACACTTCCCAGCGACGTCATCTTCGAGATGCCCCGCATCGCGGTCCGGGTGGACCACGAGCTGCCTGCCAGCGGCACAACACACTGGGACGGGCGACGCTGGATCATCACGCTCAACGGATCAGAATCGCCGCTACGGCGCCGCTTCAGCCTGTTCCACGAGTTCAAACACATCATCGACCACCACGCCCGCATCAATCTGTACGGACCAGACGGTGACCGAGCAGCGGCGCAACGGGCTGAACAAGCTGCCGACTACTTCGCCGCATGTGCCCTGATGCCCAAACGGTGGGTCAAACGACTCTGGGGTGAAGGCACCCAGGCCATTCCGGCCCTGGCCGACTCCTTCGAGGTGTCCACCGCTGCCCTGCGGTTCCGACTCGATCAGCTCGGGGTGCGGGAGCCGACCCCACGCTGCGGTGGGGTGACCAGCTACCAACGATTCAAGGTGTATCGACCTGTGGGGGTGGCAGCGTGAACGCTGCGACAACAAGCAATCAACCCGACGATGGGGCCCGCGCGCGGGCCCTTATCTATCTCCGGGTGTCGACCAAGGACCAGGCCGAAGCCGGACGAGATGTGGAGGGCTACTCCATCCCCGCCCAACGCGAAGCTTGCCGTCGGCGAGCCGAAACGTTGGACGCCGACGTGGTCGAGGAGTTCGTTGACCGAGGCGAATCCGCCAGGTCGTCGGATCGGCCCGAGCTGCAACGGATGCTGGCCTACGCGGCCGACCACTCCATCGCCTACCTGATCGTCCACAAGGTTGACCGGCTGGCCCGCAACCGATCCGACGACGTCACCATCCATATGGCGCTCCAGGCTGCCGGGGTGCGGCTGGTGTCGTGTTCGGAGAACATCGACGAAACACCATCGGGCATGCTGTTACACGGCATCATGAGCTCGATCGCGGAGTTCTACTCACGGAACCTGGCGAGCGAGGTCATCAAGGGATCGGTGCAGAAAGCCAAAGCTGGTGGGACGATCAGCAAGGCACCCTGCGGGTACCTGAATGTCCGGAAGGTGGTCAACGGGCGGGAAGTCCGAGCGGTCGACATCGACTCGCAGCGTGGCCCGCTGATGCGCTTCGCGTTCGAGGCCTACTCTGGCGGTGACTGGACCATCCGAGACCTGCTCGAAGAACTCACCCAGCGAGGGCTGACCACCACACCAGGACCGAAGACGCCGTCCAAGCCGCTGGTGGTGTCGCACTTCCACCGGCTACTCCGGCATCCGTACTACAAAGGCTGGGTGCGCTACAAGGGCGTCGAGTACCCGAACGGGCAACACGAAGCGCTGGTTGACGACGCCACCTGGCAGAAAGTCCAAGACCAGCTCGACGCCAAAGGCCGCTCCGGTGAGAAGAGACGCAAGCACCATCACTACCTGAAGGGCACCGTGTTCTGCGGGGACTGCGGCAGCCGACTGATCGTGTCCAGAGCAACCAACCGACACGGCACCACATACCCGTACTTCATCTGCGTCGGACGGCAACAGAAACGGACCGCCTGCGCCCAGGCAGCCATCCTGATCTCCGAGGTTGAGGAGCTGGTCGCCCAGCACTACAAGACGATCCAACCCAGCCAGAAGACCCTCAGCGAGCTGCGAGACCTGATTGTTGAGGAACTCGCCGTCCAGCGAGACGAATCCGAGACCGAACGCTCAGCAGGGCAACGGCGGATCCGCAAGCTTCACGACGAACGGCAGAAGCTGCTTGAAGCCCACTACGCCGACGCCATCGGGCTGGACCTGCTCAAGTCCGAGCAGACCCGGATCTCACGGGAACTCGAACAGACCGAAACACGGCTCGACGCTGTCGATGTGGCCTACGACACCGTCAAGACCAACCTGGACCACGCTCTGGCATTTGTCGGTGACTGGACCCGGGCCTACCGAACCGCTGAGGGCGACATACGGCGGCAACTCAACCAGTCGATCTTCGAGAAGATCTGGATCGACGACACCGGGACCATCACCAGCCAATTCACCGAACCGTTCAGGACGCTGCTCAGCGACGACGTAACCGTACCCGCACGACTCCGGGCCGAAGAGAAAGCAGGGGCTGAGCCAGACGAGATCGACAGGCTGTGGGAAGCGTTCAGTGCCCGGTGGGAAGCCGAACGACAGCAGGGACGGGAACAGGGCCTGACGGACCCCCAGCACCGTGACGTGGCAACACAGAAGCTGCTGGCGCCCGTTGGGGCGGGCACGAAGAACGAAGCGGACAACGGGACCCAGAACGGCAATTGGGGCGGAAACAACAAACCCCGCCACGGAGAACCGCGACGGGGTTTGAAATACGAGACTCTGGTGGAGCTGACGGGACTCGAACCCGTGACTTCCTGCTTGCAAAGCAGGTGCTCTAGCCAACTGAGCTACAGCCCCAAGTGATCCCAC
>ERZ724524.2755-NODE-2755-length-11298-cov-4.713155_pt1 | contig 11298 bp, 11 predicted proteins | sample MGYA00376057_ERZ724524 | MGnify/ENA primary metagenome ERZ724524 (study PRJEB28724, sample SAMN07190888) | wastewater metagenome | isolation source: influent of sewage treatment plant in Hong Hong | place: USA: Christiansburg, Virginia | collected 2016-03-01 ...
TCGCGCTGAGTTTACTGGGTGTGCTGGTACATTTCTTTGTCAATGAAGAGGCCGTGATTCATGACTGACTCCCTATTTGGTTTAAAAAGCATCATTGCGCTAGCGGTTATTGGATTACTTAGCCTTGCCATTCTGTTGTGGTTCAAAACGCCGCAACTCTTTGTCTATTTCAATCAAGCTTTTTGCCCACATTAATGCGTCAAAATCAGCAGCTAAAACAGCAAAAAAATGACTTTATTTTGCTGTTTATATTAAAAGTCTTAAAATCATTTATTTAGATATTTTATTTATTATTTCATAAGCTTAGCAATTCTTTTGATTTTATGTTTGCGTCATTTTTGATTAAATTTTTTTCACAGTAAAATAACTTGAGAAAAAAATGACCAGCCTGACCCAACTATCACAAGCCATTCATGATGCTCCTCGCTGGCATCAAGCAGAGCAACTTCAAAATCCAGAAGAAATCAGCATTATCCCTCTCCACGATAAAGCATTAGGTGCAGTGGTTTTCGGCTTAGATGCGCGTAAAGCTCAAGCTGGTGAAACGATTCACCGACTGAAATAAGCCCTTGCTGAGCATTTAATCTTAATCTTTAAAAAGCAAAGTTTAGATGATTTTCAATACTTAGTCCTTGCCAGTTATTTTGGCTCTATTTTTCGCTCAAGTGCAGATAATCCTGTACTTGCAACACAGTCTGATACAGGCCACCCCACCCGATGTAATTCCAGTCTCGAATGCAGTTGGTCAAGGCGATTACACGGGTCATGGTGAACTTTCACCGCATGCAGATCACCAATGGACACCGCAACCCTATTTCGGCTCGTTACTCTACGCCATAGAACTTCCCGAAGATGGTGGACAAACCTCTTGGTTCAATACCATTAAAGCTTATGACGCTTTAGACAAGGACACTCAAAAACATATTGATCAATTACAACTAATTACCTACAACCCTTTTGCCCGCTCACAAAACAATAAAGGTACAGGTGGTTATAGCGACACGCCCTATTACCGTTTTAAAGATCAACCGATTATTGGACATGCTTATCCACACCCCTTAGTGCGCACTCACCCTGAATCTGGGCGTAAAGCACTTTGGCTCAATACGCGTTCAGAAGTAGAATTAGTCAATTATGAAGATCAGGCAGGCAATGCTTTAATTGAAAAACTACGTGAACACTTACTCAAACCGGAGTTCCGTTATGAACATCAATGGGAGGAAGGTGATATCGTATTTTGGGATAACCAAGTCACACTTCATTCACGACAACCGTTCCCATCAGATCAGCGTCGGTTACTTAAACGCATTAGCTTGGCTGGTGGGCGACCTTTCTAAGCCTTTTCATTACAGAATGGGCATCTTGGCAAAAATAAAAACAACTTCAAGATGCCCTGATCTAATTACAAGCAAAGCCAATCTGAATATCTCATCTGAAGATCAATTCATTTTTATGAATCAATAAAAACCCGCAAACATTCACTTACGGGTTTTCAATTTAAGACTTAAATCAGACTTAGAACAAACGGTTCATCGTATTTAATACCCTAACTCGATGAAATTAACGCTTCAAAGATATCTTCTAGATCACCTTATCAATCCATAACAAAACTATGTTTCGCTAACTTCAGGACAGTCCACCTGAAGGACTTTTTTAGCCCTAAAATGATCAACTTTATGAGCAAACTTTTTCGCCCATATAGACGTTAAGATAGGCACCATAATGGCTGAAATGACGACGCAAGTGGCAATTAATATCGTTGCTGCCGGTGCTACCGCTTCAAATTGTGGAGCCACCTGAGCAATCAACATCGGGGTTGCCGCTGCAGAGCCTGCGGTACTTGAAGCAGCTATTCCCGCAGTTCCATTCCCTTTGGCCAGAAAGATATCTGCCGGAATAAGGAAAAGAGCTGAAACCAATACCACAGTTACCCCAAGAATAATGCCCGGTAATCCTGTTTCTAAAATTAAACTGAAATTAATACTGTTCCCTAAAGCAAAGCCAAAAAATGGAATCATAACTTTCGCTGCTGGAGCAAAGAAATCCATCATTTTTTCATCCAGATTTCCTAAGAGAAAGCCGAATAGAAATGGCAATACTACGCCAACCAGTGCAGCAGGATGAAAAGAAGCTACTCCAGCTGAACCTAGAATTAGCATGGTAAATAAAGGCCCAGATTCAATTCCGATTAGTGCGCCCGCAGCGGCTTCTTCTTTTGTTCCATACTGAGAAGTCAGTGAAGAATAAAGACCAGCATTGGTCATATCAAATGCAACAACAATGGCAAGAATTGAAAAGCCCGCAAACAGAGGCATGCTCAACATTTCATTGGGTTGCATCAAGGAACCCAATATCAGTGCCAGCATCCATGCGACCAATAATTTCGCACCAATCACTGCACCTGCTTTTCTGACTACAGTCCCAGTTGCACGGACATTAATGGAGGCCCCCAAACAAAACGTCCAAACACCTAAAATAGGTACTGCACCGGTAATAATCCCTTTGGTGAATGAGCCGAAATACTCTGCGGTATCTGGAGCAAAGGTATGAATTGTTGCGCCTAATAAAAGTGGGATCAACATCATTCCACCCGGAACTTTATCTATAAATTTTTTTATTTCCATTGCTTAAAACTCCCTCAAATTTCCATTCTGAAGAGTTATGGCTTCGATCAAAAAATAATGATCCGAATATTCCAAACTATCTGATCTATCTCTGTTTGCTTTCAAGCAGATCGATAAATATGACTGTCGTGCAGATCAAAACCATAATTCTTATTGATCATTTCTAGTTTTACATCTGCGCACCAATCATCCATGGTACAAATTCTTCACCGCCAATCCCCAGCGCTTCGCTCTTACTTTGTTCACCCGATGCAACACGGATCAACATTTCAAAGATTTCCTGCCCTTTTTCCGCTACGCTGGACGTGCCTTCCATGATATTTCCACAGTTAATATCCATATCATCTAGCATGCGGTCATACATGGTCGTATTGGTCGCAATCTTGATTGAAGGTGATGGTTTAGCCCCAAAACATGAACCACGCCCTGTGGTAAAAGCCACCAGATTTGCTCCCCCTGCAATTTGACCTGTCGCACCCATCGGGTCATAACCCGGTGCATCCATAAACACTAGACCGTGGGTATCAATTGTTTCGGCATAACGGTATACGCCTTTTAATGGCGTTGAACCACTTTTGGCTACCGCACCCAAAGATTTTTCCAAAATCGTGGTTAACCCCCCTGCCTTATTACCCGGTGTAGGATTATTATCAATACTGCCCTTTTCACGGTCGGCATAGGCTTCCCAAGAATGAATCAAATCGACCAGTTTATGTCCAACTTCAGTATTGACTGCCCGACGGGTCAGCAAATGTTCTGCTCCATAAATCTCGGGTGTTTCAGACAAAATTGCAGTCCCCCCATGAGCGACCAAATGATCTACTGCCACACCCAACGCAGGGTTAGCGGTAATACCTGAATAACCGTCAGAACCACCACACTGTAAAGCTACACACAAATGCGACAACGGCAGTGGCTCACGAGCAATCTGGTTTGCTTCAGGCAAAATTTCTTCTACCAGTGCAATGGCTTTATCAATTGTTTTTTGCGTACCGCCTTCTTCCTGCATCACCAGTGATTGAATCTTGCTGGCATATTCAGCATTTTTAGATTGTAGCAATGGTTTCAACTGATTGGCTTCACACCCTAGCCCGACAATAATAACTGCAGCAAAATTAGGATGCTCCATATAGCCTGCAATGGTGCGACGTAACTGCTTAAGCCCTTCGCCATGATGGTCAATACAGCAGCCAAAGCTATGAGAAAGTGCCACGACCCCATCTACATTTGGATATTTGTCCATCATTTCAGGACGATCAAAATATTGAGCAACTTTTTTAACCACCGTAGCTGAACAGTTCACCGTGCTGATGACGCCGACATAATTTCGTGTCGCCACACGGCCATCCGCACGTTTTATACCTAAAAAAGTACGCGACTGAGGTGCTGTAATCACCGGAATTACATTTTCGCCAAAGGCATAGTCACGATCAAAATCAGCCATTGCCAGATTGTGTACATGCACATGCTCTCCCGCTTTAATGTCCTGAGTCGCAAAGCCAATAATCTGTCCATAACGCAAAATGGCATCGCCCTGAAAAATATTTTCTAATGCAACTTTATGCGCGGCTGGAATTTCTTCCAATGTTACCGTCTGTTCGGAAACGATAGACTGTGGGGCTAAATGGATTTTTGCAATTGCAATATTATCATTGGGATGTAATTGAAGGATATGAGATAGATTCGTCATTGTGTGCTTCCTTTCTGAATGCTGACTGTTTGACATAAATTCCATGCCTTTCGCTGGCGTGATCAAACATCAAATGCCTGATTGATTTTCATCATAGTCTTTTTATTTTTGACAATCTGTGATATTTACTACACACATTGTTGAATCCAATTGGACAATCTATGTCTGCAAGAATACCTCCTCTGCATCTTATTTATGCTTTTGAAGCTGTAGTCAGGCATTCCTCTTTTTCTAAAGCTGCCGATGAACTCAATGTCACCAGAAGTACTATTTCACACAGAATTCAAACGCTAGAAAAACTCCTCAATACTATTTTATTCGAACGCACCACACGCAAGCTGAATTTAAGTGCTACAGGGGCTTCCTATTATTTGGCAGTTAAAGAAGCTCTGCTTTCTTTAGACAATCTGAACAAAATTAATTCTCATAACCGATACAAAAAAACCATTACCATTTCTTCACCACCCACCTTTGCCAACATCTATTTGCTGCCACGATTAAAAGATTTTCTGGATCAACATCCGGATATTGAGATTGCGATTGAAATCGCAAAATCACAGCTCGACTATGAAATCAGCAAAGTTGATTTCGATATTCGATATGGCAGCGGTGTATATCTGGGTATGCAAAGCCGCCAGATCAGCAGGGATACCATCTTTCCAGTGGCTTCGCCCTACTATGTCAAAAGCAAAAATATTCGCCAACCTCGAGATCTGGAAAACTGTGATTTTCTGAGGAGTTATCTGGAACCTTGGTCATCTTGGTTTACTCAAGCCCATCTGGACTGGAAAGAGCCAACTCAAGGCCATCGTTTTGAAGATTTATCACTACTTTACCATGCCGCTCAAAACAGCTGGGGGGTCGCATTAGCAAGAGAATCTTTGGTAAAAAAGCAAATTAATCAAGGGACGCTGGTTCAACTGTTTGACATTACCGCCAAACCCCATTTTCAATATTATGCAATTATCGATCCTAGAAAGAATTTGTCTGACGAAGCAGTGATGTTTATTGAATGGCTATGTAGAACTTGATTTTTTATACAAGCTGACACTAAAAAACCCGCAAGCATTCACTTACGGGTTTTCAATTTAAGACTTAAATCAGACTTAGAATAAACGGTTCATACCATTTAAAGTTGCAACACGGTACGCTTCTGCCATCGTTGGATAATTGAACGTGGTTTCAACAAAATATTTAATTGTGTTGTTACCACTATTCATCACTGCCTGACCAATGTGAATAATCTCTGAAGCATTGTTCCCAAAGCAATGCACACCTAGAATTTCCAAAGTGTCACGGTTGAATAAAATTTTCAATTCACCAACAGTATCACCGGTAATTTGTGCACGTGCCAAATGACGGAAAGATGCTTGACCGACTTCATAAGGAATTTTTTCTTCAGTCAATTGCTGTTCAGTTTTACCAATAGAAGAAATTTCTGGAATGGTATAAATACCCGTCGGAATATCTGTTACAGGTTTAACCCCTTCTTCACCACTCATATTTGCACCAGCGCAACGACCTTGGTCATAAGCAGCAGAAGCAAGGGATGGCCAACCAATCACGTCACCCGCAGCGTAAATATTTTCCACTTCCGTTTGGTACTGATCATTCACCATGATTTGACCACGGCTGTTTGGCGTAATACCGACATTTTCCAGCCCCAAACCATCGGTATTACCCGAACGACCGTTACACCATAAAATGGCATCGGCTTTAATTTTCTTACCACTTTGTAAATACATGACTACATGATCATCAAATGTTTCAAGGTGATCAATTTGTTCGTTGTGACGAATCAACACCCCTTGTTCACGTAAACGGTAAGACAAGGCATCTGAAATTTCATCATCAAGATAACTTAACAGCTTAGGCTGAGTATTGATCAAATCGACTTTATGGTCGAGTCCAATAAAGATTGATGCATATTCACAACCAATAACACCTGCACCATAAATGATGATTTTTTGAATTGGAAAATCCAAGTCCAAAATTTTGTCCGAATCAAATACACGTGGATGATTAAAATCAAGTACAGATGGACGATATGGGCGTGAACCCGTCGCAATCACCAACTGTTTAAAAATAATGGTTTCTTTAATCCCATCATCACTAAAAATCAGTACTGTATTTTTATCTTGGATGTATGCACGGCCATGATAAATATTAATTTTATTTCGGTCATAAAAACGTGAGTGTGTATCAACCTGTTGTTGAATCACTTTATGTGCATTGCGTAATACTTGCTTCATGGTGAACTGTTTCCAGTCACCCACTTTTTGGAACATTGGATCACGTTGGTAACGGATAATGCTCGATACTGTTTGACGCAATGCTTTACTTGGAATGGTACCCACGTGTGTACAGTTACCACCTAACTGCTCACGCATATCAATAATTGCAACACGCTTGCCTGATTTAGCAAGTTTCATTGCCGCGCCTTCACCAGCAGGGCCTGAACCGAGAACTACCGCATCGTATTTAACGAAAGTTCCGCTAACGACCTCTTTTTTACGTGGCATTCAACGCTCCTTTAATCAATTCTGTCGCCAATCTTCTGTATATTATGACTTAAACACAACTCATTTGGTGTATTTACCTAGCATATATTGCATGATAACCACATTTATTAAATGAATACCATTTTCACCCTATTTAGACTCAACTTCGCTATAATAAAAGAGCTTTTTTTAGCATCTCCCCCGTCTAAAACAGTGGAAAAGTTGACTATGTCTGAAAACCGTAAACCTGAACAGGGTGTTAAGCTTCGTGGCGCAGAAAAGGTCGCTCGTATACCTGTAAAAGTTATACCTACGGTTGAAACGCCACGTAAACCAGATTGGATTCGCGTCAAAATGGCGGCTCCAGATGAAGTTCAACGCATTAAAACCACTTTACGTGCACAAAAATTACATACCGTTTGTGAAGAAGCGGCTTGTCCGAACTTACCTGAATGTTTCGGTGGTGGTACAGCAACCTTTATGATCATGGGTGATATCTGTACCCGTCGTTGCCCGTTCTGTGACGTTGCACATGGTCGTCCAAACAAGTTAGACCCTGATGAACCACGCCATATGGCTGAAACCATTGCCAACCTTAAATTGAAATATGCAGTTATTACTTCAGTAGACCGCGATGATTTACTCGATGGCGGTGCACAACATTTTGTCGATTGTATTCAAGAAGCACGTGCTCTCAGCCCAACAACCTTATTAGAAATTTTAGTACCAGATTTCCGTGGTCGTATGGATATTGCACTGCGTATTATGACTGAATGTCCGCCAGACGTATTCAACCATAATATTGAAACTGTGCCACGTTTGTATAAAGCAATGCGTCCAGGTTCAGATTACCAGCATTCGCTTAACTTGTTGAAAATGTTTAAAGAATACTGCCCTGATGTTCCAACAAAATGTGGCTTGATGGTTGGTCTAGGTGAAACTGAAGAAGAAGTACTGGCACTGCTTGATGACCTTCGTGCACATGATGTGGACTACATCACCATTGGTCAGTATTTACAACCATCTAAACAGCACGCACCACTTGACCGTTTTGTAACCCCTGAAGAATTTGAACGCTATACCGCACATGGTCAAAAACTTGGTTTCAAAAATATCTGGGCTGCACCTATGGTGCGTTCAAGCTACTTTGCTGATCGTCAATATTATGGCGAGCCCGTTCCAGCGGTACGTCGTAAAGCCGATGCTGCAAAAAAAATTACCGTACAAACCATCGAAGCTTAATTTACAGCACATTCAAAACTAAACCGATCTAGTATGCCAACCTAATCAATTTAGGTTGGCATTTTTGTTCCTTAGATTCTTAAATATTCAAAATACAGGTCATAAAAAATCCCCTATACAAATAGAGGATTCTTTAAACAACCATAGATTAAGCCGCTTGACTCGGCACACCACTATGAAAGCGGAATAAATCATCTGGACTTAAAATCAGATTTTTTTCAACTTCACGAAAGTGCGCAATACGCTGCTGAATATCTTCTTTAGGATTTTTTAACTTTGACGTTTGAGCAACATCCAATGCCAATGCCAAATAATCTTCAAAGTGACGAGATTCAGACTTAAGAAGATAGCGATAGTATTTACCTAAGTCTTGATCTACCAGCGGTGCGAGCGCATAGAAACGCTCACATGAACGTGCTTCTACAAAAGCACCAATAATCATAATGTCAATTAAAGCTTCTGGCTCATAAGTGCGGACTTCTTTACGCAACCCACCTGCATAACGACCTGCACTAATCGATTGCCATTCTTGCCCACGCTTGGTCATCAATTCAAGCACTTGTTCATAGTGCAACATTTCTTCACGTACAAGCTGTGCCAGTTTAACCTGTAAATCTGTAAAAAATGTGTAGCGAAACATCAGGTTCATGGCAGTACCTGCTGCTTTCTTTTCACAATTGGCATGATCTTGCATGAGTAACTCGAGGTTATTCAGCGCCTCATCGAGCCATGCTTGAGGTGTTTCACATCCCAAGAAGCTCAAAACTGGTTTCATGAGATCATCATAATTTATTAACGACATAATTCTAAAAACTTATCTTGCTGCTTTAATGACAGCTTTCATTTGTTGAACGGCTTGAGCCAAACCCACAAATACAGCATCGGCAATAATAGAATGCCCAATATTGAGTTCATGAATTTGCGCAATTTGTGCAATAGGCGTGACATTTTCAAGGTTTAAACCATGGCCTGCATTCACAACTAAACCTTTGGCTGCTGCATATTCCGCACCCTGAACAATACGCTCAAGTTCATGTTGCTGTGCTTCGGCTGTTGTTGCATCGGCATAAGCACCAGTATGCAATTCAATGGTTGGTGCGCCGCAAGCAATCGCCGCATCAATTTGCGCAATATCCGCATCAATAAACAAAGAGACATCACAACCAATTGCCATTAAGGCTTGTGTCGCTGCTTTGACTTCTTCAAAGTGCCCTAAAACATCCAAACCGCCTTCGGTGGTGACTTCTTGGCGTTTTTCTGGAACCAAGCAAACATGCTGCGGCTTAATTTCTTTAGCAAATTCCACCATTTCAGCGGTCACTGCCATTTCCAAATTCATATGTGTTTTCAATAATGGACGCATACGACGGACATCATCATCTTGAATATGACGACGGTCTTCACGTAAATGTAAGGTAATTCCTTCTGCGCCTGCTTGTTCACACATCAACGCAGCATTTACTGGGTCTGGATAAGTGGTTCCACGCGCTTGTCGCAATGTCGCCACATGGTCAATATTTACACCAAGCAATGCAGCCATAACAGTTACCTAACGATAATTAAAATTGAGATTAAGATTGGGATTGAGTATTTTGAATCCACAATTGCCGACTTTTAAGCGGTCGATCACCCAAAAGAGAGCTGATCATCTGCCGATACAGTTGAGCCAACAATTGTAACTGCTCTCGGTTAAAATCCCTACCCTTTTCATAATCACGCATTGAGAGAATTTGCTCTCCTGTTAAGGTTGCACGTGATTGCTGCGCTGTCGGAATAAAACCATCATTGAGCTGAAATAAATAATGTTGTGCTATTTGAATATCATGTTGCTGAGCATCAGTCGTAAAGTCGAGTGCATAACCCAGCTCTTCTAAAAGCGCATGTTCAAATTGACGTAAAATTTGTCTGAGAAATAGATTAGGATTTTCCTGCTGCGCCAGCAATTGTAATTGTTGTAAAGTTTGATGATAAAGCACAAAGGTCTGCGGCATTTCCACTTCGGCTGGACATAAACGAAGAACGACTTCATTCAAATAAAATCCAGAAAAGAATGCATCACCAAAGAAAAAAACCGGCTGATTGACAATTTCAAGTTTGCTAAAGTTTTTAAGTTCCGATTTACCCGATGCCTGCAAACAAATTGGTTGATATTGTGGCGGTGGAGTTTGCCTTAAAATACCATCGACACGCCCGTGCTCTTGCGTAAACAAATGCACAATATGGCTTCGTTCCCGATATTTACGATGATGGATTAAGTAGCCATGCAATATTTCATTGCGCATGAAGAATAAAATCTAATCTTTTTTCTTTTTAGAATCGGTATCTTCGTCATCGCCATCTGGAATGACTGCACCTACGACAGCAGCAGTGCCTTTCACTACGCCCTTCGTGGTTTTATAAGCAATTTTTACAGGAACAGTAACAAGTTTATGAATACAGCCTTGCAGGAATAAAACACATGCTATCACTGCCAATACTTTCATCATTACTCTTCCTATAAAAAATTACCGAATAAAATTTAGATGTCGCTATAACCTAAACTTTTCAATGCACGTTCGTCATCAGACCAACCGCCTTTCACTTTCACCCAAAGTGTTAGCATGATCTTTTGTTCAAACATTTTTTCCATATCAGCACGTGCATCCATACCAATTTTTTTCAGCTTCGCGCCTTTTTCACCAATCACAATGGCCTTTTGACCTTGGCGATCGACAAAAATAGTCGCATCGATATAAGTACATGCTGCTTTTGGGCGACCTGTTTTTTCATTAATCGTGGCTTCTTCAGTCTTAAATGACTCAATTTGCACGGTTAAATCATACGGCAATTCCTCACCCAATTGACGCATGATTTTTTCACGAATCACTTCAGAAGCAAGGAAACGCTCTGAACGGTCAGTAATTTGATCTAGCGCATATAAAGGTGGCTGGAACGGCAAGTAACGTTCAATCGTGTCACGTAAATGATCTAAATTCGCACCACGAAGTGCAGAAACAGGAACAATTTCGGCAAAATTCATTAATTTTGCGCGTTCTTGAATCAACGGTAATGCATGGTTTTTATTTTCAAGTGTATCAATTTTATTGATGACCAGAATCACTGGCATTTCAGCATTCTTCAGTTTTTCCAAAACGAGCTCATCATTTTGAGTCCATTTATCAGCATCAAGAACAAACAATACCAAGTTGACATCACGCAATGCCGAACTTGCTGCACGGTTCATCATTTTATTGATAGCACG
>ERZ724524.2763-NODE-2763-length-11288-cov-2.675688_pt1 | contig 11288 bp, 7 predicted proteins | sample MGYA00376057_ERZ724524 | MGnify/ENA primary metagenome ERZ724524 (study PRJEB28724, sample SAMN07190888) | wastewater metagenome | isolation source: influent of sewage treatment plant in Hong Hong | place: USA: Christiansburg, Virginia | collected 2016-03-01 ...
CGAATCGTCCCCCCAGGGACCGGCAAAACAATCCACATAGCAGATCTCGACTTTTCCCTGCTTTCGGGCGGCCATGCCGATGATCAGCAGCAGCTTTTCCAAGTAACTTTCAAGTAGTTGATGTTTGATCCAGGCCTGTTCGCGGCCGTCATAGGTTGCAGGCACTGAAACCGCATTTCTTGTCATTCGTTCTCCCTGATGTACACCCTGAACCACAAGTGCCCAGCGCAATTTAGCTTTGACGCCGCCTACGTGTCCCCGAACAGCACTAAGTAGTTGGCCACAAGCTGCTCAACTTCTAGCGAGGAATTTCGCAGCCGCGTCGCACATTCGGTCACCAGGTGGGGACCGCTGAGGGAGGAGTCGCACAGTTGCGTCAGCAGCGTCCTGGCGTCTGCCACCAGGCGCTGCAAGTTCTCATAGGTCAGAGCATGGGAAGCGTGTGCAGAGGCAGCACGCGTGGCGCGGTTCTGAGGGACCACGGCCACTTTGACACTCTGGTAGTCGGGGTAGTTCCGTGTGAACCATTGATGCGCTACGAGCAATTGCCCATGGTCGTCCTTGGTAAGCGCGCCAGTTTCCTTCTTGCGGCTTTTCGCCTCGATGATGAGGCCAAATTTCGACGGTAGCAGCCACAAGACGTCGGGTCCCTCACCATGGTTGTCATGCCTTTCGGTGACGATCCCGATGAACTTGCCCAGATCCGCCAACGCTTGTTCAAACTGGTTGGCCGAGGCGTCGCGGTTGAGGTGGACCACCGCTTCCTCAAATTCCTGAAGTAAGCCGCGGCGGGAACGAAAGCCCTCCAGCATCTGGGCGATGGCCTGCGACTGAGGCCCGGGCTGAGGAACTGCACGGTATGGGGGAAGCACTTTCGGCCTCAGCAGATTGCGATTGCGCCCAAACGCATTCCTTTGCATCTCCTCTGCTTTGTCGCTGTGCTCCCAGGCATCGGCAATGCGACCAGCAAGCTGCCACAGCCACCCTGTTGTCTGGTTGTCCGGTTGGTTGCCTTCGATGGCTCTCTCCACCTTCGCGATGGCCAACTCGTGGTTTCCGTCTTGCCAAAGGTTCACCGCCTTGCGTTCAGCGGCGGCGATGTTGAAGGGCTTTGCGTCGACTTCGACATCACCAACCTTGTCAGCCAAGGTCTCCGCGTGGTATTGAACCCAATCCGTGTCGCGCGCAAGACTCTTACAAATGGTGTCCCAAAGGTCGCGTTCGCTCTCCACTGATCTGCTGACATCGGCACCCATTTCGAGCTGGGCTCGCGTCGCGCTCGTCAGATAGCGAAAGTTGGCCTCCTTGGCAATCCACGCCACCAGGCTGCCCCCCGTGACCAGCACGACACAGTAGTCACCACCGCCACGGGCGCCGCGACCCAGGCCCTGTTCAATGCGCTGTGCTTGTAGGCGAGTGATCGTGCCACCACCATACAGCGCGCTTGCTCGGTACAGCTCATAGTCGGATGTGCCTGTCGGCAGACCATCCATCACCAGTAGGCGACACGCCTCTCCAGGTAGATCAATGCCATCGTAACGGTTGGCAAAGACCACTGGTCCAAACGTCTTGCCCTCTTGCAGCGCCTGTACCGAAATCTCGACGTCAGTCGACTTCTCCGGCAACTTGGCCACGTCGGTCCACTTGGCGGCCAATTTGTTGGAGGGCACAAGAATCACAGCACCGCGATTGCTCTCGACTATACCGGCCAAAATTCTTCGCGTCGCCGCAGCCAGATCGATGCCAAAGGGCATCAATTCCGGGATCAGGATCATTCGCTCACTGATACCGGCGAGTGCACGCGAGGTGAGCGCCTTCTCTACGGCGGTCGGCACCAAGTCAAAGGTTCTGATGAGTTCACTGTCGTCGGCGATCGTCGCAGACATGTAGATGCGACGAGGTGCTTCGAAGAATGTGGGTAAAGCATTGACTAGCGGTAGCGCTGGTGTGATAGTGAAGCCTGTTTTACTAACTAGCGCATGACATAGGTGAAGGTTGTCCCGTAGGAATGGCCAGACCAGCTCATTCGTCGCAGAGCTCGCCGCAAGCATTTCTCGGACTTGGTCTAGACGAGTCCGCCAAGCCCAGTACGGCACCTCAAGGACGCCGAACTCCCGGCCGGAGATCACGTCATCGAAGCTTCCCAGCCTGCCCATGTCGTTGAAGTCTTTTCGGAAGGCCTGGCTCAGCGACGAAAAGAGTGCCGCCTTTTCCTTGCTAGCCTCCTTTGAGGAACTCACAGTAAGCGTGAAGGCATCACGAACCACGTCAAAAGCAGTGTGCGCGTCGTCCAAGATGACTGCGCCGACTTTCACCGGGCTGGGGGTTCCGCGCAGGCCGAACTTGCTTCTGCCGTTGAACAGAGCGCTGTAAGTGGCGACCATGACCGCGTTGCCGTTGCGAAATTCGTCGTTGAGGTCAACCCCTTTCAGGTACGGCACCGCGTTTATGCCGTACAGCTTCGCCTTTTCGAGGGTCTGGTTGACTAACTGAGTCGTCGGAGTCAGGTACAGGACGGGCTCCCTCAACTCGTTGAGCGTTGATTGGGCCATCAACAAGCCCACCAGTGTTTTGCCGCCTCCGGTATGCAGCTTCAGAACTATGTCGTGTTCCTGTCTGCGTTCGTACCATCCCTTTAGCACTTCGGCTTGGCTGGTGTACAAATCGTTGATGCCAGTCGATTTCGGCAGCCGCCGAAAAATCTCGACTGGGTCCACGATCTTTGGCTTAGCCGCACTGGCCCGGAGCTTGTTGAAATCGACCATCAATCCCCCTACTTTTGTATCGTTGTACAGTACCGCATCGCCAAGATTTGGACAGCAGTTCTAGCAGCTATTTGTAGCGGCTCGCGTTTGAAACCGCCCCAACTTGCAATCAGCGGCTCTACCGACTCAGATTATTTGCAACTGACCGCACGGTCAGACTCACATTACTTGCAATTGAACTTGCAATTGAACTTGCAATCGTAGCGGCCGACTTGCATTCGAACGGCACCGGCTCACATTATTTGCAAATTAGGATTTGCCATGTTGTGGTGCATATATCTACAAACCCGCAGCGTAGCAAGGCAACCAAAGGGATGGCGGGAGTGCGAACGCAAATCTCCGATTGGCTGAAAGATCGAAGGTGGGACACTCCACCATTACGGGCTTGCCACACGATCAAACGAGATCACTTTGGGTGACCGCTTCATGGTTACAAAGTCCGTCGAATAAGCAAGTGGATCGGTGCATTTAGCGGATGGGAGGGGCCCGGCGACTCTGTAGGTAATGACGATTTCATTTGCCTCCTCTCTCGTTCCAGCGATAAACACGGAACTGCAAGGAGGGGCCTTCTTCCCAAGCACGACGCCGATAACCATCTGATTTTCCCAGTTGATCATGAGCTGTGGTCCTGAGGGCAAATCGATTTGTTTGCTTACTTGTTCCGCGAAAGCCTCAGCACTCAAAAATACGAAGGTTTGCTCCGCGTCAGCCTTGATCCTTGCTCTGGGGATCAACTGCTCAAATTGAGGGGGGCAGCCGCCCAGTCGTGGCACCAGTCCGCATCTGAACTGCTCCATCGGACCAATCAACTTCAGTTCATTCCCTGTTGATGGACCTGACATGTACACGTTGTAATTGGCGACGGCCAACATATTCCCATTCGCATACTTCCGGTACACATATGTGTCGTTGGCAATGGTCGACGGATGCCCTGGAAATACTTTGGGAAAAGCGTTTTGAGCCCTCTCGAACATAAGCTCTTCAAAACGAAGGGGGGGTGCCGCCGCCACACTTGTCAGTAGCAACAAGGAGGTGACGGTTACCCCCCATTTTTTGATCTGCATTCGAACTCCCAGCGCCTTAGTCGCAATACCATTTGTAGTAGCCGGCCCCGCCATAGTAGATGTACGCCCCCCATGAAGAATTGAACCCGTAGTAGGCGTCGTAACAATAAGCCTTGCTCACATAAGAGATCGTATTTGAAGAACTGAGATAGTTCAGCGAAAAGTCGAGACCTTGGTAACCAACGTTTCTGATGTACGCAGCACTGGTATTCAACACCACGGGTTGTAGTCCGCCACCGGTCCATGGCCGTTGTCCATTACCCATCTGGGTCGTTGTATGAGGCTGTTCTGAAACTTTGCCATAAACTTCCCCACCAGCCTGCAGGCGTTCGGCGCTCTTGCTCATTGGCCCTGTGCCAAACAAAGACGCAGGATAGTAGCCAATCATGGTGTATGTGCCAGTCGTGTTACTAATGTTTGCGTCACTCTTTTGATAGAGAACCCAGTTTTTAGTAGACGGGTCAAACACAACTCCCGCGGTAAATTCGCTATTCACGGACAGTGCATTCCTATAATGCAACGCTGTTGGGCTGACCCGAACGAACCCACATGTGTCGTTGTAGCAATAGGAGTTGTAATTGTTTGCTGTGTAAAACGAAAAGAAATGTGGGCTCGAGTCGTTGTTCACTCGATAACTCACAATCCATCCCCATTCAATCGTCTGCAAAGCGGTATAGCTACCACCACTCAACCAAACTTGACCGATTGACTGCTCATTGATATTTTCGACGTACGGCTTGGAGACTTTGAAGGTTGCTTGAGCCCCTATTGCTCTAAAGGAAGAGTAGGCGGTATGGAATTCGGCATATTGCCTGTTGTATGGTTCGCCCAGTTCGGGTGCTGGCGGATTGTCCAAGCTATTGGCGGAACGCGAGCTTCGCTGGTCATTGTTAGCGGGACGTTTGAGGCCGTTGATACTCAGGAAGTTATCGACGCTACCTGCCTTAGCGATTGCCAATCGGGTCGGCAGAACCGTGTCAACCGTGCCTTCGGGACAGTCGGTGTGTGCGGAGCTCTTCACCCATGTTCCCGGCATTTTGGCCAACAATTCTTGCGACGGTTCAGTCTGAACAACGTGTGTTCTACCTATGAGTGGATGGTTCAAGGAGGGTTGATGGTTAATATCTACGCAGCTAATCGTCTGCCCGATCTCGAAAAATTCCTTCTTGACCACGACACCGGACATTAGGGTGTTCAAATAACTGTCTATCTTCGATAGTTCTATTGCAGGGACCGCCGACAGCACTTGATGTTCGGACAAGTCGGATGCACTTACTGCGAAACTGGCGATAACCAACGAAAGCAGCGTGCACGTCGGCCCGCTGAATCTAACGCAAAAATTCATAATAATCTTTCTAGTGGATTAGTGCTCGTTGTCGCTCTCAAAATGAAAGCTCTAACGATCAGCGTTGGAAACCGGTTCGACTTGCAATCAGCGGCTATTTCAGTTGCAAAACGGGTATTCGCTCCTAAAACGTCAATTGCTTGCTTCGAGTGTCATTTGGTTTAGGGACCAAATGTAGCAGTCGTCTAAACCAGCGATAGTCCTTTTCTATCCCATGTTTATGGGGGATCGATACAAGTGATACAAATTTCTAGGCCCTTTTGCGCCGCCTACTTGCATTCGCCCACTGCCGATTCGCCTTGTGCGTAGTAGGTCTGAACGAAATTGTGGTGTCATCTTTGGCTATACCCCAATTGGACGTCAAGGCGCGCCTGCAATTGCGTCCAAATAGAGTTGCGATTTACATTTATTGACAGATAACCTCAAAGGTCTGAGCCAATCTTCCTATAAGAAGTTAAGAGACAAAAAGAAAAGGCGAGGTAGTGCGCCCAGCTTTGTTAAGGGTTGTAAATTGCCCGCCCGCGCAGGCACTTAGGGGTAGCCCGAGTCTTTCTCGGGTGGACGTCCTCCAACCCTTTTCACTTCCCGAACTTGGGTTTACTGAAATCAGCGCCACATTGCCACCTTCGCTGTTTACTTGCTAAACGACCGTTCTGGAGCTAAATGCGTGACGGCAGTGTCCTACCACATGTCCGCTTTCACAAAACTTCTTACACCCCAACCAGCCAGCTCACCTTCAGCAATGTCCATTGCCGACAAGACTTGCTGAAGGACAAAACGCGCCCTGGACGCCTTGCCCGCAAGCAACAGTCATTTGGGCCGGGCCTTGCCAGCAACTTTCGTCCGATTCTCGGCGGACCATCATTTCAACCGTAACGAAAATGAATACGCGATCCATCGGCAGTCACACAATGCCCCGCCGGAGAACCGCCGGAACGCCATAGGGCGAAGCATCGCAAGGTCGCGCCACTGCCGGCACGCAACACGGGCTGCGCTGAATACAGGTAGTGGTCCGTATCCATTCCGGAAAATATCTGGTCGTAATGCTTTCCGGGGCCATAGTGTCGCCGCAGTTCCGCAAGGTTCTGATTGCGCTCTATGGCGAAGCCCCGCGCTTCAAAACGGACACCCCGAAACTCCAGAACCATTGCCGTGCCCTCCGGCCCTTCGTGCTGAAACGTTCCGACCGTGATGTCCCGGTCGCTCTGGTCCTGAATCAGACTGTGCGTATGCCCGGCGCAGCCTCCCAAGGTGAACGTAATCAGACACGCCAGCATCGTATTCCTTGCATTCATGATGTCTCCTTTCTATTCCACATCCATCAAAACGACGCCCAGAGCAATCGCGCCTGAATCAACAAGCGATAGCGCGCACGCAAAGCATCCGCGCGCGCGGCAACCGCTGCATTGGTTGCGTCCACCGACTGGCGCCGCACCAGGATCAGCGTCTGCAAATCCGCCTCACCCAGGCTGAAGGCCCGCTGGGTCAGGCGGGCGCTGTCCCGTGCCGCGGCGGCCGATTGTTCGGCCGACTGCCAGCTCGCAAAATTGCTGGTCGCGTCACTCACCAGGGTTGCGATTTGCACGTCCAGGTCGCGGATTTGCTTCTCCATCCCTGCACGTGTCACTTCGACTTGTTGCAGCGCCTCCTTGGCGCTTTGGTTCCGGTAGGTGCCGCCCAATGGAATGCTCAGGCTTAAGCCCACAATGCGCTCGGTGCCAGCCCCTTCCGATGCAGTGAAAACGCCAACCGTCGGGTCCGGCATGCGATCCGCCCGTGCGCGTGCTGCCGTAAGCTCTGCCTTTTTCAGTGCCAGTTGCGCCGCTTGCAGCATGTCGCTGCTGTCCTTGATCAGCGTTCGCCACTGCGCTTCGTCGCGCTCCAGCAGTACGGGCTCCGACAGAGGTCGGGCTTCCAAAGGGAGCTGGGGGAAGCGCACGCGCAATGTGGCCTGGGCCTTGGCCTCGGTGGCCGCTGCCGTGTTGGCCTGGCGTTGCACTTCAGCCAGGTCACCTTTGGCCACATTCAGGTCCAGCAGGGACGCGTCACCGGCCTTGCGGCGCTTGTCCACCGCCCCGGCATTGGTTTCTGCAAACTTCACCTGTTCGGCCAACAACTCCTTGGCCTGTCGGGCCGTGAGCCAGTCCAGCCACAGGTCCAGCAATTGGCGTGCTGACTCATTGCGCGCTGCGCCCAGCTGGGCTTTCGCGTGCTGCAAGCCGACATCCCCCAAGTCTCGGTCCAAGCCCGCTTTACCGCCTATGCGTATGGTGCGTTCAAGTAGCAGATTCCATTCGTCTGAGGTGCCACCACCATCGATGCGGCGCCGCTGGGCGGTCGCGCCCGCGGTCCATGCGTAGGGCGACGCAGCCAACATGGCCGCAGAATAGGTAGCGGCCTGTACGGCATGCCGCGCCTGGTTGACGCCAGGGTCTTGTTCAATCGCCACCTGGGCCTGCTCCGCGCTGGGCAGATCAGCAGGAAGGGTCAAACCCTGGGCATAAAGGGGTGCGGCAATCAAAAGACTAGCCGCTGCAATCCAGTGCTTCATTCAATTTCTCCTTCGGCCGCCAAAGGCAAGGCCCAATACCGCAAGCCGGTGCCAGCGAGGGATGTGCGCAAAGCCTGTAGCAGCTTGGCCATTTCCTCTTCGGTCACCAGAATTTCAACCCGCACCGAACGGGCGCGGCCCATGACTTGCTCCAGACTCGCCATGTCGCCATGGGCTGTGCCGTGGCTAAAGGTCGGCGTGCTGGTGAAGACTTCATCACCGGCTATCACCAACAGCGTGTCGAGCAGTTTTTCTTCTATCTCCGGCGGGCACACCAGTACCAAGCAAAAGTTAGACATGTTTCACCTCCAGCGCCGCAGTGGGCGTAGTGACTTTTGGATGGGCAAAGCGCAAGTACAGAATCGGCAGCAGGATCAAGGTCAGTGCCGTGGCGGTGATCAAGCCGCCGATGACCACGATGGCCAGGGGCCGTTGAATCTCGGAGCCCGGCCCACTTGCAAACAGCAAAGGGATCAGGCCAAAGGCCGTGATGGCGGCCGTCATCATCACCGGGCGCAAACGCCGTCGCGCACCTTGGGTTACGCACTCCAACAATGACAAGCCCTCGGCATGCAACTGGTTGAAGTAGCTGACCAACACCACCCCATTGAGCACGGCAATGCCCAGTAAGGCGATGAAGCCGACCGATGCAGGCACCGACAGGTATTCGCCGGTGGCCCACAGCGCGACGATGCCACCCACCATGGCGAAGGGAATATTGGACAACACCAACAAGGCCTGGCGCACCGAGCCAAAGGTGGAGAACAGGATGATGAAGATAAAGCCCAGCGACATGGGAACCACCAACGCAAGCCGAGCCGCCGCTCTTTGCTGGTTTTCAAACTGCCCGCCCCAGGCGACCCGATAACCAGTGGGCAGCTTGATCGTTTGCGCCACCTTGGCCCGTGCCTCGTCCACAAAACCAACCAGGTCGCGGCCGGTCACATTGGTCATCACCACGCTGTAGCGGCTGCCCAGCTCGCGCTCGATCTTCACCGGGCCACTCTCACGCTCCAGCTTGGCCAGCGACTCCAGCGGCACACTGCGGCCATCCGCCGTTGCAATGCGCAGCGCCGCAAAGTCAGCCGGAGAGACGCGCACCGAGTCGGGTCCGCGCAACAGGATCGGTATGCGACGGCCACCGTCGACCACCGTGCCCGCACGCTGACCCTCAATTTGCACGCGCAATGCGTCTTGCACATCTTCAACGGACAAACCGTAGCGGCCCGCCGCCATGCGGTCCACGACCACACGCAGGTATTGCACACCATCGTTTTCAACGGTGTAGACATCCTGGTTGCCGGGTATCTCTTTGACCAGCGTCACGATCTGGCTGGCCAGGTCGTTGAGGGTGGTCAGATCGGGGCCAAAGACCTTGATGGCCACATCGCCGCGCACGCCGATGATCATCTCGGACACACGCATCTCGATAGGCTGGGTAAAGCTGTAGACCACGCCGGGCATTTCATTGAGCACAGCACGAATCTTGTCCAGCAAGGCCTCCTTGCTCTCCACGCCCCAGCTCTCACGGGGTTTGAGAACGAGAAAGCTGTCCGTCTGGTTCAGCCCCATGGGGTCCAGGCCGATTTCGTCCGACCCGGCGCGGGCAACAACCCCGGTGATCTCTGGAATGTTCTTCATCAACGCTTGGTGGATCTTCAAATCCCGGGCGGCGGTTTCTTCCAGGATGACAGACGGCAGTTTCCCAATGCCAACAATGCTGTCGCCCTCGTCCATGGTGGGCATAAAGGTCTTGCCCACCAGCATGTAGACGCCCGCTGCGATGACCAGCATGGCCCCCGCGACTGCAAACACCACCTTCTGCCGCTTCAGAGCAAACGCCAGCGTGGGCTCGTACAGGCGGAGCATGTGGCGTGGCAGCCAAGGGTCTTCGTGGCTCACCTTCTTCAACAGGTAGGAAGCCAGCACGGGAATGACCGTCAGCGACAGCACCAACGAACTCACCAGCGCAAAGACGATGGTCATCGCAACCGGCACAAAGAACTTACCTTCCAGTCCTTGCAAGGTGAGCAGCGGTAGAAACACCACGATGATGATCAGCATGCCGGCCGAAACCGGCGCTGCGACCTCGCGCACGGCGCGGAACACCACATGCAAACGCGGCAGCTTCTCCGCCGTCTTGTCGTGGCCCAGATGTTGCACCACGTTTTCCACCACCACCACCGCAGCGTCCACCAGCATGCCCAGCGCGATGGCCAGGCCACCCAGGCTCATCAGGTTGGCCGACATGCCGGTTGTGCGCATCAGAATAAAGGTGGCCAACGCGGACATCGGCAGCACCATGGCAACGGTAATGGCTGCGCGCAGGTTGCCGAGGAAGGCCCCTAACAACACCAGCACGAATACGGTCGCTTCCAACAACGCCTTGGATACGGTGCCAACGGCCTTTTCGACCAGGTCGGCCCGGTTGTAGAAGACCTTGATTTCGATTCCCTTTGGCAGGGTGGGCTTGAGATCCTCCAGCTTCTGCGTCACGCCCTGGACCACTTTTTGCGCATTGGCGCCAGCCAGACCGAGGACAATTCCTTCGACCGCTTCACCTTGGCCATCCTTGGTGACGACGCCATAACGCGTGACGCTGCCCTCGCGGATTTGCGCCACGTCACCCAGACGAATCACCATGCCTTTGTCGCTTTTGACGACGATGGCGCGCAGGTCATCCTGGTTGCGAATATTGCCTTCGGTTCGGACCAAGAGCACTTCATCGCCCTCCGCCAATCGTCCCGCGCCGTCGTTGCGGTTGTTGGCCATGACGGCGGCTTTGACCTGGGCCGTTGAAATGCCGACGGCCGCCAGCTTGACCGGATCGGGCAGCACTTCATAGCTGCGCACCTTGCCGCCCAGCGCGTTGACGTCGGCCACGCCCACCACGGAGCGCAACGCGGGTCGGATAACCCAGTCCAACAGGCTACGGCGTTCTTCCAGGCTATAGCCCTCGCCCTCGATGGTGAACTGGAACATTTCACCCAAAGGTGTCGTGATTGGCGCCATGCCTCCGCTGATGCCTTCCGGCAGGTCACCTGTAATCCCCGCGAGCCGCTCGGACACCTGTTGACGCGCCCAATAGATGTCGGTTCCATCATCAAAGTCAATGGACACGTCAACGATGCCGTATTTGGAGACGGATCGCAACATGCGCTGTTTGGGAATGCCCAGCATTTCCACTTCTATCGGCAACGCAATGCGGCTTTCGATTTCCTCAGGCGTCATGCCTGGCGCCTTCATGATGACCTTGACCTGGGTGCTCGCCACGTCAGGGAAGGCGTCGATGGGCAGATTCTGGAACGCCAACCAACCGGCACCCATGAGCAGAAGACCAGCCAGCAGCACAAACAGCCGCTGGGCCAGCGCAAATTGAACAAGACGGGTCAGCATATTATTCGGCCCCGCCTTTGCCCAGCCAAGCCGCTTTGAGCGCAATGACCGAAGTGACCGCAATCTCCTGGCCTGCGCTAAGAGCACCCTTGACCCGCATAGCCTGTCCCGCGCTGTCCAGCACAGTCACAGGCACGGCAACAAAGCCTTTTGCCGAGCGGGCAAAA
>ERZ724524.2772-NODE-2772-length-11276-cov-10.674271_pt1 | contig 11276 bp, 8 predicted proteins | sample MGYA00376057_ERZ724524 | MGnify/ENA primary metagenome ERZ724524 (study PRJEB28724, sample SAMN07190888) | wastewater metagenome | isolation source: influent of sewage treatment plant in Hong Hong | place: USA: Christiansburg, Virginia | collected 2016-03-01 ...
ACTTTCCCAATTTCTACAAAGCGTCATTCGCTTTCACATATTATGGCTCAGGCTGTAAAATCTCTCTACGGAGACTCAGTTCAGATGGCTATCGGTCCAGATATCGATACTGGTTTTTACTATGATTTTGACTTTGGATCTATCGAGGTCAAGGAGGAGAATCTCAAAGAGATCGAGAAGAAGATGAAACAAATCATCAAGCAAAATCAAAAATTCGAACAATACTCACTTCCACTCGCAGAAGCTCAGACTTACCTCGAATCAAGAGGGGAGAGCTATAAGCTCGAGATGGCGAGTGAGCTTGGTGCGAAGGGTGAGCAAGCTATAAGTTTTTATCGAAATATATCTCAACAAGGTCAAGAGATATTTGTCGATATGTGCCAAGGTCCTCATGTTGATCAGACAAGTCGTATCGATGAGAATGCTTTTAAGATCGAGAAGATTGCTGGTGCGTATTGGCGGGGAGATAGCGCGAAGAAGATGTTGACTCGTATCTATGCACTTGCTTTCGATACTCGTGAGGAACTCGATGCTCATGTGAAGATGCTCGAAGAAGCGAAGAAGCGAGATCATCGTATCCTCGGGAAGAAGCTCAAGCTCTTCACTATCTCTGATCTTGTTGGTTCAGGGCTTCCACTGATGCAGCCTCGTGGCATGATTATCCGTAAGGCAATTGAAGAGTATCTCTGGGATCTTCATAAGGATCGCGGGTATGATCGTGTCTGGACACCGCATCTTGCAAAGGAAGAGCTCTATATTACATCCGGTCATGCAGGGCACTATCTCGAGGATATGTTCTCAGTCTATGGTGGTACGAGCAAGGAGAAATTCCATCTCAAGCCAATGAACTGTCCACATCATATGCAGATATTTGATGATAATCAATTCTCCTATCGTGATATGCCGATTCGATATTTTGAGCCGGCGACGGTCTATCGTGATGAGAAGACTGGGCAACTCTCAGGACTCACTCGTGTGCGAGCGATCACTCAGGATGATGGACATCTCTTCTGTCGTGTCTCTCAGATCAAGGATGAGGTATCGACAATCGTGAATATTATCAAAGAATTCTATCAGACATTCGGTCTTCTTGACGGCTATTGGGTATCATTCTCCGTGCGAGATAGTCAAAATCTAGAGAAATATATTGGTGGAGATGATGTGTGGCAGGTTGCGGAGAGTTCACTGGAGGAGGCTGCAAAACAGAACGGTCTCAACTACAAGCGTATCGAGTGAGAGGCTGCATTCTATGGTCCGAAGCTTGATTTCATGTTCAAAGATGCTATTGGTCGTGAATGGCAACTCGCAACGATTCAATTGGATTTCAATGCTCCAAATCGATTTGATCTTTCATTCACGAATGAAAAGGGTGAGCAGGAGCGACCAGTCGTGATTCATCGAGCTATCTCTGGGTCACTTGAGCGATTTATGGGTATTATGATTGAGCATTTTGCAGGCACTTTTCCACTCTGGCTTGCACCATTGCAGGCTCGAGTTGTACCAGTAGGTGAAGCATTTTTCCCGTATGCTGAAGAAGTGTACTCTCTTCTCAAGCAAGCAGGTATTCGTGTAAGTCTCGATGATTCATCAGATGGACTCAATAAAAAGGTCCGAAATGCAGAGACAGAACATGTGAATTATATCCTTGTTGTCGGTGAGCAGGAGATGATCGGTAAGAGTGTAGCAGTGCGTAACTACAAGACCAAGGAGCAATCGAATGTTGGTGTAAGTGAATTCATCGAGATGCTCAAGAGTGAGATAGGGGAGAAGAAGTTATAGTTATTTTTATCCTTTCAATTTTCATCCTATGAAATTCCTCAGAATTATCCTCGTAGTATGTCTCCTGCTTCCTGCAAATGTATTTGCTTCAAGTTCATACGCTCCATCTTCGCTTTCTATTTCAGAAATATCAAAAGAACTTTCTGAAATAGGAGATCTTCTTAATCATCAAGATTTTGAATCTGCTTTTATTCGACAAGAGCGATTATTGCAGTACGTGACCGATGAACAAATTGCGAAAGATTTGTCATATATCGATTTTATGACCATCATACAAAATTATGGTTGGCAGAAAGATAGTGGTGATACAAAACAAGAACTTATTCAAAATCGTATAGTATCTCATCCAGAAGAGAGACGAAAATGTGCTCTTGTAACAAGAGCGAGTGGTTATAGTGTATCTTGCTTGATGCCATGAAGTAAGAGCGATTTCATAGATAAAGTAGATTATCTTGTGCGACTTATTTACCGAGGAAATCAGAAAAATATTGAACGCTATATTGCCTCACTTCAGAAGAAAGTCCAATCTCTCCAAGACAAAAGTGATCTTGGGAATATCATTGTTTTTTATACCAATCAACATCCAAATCGAGAAAAATACTTTGCGCCTATGATTCGTGATCTTGGACAACAGATTATCGCAGTTGATCCGTATTGGGTAAATGGCTATTTTCTTGCTTCACAGGGACTCGAACCATGATCTCGTGAAGCTCTGAAACTTTGTGATAATCTTCTTCTCAATTACCGAGGTGATGATAATCGAAAAAGAGATTCAGTAGATCCATTTATCAAAAGAATGTGTCTGAAATAGTATCAAAAAATGACTCCATTTGGAGTCATTTTTTGATCATAATTTACACTACTCAGACTTCACAAAAAATTCTGTCACAATTAGTTGCCCATTTGATTGATTCGCAATAGTGGCAATCAACTCGGTTGATCTCTTGGTAATATTTCTAATGGATGCTGGAAGTTCAAAGACTTGGTTGTGTTTGTGAATTTTTATGTTTTTTTGACCTGGATATATGATAGTTCGGAATTTTCTCTTTGTCTCTTCGACTGTGGATGGATTTTCAACTTGATGAAGCCTTTGAAAGGAATCATATTGATTCGTAGAGCTATTGTAGATAAATTCCTCAGTGGGTGTAAATTCTTCAGACATAAAAGAAAAAGATAAAAAATAAAATCTCCCGATTTGATCGAGAGATTTTGTATGAATCCATAACGAGAATCCTACACAAAAGCTCCCGAAAATTCGAGGAGAAGAATGCTAAGGACGATCGATATTTGCTTCAACATGTTCCTAATGCTATGCAAAATGATTTAAATTGCAAGTTCACTTTCGTCAATGCGGTTTTTTGCTATATCAATGAATATCTGTTATTATGATCTGTATTCTTTCTTTCCTATGCAATTTCACTTTTCCAAGAAACTTTTGAGCATTATCATCGCGATCATACCCGTATGAATAGGTATTTGGTGGTATTATAATCATCGAGAGGTGACCATATCAGCTGATGCGATCGTATCGGCGAGCACTGGTACTGTGAATGAATCCCTGACGGTACTGGGAGAGGTGAGTCGTATCAATACTCAGACGCTCTATTTTGGAACTTCTGGCAAGATCAAGAAAATCAATACCTCAGAGTGATCGAAGATAAAAGCAGGCGATATTCTTGCAGAGCTTGACACTAAAAGTGTTGATGCATCTTTGCGTGATCAGAAGCTCGCTCTTGAGAATGCACGGTTGCAACTTCAGAAGCTACAATCTCCAGCAAAGAAACAAGATGTACTCCAAGTAGACAAGCAAAAGATCGATGCACAATCTCAAGCACTTCTTCTCGCTCAAAAAAAGAAAGATACTACTCTCAATAATGACAAAGAAATAGCAAATGTGGATGCAAAAATCCTCGATCTTAAGAATCAGAGTAATCTTCTCAAAGAAAAAATTGCTCTTGCAGAGGCAAATGGATCAACAATTATTGACCAAGCGCAAGATACTCTTGATCGAGATAAAAAGGCTCTCGAACAAGTTATCAATCGATTACAAACATCGGTAGATAATCTGTCCCTCTCTTGGAATCAAATCACAGCAGATGTTGATCAAATCTATGGTCTTGATACCTATACTGATGCAAAATCAAAAAATGAAATTTTTGTCAGTGGTCGTAGTTCATCTCTTCGTCAACAAGTGAAAGATGGATATACGGCACGTACGCAGATTATCGATCGATTGAATCGTAGCAAATTACTTCTTGTTTGAAGCTCAACAAGAATTCAGATCGACAAGACTCAAGGCGATATATCAGCTATTGCAGATGAGATGTATGATTTTATCTCGATCTCACTTCGCGGTATTGACCTCTCTATTACGGATGCGACTTTTACGGATGCAATACTTTCTGGGTACAAATCTCGATTGAATACTCATGCATCATCACTCTCATCAAAGATTCAATCACTCCAGACAGATAAGCAGTCCCTCATTGCACTACAAAATCAAGATCTTCTCTCGAAGAATACGGATATAAAATCATCTGATAATAAAGTTACGCTTGTAGAACTCAAAAATACATCTGACAAGCTCCTTGCAGATATTCGCTCACAAGAGCTCCAGAGGCAATCACTTCTTCGTCAGAAGATTATTAATAATCAGGATATTGATGCACAAATTGTTACTCTGCAGAAGACGGGTGAGATTGCTCAAGCAACCAAATCTGATCTCCTCAATGGTCCAGATACAACAGATATTGCACTTCAGAAAAATGCTATAGCACGAGCACAGGCAACGCTCGATCGTCAGATGAGTGATCGAGATAATCTCTTGATTCGAGCTCCTTTTTCTGGTGTGGTTGATAAGATTGATTTTCGAGTGGGAGATATGACAAATGCTACGAAAGGGATATCTATTTCTTCGCCTGGTATGGTGAGTGTAAAGGCAAAGATTGATCAGGTTGATATCGTTAAGGTTCGACTCTGAAATAGTGCAAATATTCGTTTTGATGCCTATCCTGGCAAAATATTTACGTGAAGTGTTGCGGCGGTAGAATCTGCGCCAGAGAATAAAAATGGAGTAATCCTCTATGAGACTACTCTTTCACTGAACGCTGGTGATCTTGTATTCCTCAATGGTATGACTGCTGAGATTGAGATTGTTCATAATGATCACAAGCAAGCATTCCTGATACCAAGTGCCTCTGTGAGTCAGTCTGGTGGAGTTTACATCGTGCAAATACTACGAGTACCATCACGTGGCCCTGGCGAATATTCATCCGATGAAATTCGTGAGGTGAATGTCGTACTTGGCAAGAATTCTGGCGATAAAGTAGAAGTCATTTCATGAATCATGATGGATGATCTGATTCTCTTGAAGAATATCTCGTTCGAATGAGATGCAAGTTCGAGTATCTTTGGTAAACAACCTGAGCGAGATAATTCACAGTCCGTTCGTAATATAAATTAATCACTATGATTGATCTTCGAGATATACGCAAATCATTTGATATAGGATGAGAGATTCTTGATGTGCTCAAGGGTGTATCTTTGACGATCCAAGATGGTGAATTCGTTGCTCTCATGTGACCATCATGATCTGGGAAATCTACACTTATGAATATTGTTGGTTTGCTTGATACTCCTACTTCTGGGTCATATCTACTCGATAGTCTTGAGGTTGCCAATCTCTCAGAGTATGACCAAGCGGTGATCCGATGACAGAAGATTGGGTTTATATTTCAGTGATACAATCTGATTCCTCGTATGCCCGTGATAGAACAAGTAATGCTTCCTCTGCTCTATCAGAATATCGATCAAAAATCTGCCCGATCGATAGCACTTTCTGTCCTCGAAGAAGTATGACTCTGAGATAAGTATCTCAATAAACCTACAGAGCTATCAGGATGACAACAGCAACGTGTCTGTATTGCCCGTTCTATTGTTGCAAACCCAACTTTTATTCTTGCAGATGAACCTACGTGAGCGCTCGATAGTCAGACGGGTCGTGAAATCATGGAGCTCCTCGCCAAGCTTCACTCGCAAGGGAAGACTATATTTCTGATTACCCATGATCCAAAAATTGCTCAATATGCGGATAGAATCATTCATATTTCAGATGGTCTCATTGTCTAATACTCTCTATGCTCCTCTCACAAGAAATCAAGAACGCAACACGTAATCTCCTTGCAAACAAACTCCGAACATGACTTTCAAGTTTATGAGTCATTATTGGGGTGCTTTCAGTTATCGTGATGCTTGCGATCGGGGAGGGGACTCAGAAATATTTTCAGGATGCATTTGCAAAGATTGGATCCAATCTCCTCACGATTGTTCCAGGTTGAGAGAATCAGAATGATATTCTTGGTAACAAAGGCGCGAGAAATCAGAAAGATGTTCTCACGTTCTCAGATGTAGAATATCTACGATCGCAGGTTCCAACGATTGCTCAGATATCTGCTGAATTATCAGGACGAAAAACAGTGATTGTATGATCGAAAAATTCACTCGTGAATGTTATCGGGATAATGCCCGAGTATCAAAAAGTTCGTAATAGTCGTGTGGCATACGGTCGGCATATTAGTTCGAACGATATTCTCACGTCCGAGAGCGTTGCAGTCATCGGTATTGATACGGCAAAGGAGCTCTTTGGTGGGGAAAATCCCATAGGAAAATCGCTACGAATCGATAATCTCATTGTGACTATTGTTGGTATCCAAGAATTTCGTGAGCAACAGTGACCAGGCAACAATCCGAATAAAATTGTTTTCATACCACTCACAACAGCTCAGAATAAGCTTTTTGGCACCAAATATCTCTCAAGTATCAACATCAATGTAGTAGACTCAACCCAGATTGATGCAACAAAAGATATTATCATCCAAAAGCTCCTTCAGAGATATGGAATCCCTGATAAAAGCGAAGCAAATTTTCAAATCGTGAATCTCCAAGATATCCTCGCAACATTTCTGAGAATTCTTGATGTCTTCAAACTCTTTCTTGGTGGGATTGCAGCTATTTCTCTCATTGTGTGAGGTATTGGTGTGATGAATATAATGCTTGTATCTGTGACGGAACGCACAAAAGAAATTGGTATTCGTAAGGCAATAGGAGCGCAAAGATCTGATATTCTCAAGCAGTTCTTGATCGAGGCTATTATGCTTGCATGGATTGGTGGTGTACTCGGTATATTATGAGCTTTTGGAATCGTTGGGATTATCAACCTCTTTGGGATTGATGCAGTGATCACGATTGAATCAGTCATCCTTTCTATGAGTTTTTGTTTTGTTGTTGGCGTAGTATTCGGCGTCTATCCAGCCAACAAGGCATCCAAACTGAAGACAATATTAGCACTCAGATATGAATAAATATTATTGACAGTATAGTAATATTTGTATTATATATTCGCTTTCTTAAGCGAGTTAAAGATATCATCAATAACTCATTTCATTCATAGATACTAGGGGAAAAATATGGCTACGCCGTCATTTCAAAGACGTCCATTGCTTACTAATCCGGAATCAATTGGGCAACTGTTGATCGGTGAGGTTGCAATTATGGAATATGCAGAGGAAGAGCTCTGTATTACTATCATAAAAAAAGATATAAATACCTCTATGGTTTTCTGCATAGACGAAAAAAATAATGTCAGCATCAAAATGGTAGATAACCATGTACCGATAGCTTTGTCATCTGGTCAGTTCGGCTTTTATCTGGATTTAGATTCTAAAGAACCAATTTCCCCTCGAGATGTAAAACCTGGTGAGATTGTTGTGTTTGATGGTGTCGCGGTGCCTCAATCTTCAGATGAACCTGCTAGAGTGGAAGATATACTTATTCGTGCTGAAGATCTTTGGATTGATTGGATGGGTAATGTCTATGCAGTTTCGAATGATCAGGATATAAAAGTTCGGAAAGTGGTTCCTTGTGCCTAATATGTTGTGGAGGCAGCATATAATAAACCGATGCAGTTTATTGCATCGGTTTTCTTTTACTTGCATTTTTAGCTCCCATTCCCATAATCAGAGCTTCTTTCTTTTCGGTTCTTATGCCCTGAATTCTCACGTTTCTTACATTTCTCATCGTTGTCTATTTTGGCGGGCATCTCTACATACTTCTTCATATTTCGAGTTTTTTGAGCGGTGAGCCTTGGAAATACGGTTATTATGTTTTTTATGCGATCTTAGCAATTTGGTGAATCGTTGCTCGTGTATTGGATAATCGCGATTTCCCACGCTGGAGTGATATATTGCTTACTATTGGATCATTTGCGCTCCCATGGATGTTCTACTCGAGTATTTTCTTGATTGCATATGATTTCTGTCTCCTCTTTGCGAGCTTATTTGATGTCTCTTATCTTCTCTTTTCCCCAGCTGTCCGTCTTGGTCTTTTTCTTGGGCTTCATGGTTTTGTCTTTCTCTGGCTCATCTTTGGATATGTCAACGCTCGCAGTCCGACTATTATTCCATATTCTGTAGTTTATAATCCTGAAAAGAAGAGCTCACTCAAGACAGTGAAGATAGCTCTATTGAGTGATATACACATTGGAACACTCAACCAATGAAATGTTCTTCGCAATATTGTTGATCGTGTGAATGAATCCTGAGTGGATATAGTCCTCCTAGCGGGAGATATATTTGATGGACGACTGGATATTGTAGAGTCACGAGCCCTCCATTTGCCACTTTGAGATTTGCGAGCTCCTATGTGAGTCTATGGTGCCTATGGCAATCATGAATATTATGGGGACCCTGTTCTCGCGAAACATCTCTTGGAAGAAGTGGGTGTAGTGATGTTGCAGGATGAATGAAGAGTCGTCGATGGTCTCTATATTCTCTGAAGAGATGATCGCAGCGTCCATACAATGACTGGGAAAAACCGAAGGGAAGTTGTCGATCTTATGTCGGGTAATAGAGACAAACTTCCAACGATTCTTATCGACCATCAGCCATCACATCTGGAAAAAGCAGAAGAAGCATGAGTCGCTCTTCAAGTCTCTGGTCATACTCACAATGGCCAACTCTGGCCACTTGGTCTCATTGCTGCATTTGTCTTCGAAAAAAGTCTTGGGTATCATCGACGATGAAATACACACTATGTTGTCTCTGCGTGAGCGGCAACTTGGTGATTTCCTATCAAGACATCTGCAAAGAGTGAAATTCCTCTCATAACCTTTCAATATTAGGAATCTGCAATTTCACTTGCAAAATTTCGTGCTTTATCTATACTCTCACGGTCTTGAAATCTGATATAAATTTTCGTATGCAAAAAATCTCTCTCTCTGCACAACTTCGTGATGTTGCAACTCCACTTCGTGATGTACGCGCTGCACGTCTTGTTCCAGCTGTTGTTTATGGGCACAAGGTAGCTCCGATCAGCATCTCTCTCGATGCAAGCGCACTTCTTAAGGCATATCGTACTGCTGGTAAATCGCATCTTCTTGATCTCGTTGTTGATGGTGCAACACACGTTGCAATGATGCATGATGTACAATTTCACCCAGTTCTTGGTGATATTCAACATGTTGATTTCTTCGTTGTATCTGCAACTGAAAAAATTCTCGTTGATCTTCCAGTTATTTTTACTGGCAAGAGTCAAGCTCAACTCGAAGGATCAACTCTTCAACAAAATCATACAACTCTCTCAGTGAAGGTTCTTCCAAAAGATCTTATCGAGGCAATTGAAGTTGATATCTCTCTTCTCGTCCAAGCTGGTGATCTTATCCACGTTGAAACCGTTGCAAAGAACTACCCAACTCTTGAGTTTATAACTCCTGCAAATGAATCAGTTGTCTCTGCTATTGCTGCAGTTGCTGATTCGACGACTGCTGCGTAATTGATCGCTCATATAAAAACTCCCGTTTCGGGAGTTTTTATATTTAAGCTCAAGTTCTATGAGCATCGAGAATCTCTTTATCAAGTTTGCTTGTTGCATTTTCTCCGTATTTTGTTGCCATAGAAGTAAGAATAGTATTAGAAGGAGTTTCCATATGATTTTTTTCAAGATCACGCTCAAGGAATGCGATTTTTCTATTGAGCAATGCTCATGTAAGTACGTAGCCACCAAGTGCTGTATTCAGTGATGATACATCCGGAGTATGAAGACCTGGAAGATTTACGTCGATACTTGGAAAATTTGGCGTACCAATATTTGGCGTACCAATATGATTTCCAGCGAGTTTGAGAGTAAGCAACACGGTACCAACTATCTTGTACACTTCAATTGCTGTTTTTGATGTGAGAGCATCTCCAGTACGACTCATGATCTGAGAGAGCGTGCTAATATATTTTGGACTCGTGATAAGATATGCTATACCGTTGTTATCGATGCGAATTTTTGTTTCTTTCATCATTGCTTGTACCTCTGCACTTGCATTACTTTGTTGCATACCAAGATCGATGGTTTGGCCTTTGAAAGATTGAGCAGCCTCATTGGATAGTTCCATGCTTTTTCCATCTTTTGTGTATGATAGTTTTGCGGCATTGAGATCCAATCTCTGAGCTGAAAGATAGATTTCCCTACCACCATCTATATTTCACTTGAGTATACCGCTTCCATCTTTTGATGTGATAGATTGAAGTGCTACGTCATCAAAGAGGAAGTTTGTGTTTCGTACAATAAATCCATCAGTACTTCTTTTGTTAATAAATTCACCAAATTTCTTTTTAAATACATCTCGTCATTGTTTGTTGATATTCGCTCTAATTCGCTCCAATATATCTTCTTGAGCAAGTCCAAGCTCATCACCTTGAGAATTAGTTGGAGTGCTAAACGTGGAGAGAATTTCTTGGAGAATAGGATCATTTTTTGCTTGTGCTTGAAGTTCAGCAAAGCTCTTTGCCTTAAGAAAAAGATCTACGTAGTGTTCCCCTAGATTTTCTCGATTATTTGTATCGTAGATCTTATTACTTTGATCTTGAAGCTTTTTCTCAATTTTTTGCATTTCTGATTTTCGTTCATCAGTATCTACAGATGCATTCCCAGTTTTTCCAAGACCAACGAGTTTATCAAGACCAAATGGGAGAAGGGTCTTCTTGAGTCCAACACCAAGACCGTTTACATCTGAAAGAATATTTGGTTTAATCTCTATGTTTTGGGACTTAAGAAGAGCATTCGCATAGTCTACTCGATCAAGTCCTCGAAGGTTTCCTGGAATAGCATTTGTAGAAATGGTGTCTATATCACGAAAGTATTTTGGCATGACAGCAGCACCGCGACTCACCATATGCATGAGGAGAAATGAGTTTTGAGTTGTAACATCAGTTATTCATTCCGCTTTCAATGCTTGAGTATCTATTTGATATACTTTGGTGATTTTTCCAGATTCTTTTGTATCCATCGTAAAACTGACGTAGGTATATTTTGAAGGATCAAATTCTGTTTTTAGAGTGCTCATTTCATTTTGGTATTTTGTTTCCAGTCAAACCGCAGGCGTCTTCGTATCCACCGCAACCGCAGGCGTCTTCGTATCCACCGCAACCGCAGGCGTCTTCGTATCCACCGCA
>ERZ724524.2788-NODE-2788-length-11238-cov-4.004829_pt1 | contig 11238 bp, 14 predicted proteins | sample MGYA00376057_ERZ724524 | MGnify/ENA primary metagenome ERZ724524 (study PRJEB28724, sample SAMN07190888) | wastewater metagenome | isolation source: influent of sewage treatment plant in Hong Hong | place: USA: Christiansburg, Virginia | collected 2016-03-01 ...
AGAAAGGACACCCGGACTAGACACCCTAGAGCGCCTCGCCGCTGCTCTAGGAGTGCCGCCTGGCTGGCTCGCGTACGGGTACGAAGGAAGCGAGCCCTTCCGTGAGCGTTACCCGCGCCCGCTCTTCGAGCCAGCAGACCCGACGCCCGACGACAAGCACCGCGTGTTCCGCGCTCTACATGAGGGCTTTCCCGTTCGCCTCCAGCAAGCCCGCGAGCGCTCCGGCCTGTCGATGCGGACACTCTCCACCGCCGCTGGCGTCAGCGTCCAAGCCTGGTCGAACGCTGAAGCGGGAAAGGTTGTGCCGCGTGTCGATACGGCGGAACGAATGGCCGTCGCCCTCGGGGTCGCGCCGAGCTGGCTCGGGTTTGGTGAGGGGCTTGCGCCGAATTGACTCGGCCCAGAGTTCTTCCTTCCTCTGCCCTTCACACCTCCGCTTCGCAGTGCTACGTTCCGACCATGGCTTCCGCTTCGACGCAGACTCCCCAAGCGCATCTCGCCACTTTCTCCGATCTGCTCCTCATTCCCGAGGATCAGCGCCGCCATGAGATCCTTGATGGTGAGATTGTGCAGAAGGCACTTCCGCGTTTGGGACACTGTTCCGCTCAAAACCGCACGGGTCGGCTGCTCGGAAAATTCGACCGCAAACCCAACGGCCCAACCCGACCTGGTGGCTGGTGGATCGTCAGCGAACCGACGATCCGACTGTCGATGCACGAGATTGTTCAACCGGACCTTGCGGGTTGGCGGCGAGATCGACTTCCCGTTCTCACGAATGAGTATCCGGTCGAGCTGCGGCCTGATTGGGTCTGCGAGATCATGGCTGACGGTGATGCGCGCCGCCGTGATGGCCTCCAAAAGCGCCGCATTTATGCCGATCACGGTGTCCCCTTCTACTGGCTCGTGGACACCGAGCGCGAGTTGCTTACCGTCCTGACGCTCACCGAGCGCGGTTATGTCGAGCTGCTCAGCGCCTCGCGCACCGACCGCGTCCGCGCCGCGCCGTTCGACCTGATCGAGCTGCAAGTCGGCGTCTTGTTTGGCGATGATGAGGACTAATTTGTCCTGTCCGCTATCCATGCCGCTGTTCTAGCCCGCCCCTTGCGGATACAGAGCGGACTATTCGCGGACACAATCAGCTACAACAGCCGGACACAAAACGGATACAAGCACGCCCCAGATCCGAAGTTCCCGAGTGAGAGCCCCAAACCCGAGCGGATACACAACGGATACACGGACACATCGCGGATACAGCGGTCCCTACTTTCGCTCGAACAGCAGCAACGACATCGGCGCCGCTCCCGGTTCCCCGATCTCCGCGTGATGCAGCAGCGACCACCCGATCCCCTCCATCGAGCGTCCGAGCTGCTCCGGCACATACCTTCGCGAGCGCCCCACCACAAACCGCCGGTCACGCTCTCCTCGCCTGCTGACGACGGCCACCTGATCAATCTGATAGCTACCGGGGATCACGCACTGCGGCCCCAGCTCATGGTGCAGCTCGATCTGAGCAGCCGGGCCGCGCTGATATCTGCGCAGCGGTCCCGTAAAGAACTCGGCGGCGGCACTATCACTCAGGATCTGACCGCCTCCGCGCAGCGCCGGGTCCGCCCGCTCAATCACCGCTCGGTCGCTCGATTCGGTGTAGCTCCTCGTCACATCACACAGAAACAGATCCCCCCGACTGAATCCCGACAGCGCACCGCTGATGTATTGTAGCTCGTTGTCCAGGTTCCCGAACGTGCCCCCAAGCATCGTCACCAGCCTGCGCCGATGACTGGCCTCCGGTCTGTAGAGAAGCTGACCGTAGCGCGGCAGGTGATGGAAATTCCCTTGCACCGCCGTCACGAGCACACCTCGAAACCTGTCTAGCGTCTGCGCTGCGTGCGTATACGCCTCGCTCAGTAGCGGCTGGCTGATGTCGAGCAGGTACAGCCGCAGGTCCGCCAGATCCCCCGGACTCACCAGCTCCGTTACCAGCGAGACTTCTCGGCGACCGTCTCCGCACCCCAGCGCCACCACGTCCAGCCCGGCCCCCTTCGTCAGTTGCAGGATCGCCCGAGCCGTGTCCCGAAACGTGATGCCAAAGCGCGTGTGATAGTCCCGGCCTTGCACAAGCTGGCACCAAGCCGACGCACTGAGCGGGTCCAAGTACAGGTTCGACTGCTCCAGCGAGCCACCGGGACCATTCACTATCGCGATCAAACCGTCGAGCAGTCCGAGCGCGGAAAACCCAGGCGCGATCCAACAGTTGAGCACAGAGCCAGCGTCCGCGCTTACGCTCTCGGGCTCGATGTCGAGCACACGACGCAGCTTGCGGCTCAGCTCCTTGGAAGGATTGCGTGCGCCCAGCTCCAGCCCTTGATGGTCGAGCTGCTCACCCCAACAGCAGAAGCCAGCTCATCACGGCTCAGCCCCGCACTCTCACGACTCTGTTTCAGAGCCGTAGCAAACTCGTCACTATCGGGTCCAGCCTGTTCCATCCCAGCACTCGCCCCCAGTAGCTACTACGCCCCGTCGAAAATGTCACTCTTGAGATGACGGATGTGCGAAGGAGACACCTCGGTAGAGAATGATGTCTTGGTTAAACTTAGCCGTAGCCCAAGAATGAGACGGGACCACCGACTCAAAAAAAATCGATGGTCCATCCCAAGACATGGTTGTTTCACGACTATAAATCCTGGCGACGCAAATAAGCCAGGAAAGCAACTACAGGCGATTGAGGTTCACTTAATAACTTTGAAAAGTATATTTCCAGCTTTTCTCTGTCATCCAAAAAGAATTTATGCAGGAGTCTCGGCTTGACAGATTCTTCACTTCGACTGTATGTTCCAGTACTAATCGGATATCCGTCGCCAGGAAGCGAAAACGTCTCAATTACCCGTTTGGGTCCACTTTGAGGCGCGGCAGATATGAGCAATTCAAAAACCTTTAAATCAACATCATCGGCCACAGTTCTCAGCTTCAGCTCCGCAATCCCATCTGCTTCATCTCTAATGACCATATTCAGGTCAGTCACAAGCTCATTAAGATCGCTTTGAGCTCTATCAATTGCGGCGAGCTTTTTTTCTAGGTTCTTCTTGAGCAGCCCTTCAAATCGTGACATTCTGTTCTCCTTAGCGTAGTACTAAACATCCCACTAGCGGAACGTGGTCTGATACTCCATGCGTCTTCGAATCGAACTTCCGAGGAAGACCATCCCTATCCACAGCTTCGTCCATATAAATGATCTCTACATTCTTCTCATCCAAGTAAGGCTTTCTATCAGTCAGCAACGTGGAATCTACGATCAATTGATCAAATGTATGCCAGCTCTTCTCTTCCCTATAATAATATGTCCCAGCACCGTCAACAAAACCTTTTGCTAATCCTTCACCATGAGGCCACTTTTCACCTGTGAATCTCCAGGCACAATTATACAAATTGACCCGCTCGACATCCTCATCTCTGTAGTGAGAATCCATAGCACGTTTTCTATGTTTATGAGCAGACAGATAGGTTTGCATAAGACCGTACGGTTCGGTATTAAAATCACCAGCGATTACCAGGTGTTTTCGGAAGCCGCTATCAGTGTCCTTGAGATAGCTATAAGCATGAGAAGATAAATAATCAGCCTGCCATCTTCTATACTTGTCGCTCATCTCTCCGTCAAATGCGACCCAATGACAGAAGATGAATCGTATCCACTCCAATTCGTACTTAAAATCCATAACCACCATCGGCCTTGCTCCAGCTGGCATTCGCGACGGCATGAGGGGTGGGTCTTCGGACAGGCTGATTTCCTTGTTCCATAAAACTGCAAGCGTTAGCTCCGATTTGGAGCCGCCTGGATCGACAGATAGAACGTCCCAATTGGGAAACAGGCGATCCTTCAGTTCCATCGCAGCCTGACGCGTAATTTCAGTTAGGCCGATTAGGTGCATCGGACCGTAAGTAGACTGGATCTTGGTAAGAACTCTGTCTACTCTGCAACACTTGTCATCGTACTCATCCTGACTCGAAGGCCAACGAGCGTGCGCACTCCTATTTTTATCAAAATGCGCAAAATCTGCCACGTTCCACCAGGCAAACCGAAGCGTGGAGATCTGAGTCGAAGCAACCATGCGGTTCCAAAGTAGAACAAGCCGTTCTCGACACCAAGAGTTTTCAGAGATGAGGATCTTCCAGTCGGCGACGCTCATCGGGATCGCTGCATTAGTCAGCTCTCATGGTTGGACTGACGATGCGCGAGAGGTGGGCAATCGAACGCTAAAACATCGCCATCTGCCCCGGCTTCCTCTTCCTCGTCGACTTCCTGGCTCGCTTCATCGTCCGCGTGCCGCTAGCGGCTTTCTGGGGCTTTCTTCGGGTTTGTTTGGGGGAGTCGCTGGCTTGGGTGTGTACTGGTCGTGAGGTCAGTGCTCGTCAGAACATCTTGAGCTGCGCTGGCTTCTGGCTCTTCGCGGTGCTCTTCTTGGCGGCTCTCTTGCTGGTCGACTTTCTTGCTCTTTGGCTAAGCTTCTTCGTCGACTTTCGTTTTACGGACGGCTTCGCTTTCGGTCGCTTGCTCATCAGCTTTCTCACCGCTGGATTCTTCGATGGAGGATCGACCCATCCGCCGATCTCTTGGTCGTAGGTCTTCCCTTCCTTCGCCTTCTTGCTCTTCTTCTTCGTGGCAGTGGGCGGCTTGGTCTGCACCAGCTCGTACTCCGCTCCGCTTTTGCTCTTGTAGGTACGCTTTTTCTCCATCGTCCGTTCTCCACGACGGCCTCGGGGGTTCCCCGAGCGCCATCAGTTGTGCAGCAGCCACGAGACGGGGCCGGTATATTCGTACCCGGCGCAATACACGCTTACGCAGTGCAGTGAGCCAGCGGGTATCGTCACGTTCACTTCGCTCGATGCGCTGCGGTTTCCCTCGTCCACCACCACGCTTGCAGCGTTGCTCCAGGTCGCCCCGTCGTCCTCCGAGACATACAACACCACCGTGAGCTGCCGACCGGCGGGCACCTCGTTACACTTCGCCGTCAGGTAGCGCAGCGTCTGCGCCTGTCCCACGACTCGACCCGCCACCACGTCTTGCAACGTCAGGTACAGCTCCCCATCCGGTCCGAAGTACACTTCATCGCCATTGGGAAACAGTCCCGAGGTACTTCCGCCCAGCTCGCTCGGCCCCGCTGGTCCGGTGGGGCCGGTTGGGCCTGGTCTTCCTTCTGCTCCGGCACGTCCTCGTGGTCCGGCTCCTCCTCCCACTACCACCAGCGCGGGTGCGGCCTGGGTCGTTCCGTTGGCGTACAACACATCGGGTTCGATGAGCTTCATGGTGTCTTCCCCCTACAGCGGGCAACACAACACCCCGTCGGTGCTGGCCGCGTTTTGAAGTTGCTCAATCGTCGTCAGCGGAAACGCCGGACACTTGAGCGTGGTTTGGTTGTTCCCGCAGTCCATCGCCTGCCCGAAAAATCCGCACTGCGTCGCAAAGTCCGTGGCTCTCGCTGCCTCTCCGCAGCCGTAGACCACGTGCGTATTGAGTGCCGCTCCGCAGGTCGGTTGCGCGGTTCCCAAGCGGTTCCCGATTACGTCAGCCACATAGAATCCCTTCAGACTCCGGCAGCTCGTCAGATCCGCCGCGCTGATGTCCGGATTCGCGCTCAGACACAGCTTGTAGCCGCTTGCGCACAGGTCGAGCGCCTTTCCGCCCACCATCGTTCCCCACCGGCCCGGACACGCCCACGCCTTTCCCACCGGATAGCCGTTCTTCGCCGTGCATCCGCTCCGCGCCAGGTCCGGAGGGAAAGCCAGGTCGGCGCTTCCACCATCCCCGAGCACCGCACCATCCGTCACCATCGACAGATCCGCGCCTGCCGTTGCGGCGGGTACGCAGTACGGAGTCTGACATACGTACTCAGGAGGACAGTCCGGTTTCTCTGCGGAGCACAGGATCATCGCACCCGAAAAATCCGGACTGAAGCAGCCATGAACCACCGCTGCCAGGACTCCGTAGAGCCCCACTGTCACCATCGCTAGGAATGCTGTCTTTCTCATCTCTGCTGTCTCTCTCTTCTGCTACGACACCGCTTCCGCGAGTCCGTATTTCTGCTTCAGTCCTTCGGGAAGGGTTCGATACTTCCGTTTCAGATCGTCGGTGAGCTTCCTTCTCAAGTCCGCCGGATACCCGAGTACGTCCTGCCAATCGATCCAGTACGTGCTGAACTTCTGCCGGTCGATCTGCTTCCGCTGTGTTCCGGCGTAGCTGGTCGCGATGTCGAAGGGCTCGTGTCCTTCATTCCGAATCCGCTTGCCCTCTCCCTTGAACGCGCCGCCAGTGTCGAGAATCCGAAACACCAGCTTTGGCCACGCGTAGAAGTGAATCCGGGGACCGTAGCCGGGCTTGAGCTTGTTTCCTTCCAGAACGAGATCGGCGGCGACTGTGACGAACGGAAACGCGACCGGGTCTTGCTGGTGCTGGTCCATGGTCAGGACCGGATACCCCCGACCGAGTGGTCCCCCTTCTCCCACCCACTGTGAAACAGGAGCGTCCGGATAGTACGAGGTCAACCGTCCGTTCTTCCACTTGGGATGGCTCGCCTCAATCATCTGGAGCCGCTGCGCAAGCGCCTGATCAAACTCGGCCACCGTCATCGTCCCTTCTCACTTATCGAGCTGGCTGAGAATGAGCCCAGCCCCGAGGAGTCCCACGACCACTTTGGTTCCTGTGCTCAGGGTCGGCAGGATGCGATCTCCGATCGAGGTGCTGCCGCTTCCTTCCACAAAACTCTTGGCCACCTTGCCCACTTCCAGCACCGCATCGCCCGCCGTTCCCACCACCGCTGTGACCGTGTTCACCGTAGTTCCCAGCGTGAACTCCAGTGGGTCGACGGACAGATCCAGCTCTTTCTTGATCAGCTCCACATCGGTCTGCACGTCGAAGTACAGCCGCACCAGCTCGCGCTTGGCCTCTGCTTCGTTCCCCGCAAACTCCGCATCCGCTGCACGCTGGAGCCGTCCGTCCAGGTCACGCAACCATCCGTCATACTGGTTGAACGGAACAGACAGAAACGTCGGCTTCTGCTTGGTTTCCTCCAGCAGCTTCGCGTATCGGTCGCGCAATTCCTGCGCGTACTTGCGCAGCTCGGGCAGCGGCTTGGCTTGCAGCGCATCACGCACCTTGCGCCGCTCGATAAGCTGCTGCTCTGCGGTTCCTGGTCCTTGCGCTCGCTGGCAAGAGCAGCCACCTCGTTTTCCCATGAGCTGCTCTGCCACTTGTTGTGCTGTCTGTGCCATAAGCGCCGCGCACTGCGAGGGAGCTTCGTGCGCACCGGACATGCTCCGGTCATCTCCGTAGAGAAGGGCCTAGCGGCTCTACTTCTTGCGAACCGGCGTCACCGTCACGCCCACCGTGGCGATGATCCCTGCGCCCATACCGCCTCGCGAAACGAGGTCATAGTGCTGGCTGGTCACGTTCGCCACCGCCCAGTCGAGCGTGTGCTGGTCTTCGCAGATCACCTGCACCACCGGGGCCACCACTCCGCCGTCGTCTTCATACTCGCGGGCGAAGTTCACACGGCACGCCGTGTTTCCGGTCAGAATGCCGGTCGTGGTCGTTTCGATCGTGAGCCGGTGCGCCTTGTCGGTCGGCGTGGTGCCGCTCGCGAAGGTGGCGTTCACGGTCGCAGGAATGCTGCTGATCGTCGGATTCAGATCCGGATCATGGTGCGGATCGTAGCTGCGGCTCTCTCCGGAGTCACAGCGCAGTCGCGCCAGCTCTTCGGTCGAGATCGACAGATCCACAATCGACATCTGCCCGGCCTTGGCCCGGCTGTACTCGCTCGCGGTGATCTTGCCTTCACCGTGCAGCGTATCGAGCACCACGCGGTTATAAGAGGGGTGACCGTTTGGCGGAGTGACACACAGCCCATCGCTGCTGACAGTTCCCGCCCCGGTCCCAGTTCCTACCGCCGGGCTTCCACCCGACGTCTCAATCGTATCGCTTCCAAAAATGGCCATCGTCCATTTCTCCTTGTGCTGTTCCCAGAGCGCACCGGATGCCTTATCCCTGTGCGCTCACACCTGCGTTGTCTGTTCCCTTGGCCCGCTTCTATCGGCGGTGCCGACCCTGGGCAGGGCCGACTTTGCGCACTTGCAGCGACGAGGCGATGTCGTTCCAGTCGTCTCCCAAGAACGCCACGTTTCCGGTGATGCGCCGGGCTCGACCGCCGAAGTCGCGAGCCTCATACAGCACCAGCTCATAACCGGGCGGCACCATCACCGACGAGATGGTGTCGTTGCTGATGTACGGCTCATCGGTCAGCATCTGCTTCTGACCCACGCCATGCACCCACGTCGCGCCCAGGTAGTCCTTGTGCTCGAACAGCACCACCTTCCCTGCGGCGAGCGCTTCCTTCGGATCTCCGTAGAAGCCGCCGTCGGGAATGTTCACCACGGGCTTGGGCGTCTCCACCACCGTCACGCTTCCGCCACCCGCCGCGCTCGTCGCAGCCACTGCACCGCTCGGCGACTGCGAGTACAGATACTTTTCCCACTTGCGCCGAAAGTCGACCGGGCTCTCGCCCTGCGGAATCGGATCACTACCGCTCTGAAGTCCGCGCAGGATCAAGTACCGCTTCCACAGCTCCTCGATCTTGGCGTCGTTCACGTCCAGAAAGTCCAACACTCCCATGGAATGTCTCCTTGTCTCTGCTTCGTTTCAGGGAGCCCGTAAGGCCCCCATCCTTGGGTTGTCCGGTTGGGCTCTCTACTTGAACCGAGCAGAGTCCGCACTCACGCGAGCATCCGCCGCAGGCTTGCGATTCATGATCCGCGCCATCAGCTCCGCCTCGATGGCGCTCGGCTTCGAGAACTCCAGCGCAATCTCGACCACCGAGTTCACAGCGTTCTCAAACATCTCGAACTTGCCGTCTTGTTCCGCCCGGTACTTCGCCATCAGACCCGCATACCGGGGGTCGCTCGGATCGATTTCCTTTTGGGTTGTCGCGTCAACGACCTTGGGCGGTCCCTTCAAGAACCGGTATCCGGTGACCGCGTTCTTGCCCAGGTTCGCGATTAGCTTGTCCATCCGATCGCGGCGCTCTTTGTCCTGTGCAGTCAGCAGCCGAATCAGATCCGGGTCCAGGTCACCACCCATCAATGCAAACGCCAAACCGTTCATGTTCTGTCTCTCCTTGTCTGGTTTCTCCGCTGCATTTCGCAGCGCGTTACTCGTCCACTCCGCCGCTCTCACCGAAGTCCACACCCTCGGTGTCCGTATCCATTCCGCCGCCGTCCTCGAAACTCCCGCCCTCGTCGAAGCTCTCGCCCTCGTCGAAGTCCACGACGCCCGAGTCGGCGTCCAGTCCGCCGCCGTCTTCCTCGACGATCATTCCGCCTTCGCTGAAGTCGACCCCTTCCATATCGGTGTCACGCGGTTCCCCGTCCACGTCTTGCAGCTCGCCCGGTTCCTCGATCACTGCGGTGTCTCGGTCCCGTGGACTGTGTGAGGTCGGCTCTCGTGCGCTTCCGCCACCACCGCCACTTGTTTTCGAGATCGGACTCTGTACGCTTCCGCTTCCCAGTAGCTGCGCAAGTCTCTTTTGCAGCGCTCGGATCTCGGCATCCTGGCTCTGGGTGGGTTGCGGCTTGGCCTCTTGCGGCTTGAGGTCTTCCGGCTTTGTCTGGTACTTGCTCAGTCCGTACTCTTCCGGTGCGGCCTGCCACGCCTTCTCCACAAGTGGCACCAGCACACCCAGCCCGAACACTCCCAGCACCGCGCTTCCGATTCCGTGCGCTACGTCCGCGACCGTGTTGTACCAAGCCTGCGCCCGAGGCCGGTCCGGCTGTAACACCACTTCCAAGATCGGCCCGATTCCTAACGTACTTTGCAGCGCGGGGAAGACGTGCCTTCCCCCTTCCGACGTATCCACATCGTAGATATGAACCGTGATCTCCGGACGGAGAGCCAGGGCCACTCCCACAAAGTGGGCGGTCGCTTCCCAGCAGTTCATCCCATCGAGCGGCCACTGTCTGCTGCGCTGCGTCGGGCTGCACCCTCCCCGCTGTGCTCCGTCTCCACAGTCGGGCTTCACCGGTTGTAGCGCGATCCATCGCTGCACCACCGCAAGCGAATCAAAGCTCTGTGCGAAGGCAGTCTGCGAGATCAGGATCGCGTACTCGACCAGCGACTCCAAGCAGCTCGTTTTCTGTCCTTCGTTGTGATGCAGCATCAACCGGAACATCGCGCACCTACAGCTTTTGGATTTCTTCGGCCACCGTCGACATCGCTTTGCTCAGCGTGCCCTTGGCGTCCGCAATCTCGGCCTCTGTCCAGCCCCTCTGTTTGCCCAGACTGCTCGCCAGGAACGAGGTGATCGTCTCCACCCGTTCCTTGTCTTGGAACACCATCCGCGTGCATTCCTTGACGTCTTGCAGACTGAGCTTGCTGTTGTGTTCGACTCCCACCCACCGCTTGTCCTCTTCGGGTGGCTTCACACTGTCGCTTGCAGCGATGTCTTCGGCGGCGACATAGTATTTTCCAGCGTAGGAAACGTAGTTGTCGCGCTTCCACTGCTTCCCCGGAACCCACGCCGTGCTCTTCCACATCAGCGTCATCGATTCGAGGATCTCGTCTCCCACGTATCCGGCCATACCCGACGCCAGATCACGGATCGCAAACGCCACTTCCAGCGCGTTCCCCTTCCCAACGGGCTGCACAGCGGCCTTGATCGAGATGGCAAGCACAGACACACCAATGGTTCCCCAGCCGCGTTTCCAGTGATCGACTTTTTGGCCGACCCACTGCGCCATTGCACCGCCGAGTGCATTGATTCCGCAGCTCACCGCAGACGGGATCAGGTTGTTCACCACGCCATGTAGCGAGAACGGCCCCGCCGATTCCCGATTCCCACCAAGGCTCCCTTGAAACAGTCCCTTCCTATCGCTCATCGCAAACCCCTTCGGCTCTCGCCGCTAGTTCAACCAGCTTTTCGCTTCCTTCCCAATCTTGAGAAGGTCCACAATCACGCTCAGTCCCCCCGACCCCCCGCTCTGCACCGTCTGACCGTTGGAACTGTCGGCCATCTTCTCGATCGCAGAGTCCACCCGGTCTGCATCTCTCTTGTAGGCTTCCCGTAGATCCGCGAGCGCTTGCTTTAAAACATCTGCATGTGCTGTGGTGTTCGCGCTGGCCAGTGCGGTGGACTCCTTCGCCGCAGATGTCGCTTCCTTAACTGTCGCAGACACCAACTCTTTGAGACTCGGCATAAACGC
>ERZ724524.2789-NODE-2789-length-11237-cov-6.759256_pt1 | contig 11237 bp, 6 predicted proteins | sample MGYA00376057_ERZ724524 | MGnify/ENA primary metagenome ERZ724524 (study PRJEB28724, sample SAMN07190888) | wastewater metagenome | isolation source: influent of sewage treatment plant in Hong Hong | place: USA: Christiansburg, Virginia | collected 2016-03-01 ...
AACGTCAAACGGCTTCGGAAATGCCAATGCAATGGCCATGAGCGCGAACGCCGCCATGCAGGTTCAGCGGCCCCGATAACAGAATCGCTGACCGTGCGGATTCCACCCCAAACCAGCCAGCCAAAACAACTGAAACCCGCCCCAAGCAACGATTCGAACCTTGCCAGTGTTGCCAATGGCGTTCCGCCACCATCGAATAGAGCTTTCGGCGATTGCTGACAGTCCGCAGTGACTCGCAAAGGTTTGTCACGGCGGACGCGCGCTGAATGCTCGCAATGCAGCGGGAGCGGTCACTGGCGGGGCTTAACCGGAGAGGTTCTGAGCGGCGGCTTACTGAGTCCACCTGCCGTCCAGCAGGTAGAATTTGATTCAGGTGGCGGTCGGAGCCCGGCCAGGAGCGGCCCTTCGTCGATCCGATAACGCTGCCATTCAAATGTCTGCTCGACTTCTAAACCTGCCTGACGAATTCACGCACCTTGGCCGCAGTCGCCCGTGTGAATCATTGTCCTATGCGTCAGCTGGTTGTTAGCCGTCGTTGGCTGGCTAAACAAGTCAAAAAGTGGCTTTCGCTGAATTCTCGGTTGGAGGGGCTGTTGTGGTGCAACCAGTAACGGGCAGTTGCTAGTGCGGCGTTCAATGCTGCCACCGATGCTATCCGAATGATCGGCGCTTGAAATCGGATACCATGAGGATAATTCAACGGCATGCAATATACCGGTTACGGTTATTCCGTAATTTCGGAATATCGGGAAACTTCGCATTTCCGGATTGATCACATAGCTATGTCCCGGCGCCATTGAAGGTGTATTGTTCGCCGGAGCACAAGCGTCATTAATCTTGAATTCTTGCGAATGCTGGCCTGACAGAATGCCGGCAGCGTAATTTAGATTGGTACGAACGATGATCGTCTTCATTTCGCACGGGGTCGTAAAAGAGGATGCTGAAGGGTGCAAATTTCTCGATCATTTGTACCAGACGTTAAATTCTCAACCTGATCACCTTGAGGCCTTTCTCGACCGACAAAGGCTCGAGGAAGGGTATGAATGGCGAACCGCCCTGCATGAGATGCTGGCGAGCTGCGGCGCAGGTGTCTTGGTTTTGTCGCAACGCGCCATTGGCCGCGACTGGGTCAAGAAGGAGGCGACGATTTTGTCGTGGCGTCGCGCCTTGCCTGTTGATCCCCGGTTCCGGCTCCATGTCGTAAAGATCGAAGACCTAGGCGACAAGGAACTGGAGTCTCAGGGCCTGGGGCCACTGCAACTCACCGAGATCCAGGCATGGTCATGTAACGTGCAGCAACCCGAGGACGTTGCACGGGTCGTCAACGGTATCAAGAACGACCTAGAGAATCTGGCGAATAGCGTTAGCTGCATTGAGGAGTGGACGCCTCTGGACAAGCTAAGAACCTATTTGGAAAAGCGCCTTGCCGCTTTGGACATTACCGATCTGAAAAATCTTGCCAAAGACATGCTCGCGGTAGGTGGCGATAGCCTTTGTTTAGCGGTGATGGACTCAGAATGCAGGAGGTCATGCGCAGATAAAATTTCTAGCGCGCTCCTCAAGAACGACTTCGGGAAGATTGGTAGCCTGAAGACATTCATGGAACGTTTGGAATTGTTGAATCTTTCCCAGGAGGTTCGGCATGCAATTTTCGGCGCGGTTGCGCCACTCTGGGTTGAGCCGCATCTTGCGGCCAAATTTCATCCACAACTTGAGCCCCATCAAGCCGATCGAACCGCTTTTATCGAGCTGACAGGAGTGAAGTCCACGCTGATCAAATATACACTCGGCATGTTAGTACGACGAGCTAATCTCCGACCGCAGCGTCCACGCGTCATACGGGTTTCAACCCCGAAAGAATGGACGGACGACATCCTGGTCCAAGAAATTGGCAATCAAATTGTCGAACAGGCTGGCGAGAACCTCCGTGGCGACTTCGATGACAATGAGTTGTTGGAGCACTTGCTAGCTAGGGAAGACCCGATCTATGTACAGTTGAACTTCAAAATGGACGAAGAGCAAGTTGAGATACTGCGGGACAAGCTTAGAGGGGCCATTTTCGTCGTCACGGCTCAGTCACAACTTGGAGAATGTGCCAGTGAATTTCGCTGGCGGAAAGTGGAGAGCCTGGAAGCTGAGGCTTTTGCAAGCAAGAAGAACGAATGGGCGGAAATAAAAGACAGGTATGGCTTCTACGGAGAAAAATATGACTGAGCAGCGACTCAAATTCGAGCGCCGGTATTTCGATCCGGCAGGGGCCGTCAACCGGGATGGAGGCGGAAATATGACCCGCCCCCTCTATTTGTATTCTGACGAAATCGTGCTGGCGGTGAACCTGGCGAGAGCTACGGGTCGGCCCTTGTTTGTCACCGGTTCTCCGGGCACCGGCAAGAGCACGCTCGCCAAAAGCATCGCCAGTATCTTGGGCTGGCGCTATATCGAACAGGTCGTTACCTCAAGAACGCGAGCCCGCGACCTGCTTTGGCAATTCGATGCGGTACGCCGCTTGAGCGATGCTCAAATAAGTAACAAAGAATTGCCACCGCGATCCGATTACGTCTCGCCCAAGGCCATCTGGTTGGCTGCCGATCCCGATACCGCCCGGCTTTACCCGACCCCCAAAGGCAGCAAGGCCGAATTGACGCCTCGAGAATGCGTGGTCCTGATCGACGAAATCGACAAGGCGGAACCCGATGTGCCAAACGACCTGCTCGAAGTGCTCGAAATGGCGCAATTCACCGTGGACGATCTCGACGAGCAGCCGGTCATCCACGGCGACCGTGGCAAGATGCTTATTGTCATCACATCGAATGGCGAGCGCGACATGCCGACCGCATTTCTCCGGCGCTGTGTCGTGCTCTCGCTGCCGGACCCAGGCGAGGACTGGCTTGTCCAGGTGGCGAGCAAACACTTCGGGAACGACGAGAACAAACTGCATCGCGAGGTGGCCAAACTGACCCTGGTGGTCGCCCAGTCGCCAGCAAGCGTTTCGACCGGGAGGCGTCCCGGTACGGCGGAATATCTTGACGCCGTAAGAGCCTGCAAATCGCTCGGCGTCCAGGCCAATTCCGATGATGTCGCCTGGCAGCACCTCGAATCCATTGTGCTGAGCAAGGCGCCATTCAAGAACGGCAAGCGGGATTCCGCTTGAACCGGACCCAACATCGTGAACGGTAGCGGTTCAACGCTTGGCGATCTGGTGCGGGGCCTGGCGGCACTCTCGCCGGGCGACGATGCCACCCGGGAATGCATTGCGCAGATGATTTCCGTGAGCCCGCCACGCCCTGCTCCGGTCTCCGGTGACCGAGCCCAGACGAAACCCAAGGATGCGCGCGCCGATGAAAAGCCGTCGCGATCGCCGCCGGTGGACTCTCTGCTGCCGTCGGAAGCGGAATTGTCGTCCGAACCGGTAGCGTGTCGCCTTCAGCTGAGAGAACAATTGCCGCCACCGAAGTTGCCGGCCTGGTGGGACAAGGTCGATGTCATGCCGCCGGCAGATTGGGGCGCGGCCAAGGCGCCGGTGCCGTCGCTACTGCATCCGTCAAGGCAGCGGGCCTTGATCGGCGAACTTTGCGCAACCCGGTGCGAAAGCGACGAGATCGATCTGGAGCGCCTCTCGGATCAGCTAGCAGCCTGCCGGGTCGTCGAGCGCATCCCATTCCGTCAGCGCAAGACCTTGCGGCATGGCGTGATCGTGCTGTTCGACCATGTTCTGGGGATGGCGCCTTACCGAAAGGACTTGAACCAGGTCGAGCGCCTGGTGCGCAGCATCCTGCCCGATGATCAGATCCAGATCGGCCGGTTTCAGGGGGTTCCCGGGCGGAATCAGTTGTTGGACGACGTCCGCTGGGTGGGCGGAAAGCGGCATGGGTCGGCGGAGCGGCCGCTGCTGATCCTGAGCGATCTGTCGATGGGAGGGCCGCTTGAGGACGAGGGACGGGTTGCCGTTTACGAGTGGGACGAATATCTGAGGCGCGCGGTGGGCGGACTGAGGCCGTTGCGCATTCTGGTTCCTCGCTCGCGGGCTCGCTGGCCCGTGCCCTTTCGCCGTCACCGGATGCTGTTCGAATGGAGCCGGCGACTGACCCTTTCCGAAATTCGTCGCCATATCAGTATCGGCCATGGATACTGAACTTCAGGAAATATTGGCAGCAGCCGAGGGCGAGCAACCCAAGCTCGTCCACATCGCCATGCTGGCCTCGCTGGCGGCACGCATTGAGGCGCCGTTGCTGCGCCGACTGCGCCTGGAATTGATGCCCGACGCGGAACCCGGTATCGAGGCCGACTTGTGGTTCTCCGATCTGATCTACGCTTTCGATACCGACTCCTGCCTGCTGTACCCCGCGATTGCCGACCAGCTTCGGCTACGGCTCAAGGCGTCCGGCCAGCTTGACGCGGTCTGGGCCATAGTTCGTGATGTCAATCGCGACGCCTCGCCGTTGCAGAAGGTCGAGGAGCATGTCGCCTACCTTGCGCTGCGCGATGGCGACTATGGCGAAGAGATAGTGAATGAACTGCGCAAGACGCTGAAAACCATGGGTTCCAGCCCTGAGCGCGGGGTCGAGGTAGCGCGCTGGACGCTCTATGCACTGGATCGCCTGCCTTCCAAGGTCAGGGATGCCGGCTACGGCGAAGTGGCGCAACTGGAGGACGGCATGGATGCGCGGATCACTGTGCCTGGCCGAGGACCGATGTGGAAGGACGCGCCCTTGTTCGACCATGAGCGCGATGGCTGGATCCGGCATAGCGCTTGGGCCATGCCAACCGTCCAGATTGGCCTGCGTCTGGAGGAGATGGGCCTGGCCGTTTGTGATCCAGAGTCTGTAGACCCCGGCGCGGTTTTGACCATTCCCGATTCGCGGCCGAAAAAGCTGCAGATTGCCGTCAAGGATCGTTCACAGTATTGGCGCTATACGTCCATGCGGGGGCGTGAGGGTGAACGCATCCGGTTCCAATCGCTGCCGGTGGATATCGAGATCACTACCGAAGCTGGGGAGGTCTATGGCGTAGTCCGACAGACTATGCCGGAGCCGAAGGCAGCCTCGGCGCCGAAGTGGCCGCTGGAAGAGTATCGGCCGTTCAGCGAATATCGCTACTACGCTTATTTCAGCTATTCGGCCGCTGACGATGAAGCGTGGAATCACTGGATAGTTAATTTCAAGAATGAACTTTCTTTTTCTTTGCCAAGCAGATTGCGCGGCATCAAGTTGCCGCCAATTCACCTGCGCGGAGACAGTCCCTGGGCATCCGGCTTACTGGACGAACGCCTGGAGGACAATGTACGGGACTCGTTTGCGCTGTTCCTGTTTGTCCACGACAACTACCTTGATTCGCAATGGTGCCTGAAGGAACTGGAATACTTCAAAAAGCATTTCGGGGAACAGGGATTTCGCGATCGACTCTACGTCATTGCGATGTCCAAAAGCGCAATTGATGAACTGACCAGTCGCGAGGCGTGGAAGAAGCTTTGTCCGTTTGAGGATCAACTGTATATACCTTTTTATATGGCGGTCGATCCAGACCTACCGATTCCAATTTATTCTGGAGAAAACGAAGTAGCTGAAGGAAAACGCAGGGTTGTGTCCAACGCATTCTGGGAGTCGTTCATCGGAATCCGCGAGGATCTGGCGAATAGAATCCGCAGGACCTCGGAAATTGGGAAAATGATTGCTGTATCGGTACCGTCCGAGAATCCCGAAATTGTCCGGATCTACATCGAGAGCAACGAGCGGCAGGAAACCTATTTGGAACCCCTGGCTCGACGGCTCACTCAAAGCTGGGATCATCTGATTGCCTGCGAGCATGTCGAGCCCTCTCTTTACTTGCGGCCGACTGGTTTGCCGATGAACGAAATCAACAACCGCCCGTATCTTGACGATGCCGACGGCATCATTCTGATTGGGAACGGCAAGACACCCGATTCACTGGCGGCACAGATTTCGAAGATCGAAAGCAAGCTCCGTGGGAAAAGTGTCGCGCCGGGCATCATTGCTTACCTGATGAAGCCTGGGGAACAGCCCCTCGGGTTCAATCGTGTTCTGAACTGGCAGCTATTGAATTTCGAACCGGATTCGCAAGGCGGCCTGCACATTTCGGACCAGGACGGCACGGCGCTGGGGATATTCCTGACCAATGTCCTAGCGCGCAAGCGTCAGCACCTGATGGCAAATGATTCCGGTGCCGAGGGGCCGAAATGAGCGACGCAGGGGAATTTGGTGCCTTCCGGCTTCCCACCTCGCCCTATCCCGGCCTGCGGCCTTTCCTCGACCACGAACATGCGCTGTTTCTTGGTCGCGGCCGGCAAATCGACGATGTCGTTCGGCGCCTGAAGCTGACCCAGTTTGTCGCGGTGATCGGCGGTTCGGGCTCCGGCAAGTCTTCGCTGGTGCGGGCCGGCGTTGTTCCGGAACTACGTGCCTTTGGCATTCCGGATGCAGGAGATTACTGGTTGCCGATTGTCGTCACCCCGGGGAGCACGGCAATGCTGGCAGCGGGCGAAGGTATTGGCGAGGCAGACGCCCCGGCCAACCAGACGCCAATTACAAGATTGGCCTGGAAGTTTTCGCAACAACTCGAACCCGCCGAATTGCCCGCTCGCAGGCGGTTGTTAAGGGCCTATAAGGCCGCTGAAGCGAACAATCTCGATGCGGAACGGGAAAGCGTACGGCGCCAAGATGAAATCGCCACCGTATTCCGTCAAGGGGCAGGCTTTGCCCGCCTGGTTGAAGACTACACCGAAGACTTTCCAGAGGCCGGGCCGGATCGGGAAAACGCGCGGTTTCTCTTCGTCATCGACCAGTTCGAAGAACTCTTTCACCCTAACAACAAGGGGAATGAAGACACCCGAATCCTGATCGAGGCGGTCATCGACCATTTTTTCAGCCCGCATCCGCGCTGCTATCTCATCCTCACCATGCGCAGCGAGCATCTTGCCGACTGCGCCGGCTATCTCGAACTGCCGGATGCGATCAATGAATCGGTCTATCTGGTCCGGCGGCCTGACGAAGGCGAACTGCGCGAGGCCATTGCGGGGCCGGCCAAGGTCTTCCTCCGCATGCTGCAGCGCGGCGACGGCGGGTCGACCCTGCCCGATGACATCCGGTTCGACGACGCCGTCATCGAGCGGCTGCTCAGGGATGTCGAGCGGATTGCCGACGACCCCGACCACCTGCCCTTGCTGCAGCACCTGCTGGCCCGAATCTGGGAAGTGGCCTGCACGCGCTGCGGGGTCGACGGCCAGCACGGCTTGCCGAACGAGATTCAATGGGGCGACCTGGAACGCGGCGCCGACCCGAAATCCCGGGAATCCGGCTGGCTGCGCCAGCGGGATGAGGTCAATACCCTGCGCGCCAGCCTGGAGAACTGGGCCAGGGCGACCTACGAGGACAAATCCGAGGAAGACCGCAAGCACATCGACTTCGTCCTGCGCAGGCTGGCCTTCAAGGACCCCAACAACGGCACCTACAACCAGCAGCGCCTGGACGTGAACGATCCCGGCCTGTTCGACGGGGATGCCGAGCGCGAGAGAAAACTGCAAGATTTGCTTGAAAAGGGCTATCTCGATGCCGTCCATTACCTGTACTGGGACAAGGAGAATCCGGCGCGGGTGACGCTCAAGGTCTCGCATGAATCCTTCATCCGTGGCTGGTCGCATTTCCGTGGGCTGGTCGACAACGAAGCCGAGCGCTTCGAAGAGTTTCTGACGGTGTTGCGTCGGTGTACCGATTGGCTGGAGGCAGGTCTGCGTCCGGAACTCCTGCTCGGCCAGGCCGAACTGATCCGGCTCGACGACGCCGCTTTGGGCCCGGTGTTCACCGATCCTGACCAAAGTGAGGACTGGTTTCGCACCCTGAAACAGTTTCGTCATGGCGAGCGGCTCGGGATCGTCAAGACAGAGGTGGTGGAATATCTTGAGAGTTCGCGAGTCCTCCTTGAATCCGAGGCTGAGGCGAAGCGCGTTTCGGAAGAACGGGTGCGCAAGGCACTGGCTGCGCGGCGGACATTAGCGTGGGGTCTGGTTGCGACGGTGGTGTTGCTTTTCGTCGCCATTCCCTTCGTGGCGACCTTTCCAGTGAACAGTGCGATCTACAAATTCGGCATGGCGCGCCAGCAGGTGGATCAGCGCCTTGCTGATGTCCCGGCGCCCATCCTGGGCGCGGCGCGCAAGGAACTCGATCGACTGCTGTCGGCGGCGGACTTGGTCGTATCGGGCAAAGCCGGTTCCGCCTACATGCGAGGCCATCTAGGCAATTTGTTCAGTTGGCTTCCCCAAGTGTCCTTGGCCAATAAACTGCTCATGAGCCAAGATACCGAGCCCTACGTCAATGGCAACCTGCGTCGCCGCCTGACGACCGGCATGTGGAACAGCGATACCGACCCCGATGCCCAGGGATTAAAGCAGGAAAATTTCGTTCCGGATCAACCACTGCACCTGATCTGCGCCGTCGAGGCAGGCAAGGGAAAAATCGCCGTTCCCGGCGTAGTGTACGGGAATGCCAGCAAGGGGCGGGGCATCTTCATTCCGACGCGGCGATGGGAAGACAGGGATGATATAGAACTCTTTTCGGCGCGGTATTCGAAACAGGATCGAACCTGTCAGACCGTTGACCTCATCAGCAAGGTACCCAATTCAACCGATACGTTTGTCTTGTTCGATGCCCGAATCCGTTACATGCTGATTTCCCAAAGCGGCTCCCACGGAGAGCTGCCATCGGTCGGTCTGTTCAACATCAATTGGGGTGAGAATGCGAAGTTGCCCGTTGCGCGCAGTGAATTGCTTTCCAACACCATTGGTGAGGACGCGGTCGCCATTCTGCGCCGGGAAATTCAGGATGGGCCGAAACAGGACGGCGATCCAAGAGTCAGGAGCGTGTTGACCTGGCGCGAGCTTGGCGGGATCGGCGTTCGTGTTGCTGGAGAAGCATGGCGCTTGTTTGCTGACGGTGCACAGCGGATTCAGGACCCGGGAAGCGACAAAGATTGGCAGGCGCTGGTCGTGGCGCCTGAGGACTCCGCTTGCGGTCAGCTGAACCAACGGCTGATCAAACTGGGGATAACTCCGGGATTTGAATCCCGAATGTACCAGTCTGGAAGTCACTGCTTCCAGGTTCAAAGGCCGGTGCCGGTGCAAAATGTTGGCATGGCCGATCCTCCGGAAGTGGGGTCAGACTATACGATGGTCGCCGTTTACGACGCGCCGATTACCCTTGACCTTCTGGATGAAACGAGACCGGTGCCGATTGCGAGTATTTCGCGATTCGCCAGTGCCAAATGGGCCGACGGCGGATTGATGATCGGCGTTGCCGGCCACTATGACGGTTGGCTGGCGTCGCGGCTGAAAGACGATCAGGGCTACCGCGTTGTGGGTGCCCCGTGGAGCACGTCGGCTTTGGTCAAGTTGGGCAAGGAGGTGGTGAATCTCACCATGCCACTGCTACCTCTGCAAAATTCATCCGCACCGCAAGGGGCACGATAGGCCATTGCTAGTATCCCCTACGAATTGCTGCCCTTGTCGATTCAAGATGTCATCAGAGTGTTTACGGTCAGGAGTGTATTTCTGTTATTTGTGTATGAAAGGCTAAAGAACCTGGCTTGGCGACTGCCAGCAAGCAGCCTCTTATTGCTGACGTTGCCGCCGATACCGTCAAATATCAGCAAAGGCTGGCCTGCTGTCTGCGAGCAGCCGAACGGAGTAACTGCTCCACTCTGACAGCTGCCGTCGAGGCATCGAAGAAACGACTGACAGCAATGGGCAGATTGTGTTGAAAAACTCGGTTTTTTTGGTGGTTTGTAGGGAGCTCAAAAAAACGACCTTCACAATCGTTCTGTATTGAATGATTGCGTTCTCGGGAATATCAAACCGACCCCGAAAATTGGCCCAAAAAATCGGTTTTCGAGTTTTTCAACACAATCGGCACTCAAGAGCCACCCGACCACCTAAAGGGAGCGGCAGAAAACTGAGTGGACCGGCCGCTGGCTATGCATTTGTCAGCAGGCCGGAATCAGTCTGAAGCAGGCATAGAGGCTGCACCGCGTTACGGCTCGCAGTTGGCCTACCTACGCATTCAGTTGTGGCGGTATCGTTGCATTGCACCTGGTGGATTGAAATCGGAACCACCGGCGGGTTTGCGAATGGAACGGCTAGTGGTTTTCACCGGAATACACAGATCGTGAAGTTCCCTCCAGGGAGCAGCCATCGACGCTAATCGCCAACCGCAGATACGGTGCTTTCCAGGGCTTCCGGCAATCGCGTGCTGGCGTCGGCCTCCGTCGGATCGACCGCCGCGTCGCGTTCCGGACCGGGTTCGTCCGCGCCATCCGGTGCACCCACGGCTTCGGCCTCTTGCCGGTTTGGCCCGCTGCGGCCTTCGACATCGTGCGCGTCCAGGGCATTCATCCGCCGCCGCAACCCCATCGCAAAATTTCGCGCGCCATTTGCGACGTCGCGCACCTGCCGTTTGAGAGCCGCGCGCTGCATGTCGACGGCCTGGGTGGTAATCACCTCGTGAATCTCCAAGGTCTGCAACAACGGCATCAACTGGTCGAGTTTGCCCAGCACCTCCAGGAAGCGTCGACCGATGGACGACAGGACATGGACGTCCACATCCAGCGGCACGGTGTCGTAGGTCGCCGTGCTGGTGATGCCATGGACCTTGAATAGCGCTTCGGCACCGTCGATGGCTTTATTGAGGTTCTCGGTCACGGTGTCCATCTGGGCTCGAATGGCCTCCTCGACCTTGGCGACGTCCTCGTGGTCGAGCCGCGTGCGGGCGATCACCGAGATGAAGTGGGTGTTGAGTTGCAGCGTGTTGAACAGCCGCGCGAAGAAGCGCTTGCCCTCGGCGCTGGTGAAGCGCGTCGGCATCTTCAGGCTGGCCGCCTCGACGCGTCGGAAGTCGGCCTTGGCCTCCTTGGCGAGAATGCGGGCGTTGACGGCCCCCTGGTCTACCTTGACGATCTGGATCTCCGACATGCCGTGCTCCTCGAAATACCGCGTTCGGAGCGATCATCCGCAGCAGCATGCTCATTCGCCACCGGAAATGGCCGTCACCTGAGGGGCCTTTCGGCATCGGCCCCGATTCGGGCAGGTTTTCGGGATTGACTCGCCAATCCGGCACCACTACCTTGACGTCATGCAGCAGCTGGCCCTGCATTCAATCATGGCAAGCCCTGGAGTTTCCTGTCTGTCGCGTATGCCATCGGCTTCACCGGTGCCGCGTGCGCCGATCTTGCCGGCA
>ERZ724524.2790-NODE-2790-length-11237-cov-6.500447_pt1 | contig 11237 bp, 8 predicted proteins | sample MGYA00376057_ERZ724524 | MGnify/ENA primary metagenome ERZ724524 (study PRJEB28724, sample SAMN07190888) | wastewater metagenome | isolation source: influent of sewage treatment plant in Hong Hong | place: USA: Christiansburg, Virginia | collected 2016-03-01 ...
ATGAACGCTTTGTATTCCAGCCACAACATCGAACACCTTTACCCCCATGAGGTGCCCGTGGCACTCCAAGAGTTTGTGCGGGTGCTGAGTGCCGATGGTTTTGTGGTGCTGACTTGCCCGGATCTGCAAAGCGTGTGCGCCCTGGTGGCCGAAGGCAAACTCACTGAGGCTGCCTACACCAGCCCTGCTGGCCCCATTGCCCCCATCGACATTCTGTACGGCCACCGCCCAGCCATGGCCCAAGGCAACCTGTACATGGCCCACCGCTGTGGCTTTACCGAAAAGGTGCTCATTGGCACTGTGCAGGCAGCAGGTTTTTCCGCAGTGGTCAGCCGCCGCCGCCCGGCACCGTTTTTCGACTTGTGGGCCATAGCCAAAAAAGGCCCGGTTGATGAAGCCGGTATGCGCGCCTTGGCGGCTGCCCATTTTCCGGGTTGATTATGGATGCCAGTTCCCCTGGCACCCGACCGGGGCGCACCACAGGCAGTTGTGACCAACCCTATCGGGGGGCATGGCAGGCAGCGGTGCGGTTTGGGTGAAAATGTCGCGCTGTGTATCTCGACAGGAGCGTTTGTGATGGCGAAACGGGGTTTTCAAACAGTTGCATCGGCAAGGGTGTTGGCTACAGGTGTTCGCGCTGGGGTGGCAGCTGCGTGTGCGCTGCTTCTGGTGGCCTGTGGGGGGGGGAGAGGCGGTTCCGCCTGTGTCGGCCATTTCGGCTGAAGGGGTGTTGGCATACGGCAAAAGCACCACCCTGGTGATTGATGGCGTTGGGCTGGATACCGCCAGCATCAGCCTCACTACCCAGGGGTGCCAGGGCTTGAAGGCGCTGGCTGGCGGCACGCCTGAGCGGCAGCGCGTGTCATGCACCGTCACGGGTACAGCACAAGTCAAGGCCACAGCCAAAACCCCCGATGGCGTGGTGGTGCTGGAGCAAACTTTTGCAGTGCCACAACCCAAGGTCGAACTGAAAACCACCCTGGGCAACTTGGTGTTGGAGCTGTACCCTGACAAGGCACCGGCCACTGTTTTTAATTTTCTTGCCCATGTCAACAGTGGCTTTTACGCCAACACGCTGTTTCACCGTGTGGTGCCGGGCTTCGTGGTGCAAGGGGGTGGGTACGATGCGTCGCTGGTGGCCAAAAAACCATCTACCGCAGCCATTGCGCTTGAAACGCCCAATGGCTTGCTGAATGTGCGGGGCACGGTGGGCATGATCAGAGGAGCGGCCACCCAGTCGGCCACCACCGAGTTCTATGTCAACCTCAAAGACAACCCCAACCTCGACTACACCGATGCAGCCAACCCCGGTTACGCGGTGTTTGGCCGCATCACGCAGGGCATGGCTGTGCTTGACAGCCTGGCACAGGTTGCCACGGGTACGGTGGGTGGGCTGGGCAATGTGCCCCTTGCGCCGGTGGTGTTGAGCCAGGCCGTGCAAGTGCAGTGATGGGTGACGCACTGGCTTTGCAGCGGTTCACCACCCGCTACATTCCCGCCGAAGACCGCATGCGTTTGGCAGGAGAGCTGGCTGCGGGCCAGCAGGTGGTGCTGTGGTTGTCTCAGCGGCTTTGGCTGCGTTTGTTGCCCGGCTTGTTCGGCTGGTTGGATAAGCAGGTGCTGCCGCTGCCGGCACCTGTTGCGGTTGCCATGACCCACCGGGAAATGCAGCACAGCTTTGCCTTGGCCGCAGCCAGGCAAGATTTGCAGGCTGAGCCGCCTGTGGTGCCCTCGGTTGAGGTTTCAGAATGGTTGGTTGATGTGCTGTTGCTTGAGCAAACGGGTGCTTGCGTCCGCATTGTGTTTCAGAAGGGTGGGGGAGGTGAACGCTGTTTGTCACTGGCTGTTTTGCAGTTGTCCGCCCACCAACTGCGGCAATGGTTGCTGATTGTGCATCGCCTGTGGCAGCAGGCCGAGTGGCCTGCGCAGGTATGGCCCACTTGGTGGGCCGATGCGGGCGCAGCCGAGACCTGTTCTGGCCGGGTGGTGCATTGATGAATATTTTGTTTGTACACCAGAACTTTCCCGGGCAGTTCAAGCATTTGGCCCCCGCGCTGGCGAAAGATACGCGCCACACGGTCGTGGCCCTCACCATGCAGGCGCAGGCTGCGCCCACGTGGCAGGGGGTGCAGTGCGTGCGTTATGCGGCACAGCGTGGCAATACGCCGGGCATTCACCCTTGGTTGATTGACATGGAGAGCAAAACCATCCGTGCTGAGGCCGCTCTGGGGGCGGCCAGGGCCTTGAAGGCGCAAGGGTTTGTGCCTGACATCATCATTGCGCACCCTGGGTGGGGGGAAAGCCTGTTCTTGAAAGACGTGTGGCCACAGGCTCGTCTGGGTATCTACTGCGAGTTTTTTTACCGTGCCCAGGGCGGCGATGTGGGCTTTGACCCGGAGTTTCCGCCGCAAGCCGAAGATGCAGCCCGCCTGCGCCTGAAGAACATCAACAACCTGCTTCATTTTGAGACGGCTGATGCCGGGCTGTCACCCACGCATTGGCAGGCCAGCACGTTTCCGTCGCCCTTCAAAGACCGCATCACCGTGGTACACGATGGCATAGACACCCAGGCGGTGGCACCCAACCCGCAGGCCTGCATTACTTTGAACGGGCAGCTGAACCTGAGGTGGGGTGACGAGGTGGTGACCTTTGTCAACCGCAACCTGGAGCCTTACCGGGGTTACCACATCTTCATGCGTGCGTTGCCCGACTTGCTGCGGCGCAGGCCGAGGGCCCGCATACTGATTGTGGGTGGCAACGATGTCAGCTATGGGGCCCGTCCGCCGCAGGGTCAAACCTGGAAGGAGCGGTTTGCCTCGGAGGTGCGCCCGCACATTTCAGAGGCTGACTGGGCACGCGTGCATTTTTTGGGGGCGTTGCCTTACCACCAGTTTCTGGCTCTGTTGCAGGTGTCGGCGGTGCATGTGTACCTGACATACCCGTTTGTGCTGAGTTGGAGTTTGCTGGAGGCCATGAGCACAGGGTGTGCGGTGGTGGCCAGCGACACCGCGCCGCTTCATGAAGTGGTGCTGCCTGATGAAACAGGGCATTTGGTGCCGTTTTTCAGTCCACAAGCCTTGGCTGACGAGGTATGTGCGTTGCTGGCCGATGCGCCAACTCGCCAGCGGCTGGGGCGGGCTGCCCGGGCGTTTGTGCAGGCCAACCACGATTTGCAGCGCATTTGCTTGCCCAAGCAGCTGGATTGGGTGCAGCAAGTGGCAGCCGGTAGGTAGCGGCTGACACGTTGTGCAGGACACACGGAGGGCATTTTCTGGAGGCGCAAAGGCCAAAATATTCATATAGGATGAGGTACAATCTTTTCCTATATGAATTCTTTGTTGTCGGTGCCATTGGAGGCCACCTCCGAACAAAAAGCCCGTTTGCAAGCTTTGCAGCTGGCTTTTGCGCAGGTGTGCAATGCGCTGGCACCGGTGGTGCAGCAGTCTCGCTGCTGGAACCGTGTGGCCTTGCACCACCTGATGTACCGGCAGTTGCGTGAGAAGTTTCCGGTCATGGGTTCGCAAATGGTGTGCAACGCCATTTATTCAGTCAGCCGGGCCGCGCGGCTGGTGTACCAGCATCCCGGCAGCCCATTCTGTGTTGGCAGAGGGGGGGGCGCTGGTACCGATGTGCCGCTGCCCCGGCTGGTTTTTTTGCCCAGTGCGCCAGTGTATTTTGACCGGCACACCTTGAGTATCAAGCCCAACCAGTTGTCCATGTACACGCTGGACGGGCGCATGCGTTTTCAGTTGACGCTGGCCGACGATGTCATGTCGCTGTTCGGGCGCAGTCGCTTGCGCGAGGTGTTGCTGACGCAGCGCGCCGATGGTCAGTTTGTTTTGAGTTTTGTTTTGTCCGCCAAGGCTGAAGGGGCGGATGCCGAGTTGCTGGATACCGACGAAGCTGTCATTGATGTGCAGGCCAATGTGCCGTGGCCTTCGTATTTAAACGTGGAAGAAACAACATGAGTAACAGTGTAAAAGGGCGCAGTCCAGAGTCGGAGCTGCGGGAGGGGCTGGAGGCCCAGCGGCCACTGCTGAGGCGGTCGTTTCTGTTTGGTTTGGTGGCCAGTTTGCTGGTGCTGGCACCCACGGTCTATATGTTTGAGGTGTATGGCCGGGTGGTGGACAGCCGCAACCTGACCACGCTGCTGATGCTCACGCTGTTTGTGCTGGCCGCCTTGGCCGTGATGGAGGCACTGGAGTGGGCGCGTTCTGAAACCTTGCGCCATGCTGGTGATGAGTTTGAGCGCATGCTGATGCCACGTGTTTACCGTGCCGTGTTTCACATGAATCTGGTGCGCCCAGGCTCGGCATCTACCCAGCCGCTACAAGATTTGCGCGTGATTCGCGATTTTCTGCCCAGTCCTGCTGTGGCTGCGCTGCCAGAGTTGCCTGCGGCCTTGCTGTTTATGATCATTTTGTATGTGGTGTCGCCTTGGTTGGCTTTTTTGGCACTGGCTGGGGCGGTGGTGCAGGTGGGTCTGGCGTGGGGCAATGAAAAGCGCACCCAGCCACCTCTGGCGCAGGCCAACAAGTTGGCCATTCAGGGTCAGCAGCAGGCAGATGCCATGATGCGCCACGCCGATGTGGTGCGGGCCATGGGCATGCGCCCGGCGTTGTTTGGCAAATGGTGGGATTTGCAGCAGGCGATGCTGGTGGCGCAGGCCGAGGCCTCCGACCGTGCGGGGGTGTTCACATCGCTGACCAAGTTTGTGCAGATGGTGTTGTCATCGGCTTTGCTGGGCATGGCTGCGTGGTTGTTGCTTGAGAATGCGTTGCTGGGCGGCGGTGCGATGTTGATTGTGGGCTCGGTGCTGGGAGGGCGCATTTTGGCACCGCTGGCGCAGGCCATTGCTCAGTGGCGCTCGGTGGTGAATGTGCGCGAATCCTGGAAGCGCCTTGATGCCATGTTGCAGCAGGTGCCTGAGGCCGAGTCAGGCATGCCGTTGCCGGTACCGCATGGCATTCTGACCGTTGAAGGATTGGTAGCGGCGGCACCGGGCAGTCAGGCGCAAATTCTGCGCGGTGTGCAGTTTGGCCTTCAGCCGGGGCAGGTGTTGGCGGTGGTGGGGCCATCGGCCAGCGGCAAAACCACGCTGGCGCGTTTGCTGGTGGGTGTGTGGCCACCTTTGGCTGGCAAGGTGCGGCTGGACGGAGCCGATGTGTTCACCTGGAACAAAGAGGAGTTGGGGCCGCATGTGGGTTATTTGCCCCAGGGTGTGGAGTTGCTGGATGGCACACTGGCCGAAAACATTGCCCGGTTTGGCACGGTCAACATGGATGCTGTGCGGGTGGCTGCCCAGGCTGTGGGCATACACGGCTGGATAGAGTCGTTGCCCGATGGCTACAACACTTTGTTGGGCCAAGAGGGGGCGCGTTTGTCGGGTGGGCAGCGTCAGCGGGTGGGTTTGGCCAGGGCCTTGTATGGGCAACCCGCATTTGTGGTGCTGGATGAGCCCAACTCAAGCCTTGACGAGGCTGGTGAAGTGGCCTTGGTGCAGGCGGTGGCTCAGCTCAGTGCCCAGGGCACCACGTTTGTATTGATCACGCACCGCACAAGTGTGTTGCGGGTGTGCAGCCACATGTTGGTGCTGCGCGATGGCCTACAGCAGGCATTTGGCCCCAGAGATGAGGTGTTGGCCGCACTGAACAAGGCAGCGGCAGCACAGGCTGGGGCTTCCGCCCAGCAAGGCGGCGCAGGGCCAGCTTTGCAAGCACAAGGAGCACAAGCATGAGCGCAAGCGTGAACACAACCAGCATGGGCCATTTTCCCAAAGCCCCTTTGCCGGGGGCGGTGGTGGATGCCGAGGCCGCACGCACGCTGCCCACGCCGACTGAGCAGCCCCAGGGGCTGAAGCATTGGCTGATGCGCTTTCAGCGTGAGTTGTGGCTGGTGGGCCTGTTCAGCGGGGTGGCCAACCTGATGATGCTGGCCCCCACGCTGTACATGTTGCAGGTGTATGACCGGGTGTTGGTCAGCCGCAGTGAGCTGACGCTGGTTGCGGTGTCTGTCATCACCCTGTTTTTTTTGATGCTGATGACATTTTCTGAATGGGTGCGCAGTCGGGTGCTGGTGCGGGTGGGCGTGCGCATGAATGATTTGTTGGCGCAGCGGGTGTTTCGGGCCACGTTTGATGCGCACTTGCACCGCCCAGGGTCGCAGCCGGCCAAGCCGCTGGCTGATTTGACGGAGTTGCGCCAATTTTTGACGGGCAACGGCACGCTGGCGTTTTTCGATGCGCCTTGGACTCCCATCTACATCATGGTGTTGTTTCTGTTGCATCCGGTGCTGGGGTGGGCTGCCATTGGATTTGCGCTGTTGCAGGCGGCGGTGGCGTATGTGGGCAACCGCAAGGCGCTGGAGCCTGCGCAGGCGTTGGCCATGCGCCAGCGCCAATCGCTGGCGCAGGTGCAGGTGAAGTTGCGCACATCGGAGTCGGTGCAGGCCATGGGCATGCTGGGGGCCTTGCAGCACCGCTGGAATGCCTACCAGGCCGCCTACCTGGCGCAGCACGCACACACGCACGGCGCACAGCACCGCATGACGGCCATCAGCAAATGGTTGCGCTATGCGCAGCAGTCGTTGGCACTGGGTTTGGGTGCTTTGCTGGTGGTCAATGGCGAACTGTCTGCCGGGGCCATGATTGCAGCCAACGTGCTGACCACGCGGGCGCTGGCACCCATTGATATGCTGGTGGGCTCGTGGAAGGGGTTTTTAGGCGCACGCTATGCGTACCAGGGTTTGTCGGCTCTGCTGGATGAGTTTGGTTCGGAACCTGGCGATGGCGTGCAGAAGTTGCCTCCCAGCGGTGCGGTGCGTCTTCAAAACGTGTCGGCAGCGGCACCGGCCAGTGGCACCGACCAGCCCCCCATTGTGTATGGCCTGAACCTGACGTTGCAGCCTGGTGCCATTACGGTGGTGATGGGGCCTTCGGGCAGTGGAAAGTCCACTTTGGCCAAGGTGTTGCTGGGTATTTGGCCTGCCCGCAGCGGTGTGGTGTGGTGGGGTGAGCGGCCCCTGAGCGCGTGGTTGCCCGAAGAGCGTGGGGACAGTGTGGGCTATTTGCCGCAAGATGTTGAGTTGTTTGAAGGCACCATGGCCGACAACATTGCCCGTTTGGCCCAGGTGGATTCGCCACGCGTGATCGAAGCGGCCCGCATGGCAGGGCTGCATGAAACGATTCTCAGGTTTCCTCAGGGCTACAACACACCCGTGGGGCCTGCGGGCGGGGCGCTGTCGGGCGGCCAGCGGCAGCGCCTGGGGCTGGCGCGGGCTGTGTATGGCAAACCCTGGTTGGTGGTGCTGGATGAGCCCAATGCCAACCTGGACGATGTGGGCGAGGCGGCTTTGTTGCAAGCAGTGCTGCAACTGAAGGCCGCTGGTGCTGTGGTGATGCTGATCAGTCACCGCCCCAGCGTGCTGCGCGTGGCCGACCAGTTGGTGTGGATGCAAAACGGCCAGGTTGCCCACGCAGGCCCGCGTGACGATGTGCTGCGTGCCTTGCAGCCGACAGCAGCTGTGGCCCCCCAAGCCTGATTTGACAATTGAAAGCAGAAATGACCATGAAAACAATGATCGACGTGCAAAAGCCTGATGTTGATGATCTGCCGGAGTCCACAGTCCGCCCCCCAACCAATTCATCTGGTGCCGCCCGCTTGGGGCTGTGGGTGTTGGGTGTGGGTTTGGGGGGATTTTTGCTCTGGGCGGGGTTGGCTCCGCTGGACGAAGGGGTGCCCACACACGGCATGGTGACCATCGACACCAAAAGCAAAGCCGTGCAGCATTTGTCTGGCGGCATTGTGAAGGCGGTGCTGGTGCGCGAAGGTGATCTGGTCAAACAAGAGCAGACCTTGATCGAGTTGGATGAGGGCGTGGCCAAGGCCAACCATGAGGCTGTGCGCCAACGGTATCTGGGTTTGCGGGCCATGCAGGGACGTTTGCTTGCTGAGCAGAGCGGCCAGGCAACCATTGCCTTTCACCCCGATTTGCTGGCAGCGAAAAGTGATCCCTTGATGGCCGCGCAAATGGTCACGCAGCAAGACTTGCTGCGGGCTCGCCGGGCCGCTCTGGCGGCTGAATTGGGAGCGGTGGATGAAAACATCCGGGGCCTGACATCCACGGTTGAGATGTCTGTCTCCATCACACAAAGTCGCAAAACGCAGTTGCGGCTGTTGGAGCAGGAGTTGAGCCAGACCCGGCCACTGGTGGCCGATGGCTATGTGCCACGCAACCGCCTGTTGGAGCTTGAGCGCACGCAGGCTGACTTGCAGGCCGCATTGTTTGATTTGAACGGGCAAACGGTGCGGGCACGGCAGTCCATTGCCGAATTGACGCAGCGCAAACTGGCTCGCCAGCAAGAGTACCGAAAAGAGGTGGAAACCCAAATGGCGGAGGTGAGCCGTGAGGTGCAAGCTGATGCGCAGAAAATGGTGGCGGTGGCAGACGATTTGTCGCGCACCCTGATCAAAGCGCCCGCCGATGGTCAGGTGGTGGGGTTGGTGGTGCATTCTGCCGGGGCGGTTGTCCAGCCTGCCCAGAAGTTGATGATGGTGGTGCCAGCCGGGGCTCCTTTGATGCTGGAGACTCGGGTGGAGCCACATCTGATTGACAAGGTTCGCCCTGGCTTGGTGACCGATGTCCGGTTTTCTTCGTTTTCGCATTCCCCTCAATTGGTGGTGGAGGGGCGGGTGGATTCGGTCTCGCAGGACTTGCTCGTTGACCAGGCTACAGGAGCAGGGTACTACCTGGCCAGGGTTGGCATCACAGAAAATGGCATGAAGAGTCTGGGCAAACGGCAAATGCAGCCAGGCATGCCCGCTGAGGTGATCATCAAAACAGGCGAGCGGTCGCTGCTGACGTATTTGCTCAATCCGTTGACGAAACGGCTGGCAGCCTCACTGAAGGAAGAATGAACATGGCTTCATCCACTACCGCGCCTTTGGCTCCTTCGCTGAGGCTGGTTTTTTTGAAACGGTTTGAATTGGGGCAAAGCGTTACCCGTGCCTGCCGTGGGGTGTTGGGCTGTGCGGTGGGGGCTTGGGTGTTGCTGGCCCAGGCCCAACAGGCCGCCAATGTGCCTCAGGGGATGGATGGTGGCACGACCTTGGGTTTGGCCAAGGCGTACAGCCACGCGCTGGAGCAAGATGCTACCGTGCGTGCGGCGCGTGCGCAGGCGGCGGGGGTGGCTGAGCGGTTGACCCAGGCGAAAGCCCAGCTCTACCCCAACATTTCGCTCAATGCCAGTCGGTATGCCAATGACCTGTCCCGGACGCAGCCGAATTTACTGGGGCAGAGCACCACCACACAGGAAAACTACTTCAGTTATAGCCAGACCTTGCAGTTGCGCCAGCCGCTGTACCGTCCGGCATTGGGCTTGGGTGTGGATGTGGCGCGCGCCCAAGGGCGCGATGCCAATGCTGCACTGGAGCGTGAGGTGCAAGGCATGGGCGTTCGGGTGGTAGAGGCTTACTTGCAGGTGCTGCTGTCGCAAGAAAAAGAAAGCCTGCTGACGGCCCAAGAGCAGCTGGCTACCCAGCAGTTGGCCGCCGCTCAAAAGCGTTTTGCGGGGGGGCAGGGCATACGCACTGACATTGACGAGGCGCAGGCCCGTATTGACCTGCTGGCCGCCCAGCGTCTGGAAGCCGGGCAGACGCGCCAGGGCGCACTGCTGCAATTGCAAATGCTGACCCAGCAACCCGTTGTCGGCGTGCATGCCTTGGTGCCGCAGGCCTTGGACATGGCTGGATTTGCAGCCCAAACGCCGCAGTTCTGGATGGAAAGGGCAGAGGCCAACAGTCCCGAGGTGCAATCGGCGCTGGCGCGGCTGGAGGCCGCAAGGCTGGATGTCAAGCGAGCTGAGGCCAGCCACAAGCCAACACTGGACGCGATTGTCCAGCTCAGCCGCAGTGGCAGCGAGTCGGTCACGTCCATCCAAAGCAGCTACACCAACCGTCAGGTCGGTTTGCAGTTCAATCTGCCCTTGTACGCTGGCGGAGGCATTCAATCGGCGGTGCGTCAGGCATTGGCCGAGCAAACCCGGCAGGAGGAGGTACTGGAGTCGGTGCGGCGCGACCTGGGGTTGCGCGTACAGCGCGAGTGGCGTGGTGTGACCGAGGGCGTGTTGCGCGCTCATGCGATGGCGCGTGCGGTGGAGTCGGCGGACAAGGTGGTGGTGTCGGTCAAACGCTCCTACGAGGGTGGATTGCGCACTGTGCTGGATGTGCTCAATGCCGAGCAGCAGGCCCAGCAGGCCCGCCGCGATTTGGGTGAGGCCAGGTTGCTGTACGTGGCTTCCCGCATGCGTTTGCTGGCCTTGGCGGGCGAGCTGGATGCGCAGGCTGTGCAAGGGGCCGATGGTTGGTTCTGCGCGTCAGACTGCGGCACAATGCAGAGCAGCTCTAGTGGGGTGCAGATCAGCCAGTGAGCTGTGGTGTTTGGCACGATGACAAAGCGAGCGATCTATTTACCAAGTCTGTGTTTTTTTGAAGAAACTTTGTGCTTGCTGCTACTTTTTTTTCATTTCTGATTGCCGTTGCCGGGGGCGTTTTGGTGGTCAGAACCAGCAGCGCACATGCGCATGCGCACGCCTACGGACTGGACATGCCTCAGCGGTTCCACAAGGGGGCGGTGCCCCGCCTGGGTGGGGTCATCATCACCAGTGGTGCGTTTGGCATGTGGTTTGTGGCCGCCTTGTTGAATGGCCAGGGGGGATATGGTGATTTCAACCTTTCGCTGGATCAGGTTTTCCTGTGGGTTGTTGCATTGGCTCCTGCGCTGGTGGCTGGCCTGGCTGAAGATCTGACGCACCGTGTGTCGGCGCGTGCGCGTTTGCTGTTGAGCTTGGGTGGTGCGGTATTTGCGGTGTCCGTTCTGAATTTGTCGATTGCCCGCCTTGGCTGGGATGTGGTGGATGCTTGGTGGCTTTTGGTGCCTTCTGGTGGTGTGTTGCTGGCCGTTGCGGCTATTACCGGTTTGCCGCATGCTTTTAACTTGATTGATGGCTATAACGGACTGGCTGCCACAGTGGCCATAGCCATTTGTCTGGCGTTGGTGTATGTGTGTCTGCAACTGGGTGATCGCCAGCTGGCGGTCATGCTGCTGTGTCTGGTGGGGGCAACACTGGGTTTCTTGGTGTGGAACTACCCCCGTGGGTTGATTTTTGCTGGAGACAGCGGTGCCTACCTCTGGGGCGGGGTGATTGCGATTGCCTGTATCACGTTGGTGCAGCGCCATGA
>ERZ724524.2792-NODE-2792-length-11233-cov-12.423868_pt1 | contig 11233 bp, 6 predicted proteins | sample MGYA00376057_ERZ724524 | MGnify/ENA primary metagenome ERZ724524 (study PRJEB28724, sample SAMN07190888) | wastewater metagenome | isolation source: influent of sewage treatment plant in Hong Hong | place: USA: Christiansburg, Virginia | collected 2016-03-01 ...
ATACAAGGAATCACCATGCACACCGTCAAATCAACCTGCTGTTACTGCGGCACCGGCTGCGGTGTGGAAATCGACGCAGAAGGCGATGCCGTTTTGGCGATTCGGGGCGATGCCAGCCATCCTGCCAATTTTGGGCGGCTCTGCACCAAGGGCTTGACGCTGCCGCTGTCCCGCCATGCCGCCAGCCGTGCACACGTCCCTACGCTGCGGACAGACAAAGCCACGCCCCGCCAGCCGGTGGATTGGGACCAGGCCTTAGACCACGCCGCCGACCGCTTCGCCGACATCATCCAAACACATGGCTCCGACGCGGTGGCGTTCTACCTGTCAGGGCAATTGTTGACCGAGGATTACTACGTCTTTAACAAGCTGGCACGGGGGCTGATTGGCACCAATAACGTCGATACCAACTCGCGGCTGTGCATGTCTAGCGCGGTGTCGGCCTACAAAATGGCACTGGGCGCAGACGCGCCCCCCAATAGCTACACCGACTTTGACCATGCCGACTGCGTGCTGATTGCCGGTGCCAACATGGCTTACGCGCATCCGGTGTTGTTCCGCCGCCTAGAAGAGGCTCGCGCCGCCCGTCCGCACATGAAGCTGATTGTGGTCGATCCCCGCCGCACCGACACCGCCGAAAGTGCCGACCTGCATTTGGCTATTCAGCCCGGCACCGACATCGCCTTGTTTAACGGTCTATTGCACGCCTTGATTTGGGACGCGCGGATTGACCGCCGGTTTATTGATGCCTCCACCGAAGGGTTTGATGCGGTCAAAGCCTTGGTGCGCGATTACACCCCCAAAATGGTGGCTGACCTGTGCGGCATTCTGGAGGCCGACGTGCTGACCGCTGCCCGCTGGTTTGGCGAGGCAGGCGCGGCCTTGTCGCTGTGGTGTATGGGCTTGAACCAGTCCGCCCAAGGCACACATAAAAACCTCGCGCTGATTAACCTGCACTTGGCTACCGGCCAGATTGGCCGACCGGGGGCGGGACCTTTTTCGCTGACCGGCCAGCCCAATGCGATGGGGGGGCGCGAAGTCGGCGGGATGGTCACCGCCTTATCCGGCCACCGCGACCCTGCCAACCCCGACCACCGCGCCGAAATCGCCGCCCTATGGGGGGTGGACAGCGTGCCCAGCGTGCCTGGGTTGCCCGCCGTAGCGATGTTTGATGCGATAGGCCAAGGCAAGATTAAAGCGGTGTGGATTGCCTGCACCAATCCGGCGCACTCCATGCCCGATGCCAACGCCGTCCGCGCCGCCTTGGCGGGCTGCGAGTTTGTCGTCCTGCAAGAAGCCTTTGCCGATACCGACACCGCCCCCTACGCCGATTTGCTGCTGCCCGCCGCCAGCTGGGGCGAAAAAGAAGGCACCGTCACCAACTCCGAGCGGCGCATTTCACGGGTACGCCAAGCCGTTCCCCCACCTGGGGAAGCCCGCGCCGATTGGGCGATTGCCTGTGACTTTGCCCAGCGTTTAAGCCGCCGTTTGGGGCGCGGCGCGGACTTGTTCCCCTACACCCAGCCCGCTGAGATTTTTGCCGAGCACACCCGCACCACCACGGGGCGCGACCTCGACATCAGTGGCTTGGATTACGCCACCCTAGAAGCCCTCGGGCCGCAGCAATGGCCGATGCCGCACGGCGCGACCGAAGGCACAGCGCGGCTGTATACCGACGGGGTGTTTGCCACCGACAACGGCTTGGCACAGTTTTACCCTGTGCGGCACAAAGGCGTGGCCGAGCCGACCAATGCCCGCACGCCTTTTCACTTGTTGACAGGGCGGCTGCGGGACCAGTGGCATGGCATGAGCCGAACCGGCTGTGTGCCGAGCTTGTTTGCGCACACCCGCGAAGCCGTGGCGACGCTCCACCCCAACGACTTGCTCCGCCGTGGGATTGCCGAGGGTGATTTGGTGCGCTTGTCCAATAAACACGGGAGCTGGACGCTGCCTGCCAAAGCGGATACAGGGCTGCAATCGGGGCAGGTTTTTGTGCCGATGCACTGGTCGTCTGGCTTTGTGTCTGGCGCGGGGAGTAACGCGCTGATTGGTGGGAAAGTCGATGCGCTGTCGTTTCAGCCTGAGCTGAAGCACGCGGCGATTCGGGTCGAGAAGGTCGGCTTGCCGTGGACGTGTGCGGCAGCGATTGCCAGCCCTGACCCTGTGCAGCATCAAGCCGCTTTGCGCCCTTTGCTGGCGGCGTGCCAATACGCCAGCCTGACCTTGGTGGACGGCGATACCCCGACGCTGCTGGTGCGCTTTGCCCATGCCACCTTGCCCAGCGCGGACTTTGTTGCCCAGCTTGATGCGGCATTGGGCATGGGCGGTGAGCGCGCGGCGTTCCAAGATTTGACCGACCTCACCCGTGGCATCCACAAACGGGCGCACTGGGCGGATGGGCGGCTGGTGGGGATACGTTTGGCGGGAGAATGTTGTGCCATTGATTGGCTGGCCGAGGGCATGGCGGCAGGCGGTGAGCTGGGCACGCTGCGGCTGCTGGTGTTTGCCCCGCTGACCAGCCCCCCAGGGGTGAGCCGCCGTGCGCGGATGGTGTGCCATTGCGCCAAGGTGGACGAAACCGCGATTCGGGCGGCCTTGGATCGGGGCGATTCGGTCGAGATGATGCGCGATGCACTGGGCTGTGGCGGCGGTTGCGGCGCGTGTCTGCCGGAGATTCGGCGGATGGCGGCGGGGCGGTAGGCTTCTCTTGACGGTTGGCGGTGTATGGGGGGGCGTTGAGAGGCTATTTTTGGGTTGATTCCGCCTTGGCTGACGCTTCGCACGCTAGACTTTGAGCGGGTTCTAAGCCCGCCCCTCATCCCCCGCTGCAATGCGTTATAATCGCGCGGTTTCATCCCCATCAAACCTATAAAACGGAGAGCTCCCCATGATTCTCGACCGCGTCCCTGCTGGTAAAGATTTGCCTAACGATTTCAACGTGATTATCGAAATTCCCGCCAACGGTGCGCCAATCAAGTACGAATTGGACAAAGAAACTGGCTCGATGTTTGTTGACCGTTTCATGGGCACAGCCATGTTCTACCCCGCAAACTACGGCTACGTTCCCCAAACCCTGTCCGAAGACGGCGACCCCGTTGACGTGCTGGTTGTGACCCCTTTCCCCTTGCACGTCGGTGTTGTGGTGCGTTGCCGCGCCCTCGGCGTACTGAAAATGGAAGACGAGTCCGGCATTGATGCCAAGCTTATCGCCGTACCGGTTGAAAAGCTCTGCCCAATGTACAAAGCCATCCAAAAAATGGAAGACCTGCCAGAGTTGTTGCTCTCGCAAATCTCCCATTTCTTTGAGCACTACAAAGACCTCGAAAAAGGCAAGTGGGTGAAGGTTCAAGGCTGGGATGGCATCGAAGCCGCCAAGCAAGAACTGGTTGATGGCGTAGCACGTTACGTACCTTAACGTTGTTGTTGCGGGGGGAAAGGTCGTGTGGGTTTACCTCAAACGCTGGCCCCCTGCCCACGCCACCGCCTGTTTAGCGCGGTGGCGATTGTTTACATACGGTTTGACCGTACAGCATCCGTTCTACCGCCTTCTCTTGCCACGGGCTCTGCCCTACGCTTGCCTAGCTATGCTCAACCGCTGCCACGCAGTTTCGCCCCACCCCACCATGCCCCCCTTACATGACCCCCCTAACTGATTTAAAGCACCTTAAAATGGTGGTTGAAGCCGCGTTACTGACCACGCAAGAACCGTTGTCCGTGCATCAACTCAAACACCTTTTTACCGAGACACTCACCACCGGCTTACTCTACGAAATCCTCGACGAAATTCAAGCCGACTGGGCAGGACGGGGGATTGAGCTGGTGAAGCTGGCCTCGGGGTGGCGTTTTAGGGCTAGGGTTGAGTTTCAAACCTACTTGGCACGGCTGACCCCCGAAAAACCCCCGCGCTATTCGCGGGCTGTGATGGAAACCGTGGCCATTATTGCCTACCGCCAGCCGGTGACACGCGGCGATATTGAAGCCATCCGAGGTGTTTCTGTGTCCTCCTCGGTGGTACAAACCCTGCTAGAGCGCGGCTGGATTGAGGTGATTGGGCATAAAGAAGTCCCCGGTCGTCCCGGCTTATATGCCACTTCCCGCAAATTTCTGGATGACCTTGGGCTGTCCAGCCTCAAAGATTTACCGCCCTTGGCTGACGTAGGCACACTGATTGTGCCCGAAGCCCCGAGCGACACCCCGACTGAAGAAAATCATGCCTAAATCGAATAAACCTCAAGGCGCACGCCAACCGGCATCGCGCACCCGCCGCACCGAGCCCCAAGCCCCCCGCAATCCCCACGGCCAAAGCCATTCCGGCAAAGGACGCGTGCCCCGCCACCCTGCCGACGAATTTTCTAACCGTCCGCCCCAAAGCCGTCCTGCCGCCACGCCCCGTTCGGTGCCCCCAGCGGCCAGCAGCCCTGCCGCTCGACCAGAGGGCACGCCCCCCCGCACGTCCACGGCACGCCCTGCTGCTGCCACCGACGCGCGCCGTTCAGCCACCCGTCCTGCTGCGGCAACCGGCACACGCAGCCCCTTTGCTCGCCCTGCCGCCGCCACCGGCGCACGCACATCCACGGCGCGTCCTGCTGCTACCGACGCACGCCGCGCCGATGCCCATCCTGCTGCCGCTACCGGCGCACGTCCCCCTGCTGCCGGTGGTCGTTCCCCGCGCACCGGTGCGGCTGGCACGACGGCAGAGGGCGTGCCCTTCACCCCGCGTGCTCCTAAGCAAAAAGTCCAACGCGCCAAAAAAATGGCCTTGCGTCACGGCTCGGTGAAAGTCGAAAAGCAATCGCGTGAATTGCGCGAAAAGCGCGTCGAAACCCGCTACCTAGAAGACATGCGCTTGCAAAAAGCCTTGGCACTGACCGGACTCGGCTCGCGGCGCGAGATGGAAGACCTGATTGCCGCCGGCAAGGTAGAAGTGAATGGCAAAGTGGCCGAACTCGGCTGCAAAATCAGCCCAGAAGACAAAATCCGCTTGAACGGCAAGCCCGTATTTGTAAAGTGGCCTGACCGCTTGCCCCGCATCCTGATTTACCACAAGCAAGAAGGCGAAATCGTCACCCGTGACGACCCCCAAGGCCGCGTCACCATTTTTGACCGCCTGCCCCAAACCAAAAGCAGCAAATGGATTGCGATTGGCCGCTTGGATGTCAACACCAGTGGCCTGATGATTGTGACCACCTCGGGCGAGCTGGCCAACCGGATGATGCACCCCAGCTTTGAAGTGGAACGTGAATACGCTGTACGCGCCTTTGGCGAATTAACCGCCGAGCAAATGACCCAACTCACCCAAGGCGTTGAGCTGGAAGACGGCCCCGCGCATTTCCAGTTCATCAGCGACCAAGGCGGCGAAGGGCAAAACCGCTGGTATCGCGTCATTCTGCGCGAAGGGCGTAACCGCGAAGTGCGCCGCTTGTTTGAATTCTGTGGACTGGTGGTCAGCCGCCTGATTCGGGTGCGCTACGGCACGCTGACCCTGCCGACCCGTCTTAAGCGTGGGCAGTGGGTGGAGCTGGGCGAAACCGAAGTGGCGGATGTGTTGAAGTGGGCGGACCTGACCCTTGCGGGTGGGGTTAAGCCGCGCTGATGGGTGGTGTGCCCCGTACCAGAACCTGTTCAAAGTCTGCGAGACTCGAGTGAGCTTGCGTTGAACGGGTTCTGGCAGCGGGGCACACACCGTCGCGCCAGTAAATCACCGTAAGTCGGGTTTTAACCCGACATCGCCGCCGAAAATCCGCCCGTCCCACGCCGCCCTGCCCGCCTCGTTCCGCCTTGTCCGCCGCCAAACACGGGCTGAAGGCGCACCCCTGCTGTCCCCCTCCCGTATAATCGCGAGCTTCCTTTGCCTGACCAGATTAGCCGCGTATGCCCGCCACCGTTGCCAGCCTCAAACGTGCTTTACCCCACTGCCTTAACCGCGACCGCCACGCGCTCAGCCAAAAGCTGCGCCAGATAAGCAGCCGGCAAAAAGACAACAAGCCCATCGACCGTCAGCTCCAAGAAGTCGAAGCCGCTGTATTGCGCTCCACTGCGCGGGTCGAGGCACGCCGTGCCGCACTCCCTGTGCCCGATTTTGACCCTGCCTTGCCGGTCAATCAGCGGCTGGACGACATCAAGGCCGCCATTACCGCCCACCAAGTGGTGATTATTTGCGGCGAAACCGGCTCGGGTAAAACCACGCAAATCCCCAAGCTGTGTCTGGCTTTGGGGCGGGGGGTGACAGGGGTGATTGGGCATACCCAGCCGCGTCGTTTGGCGGCACGCTCGGTCGCCGCACGGATTGCCGAGGAGCTGCGCACCCCGCTGGGTGAATCGGTCGGGTTTAAGGTGCGCTTTACCGATAAAAGCTCGCCGAATAGCCATATCAAGCTGATGACCGACGGCATCTTGCTGGCCGAAACCCAAACCGACCGCTTTCTGACCGACTACGACACCATCATCATCGACGAAGCCCACGAGCGGTCGCTGAACATTGATTTTTTGCTCGGCTATCTCAAGCAAATGCTGCCGCGCCGCCCAGACCTCAAAGTGATTGTGACCTCGGCCACGATTGATGCCGACCGGTTTAGCAAACACTTTGACGGCGCACCGGTGCTGGAAGTCTCAGGGCGCACGTTTCCAGTCGAAATCCGCTACCGCAATTTGGATGAGCGCGATGAGGACCAGCACGAAATCGACATGGAAGCCGCCATTGTCGAGGCCGTCGAAGAGCTGTCGCGGCACGGGGCGGGCGATGTGTTGGTGTTTTTACCCGGGGAACGTGAAATCCGCGATACCGCTGACGCGCTGGGCAAAGCCCGCATCAAGGGCTACGAAGTGTTGCCGCTGTTTGCGCGGTTGTCTAACGAAGCCCAGCAACGGATTTTCCATCCCTCGGGCGGGCGGCGGATTGTGCTGGCCACCAACGTAGCCGAAACCTCACTGACCGTGCCAGGGATACGCTATGTGATTGACACCGGCTTGGCGCGGGTCAACCGCTACAGCCCCCGTGCCAAAGTCGAGCAACTGCTGGTGGAAAAAATCTCCCAAGCCGCTGCCCGTCAGCGGGCGGGTCGCTGTGGACGGGTGGCGGCGGGGGTGTGTATTCGGCTGTATGGCGAGGATGACTTTAACGCCCGCCCTGCGTTTACCGACCCCGAGATTTTGCGCTCCAACTTGGCGGCGGTGATTTTGCGTATGGCCTCGCTGAAACTGGGGCAGGTCGATGCCTTCCCGTTTTTGGATGCGCCGTCCTCGCGGCTGGTGGCCGATGGCTACCAATTGCTGCACGAGCTGGGCGCAGTCACCGAGCGCAACGACATCACCCCGCTGGGGGTGTCGTTGGCGCGTATCCCCGTTGACCCCAAAATTGGCCGGATGATGCTGGCGGGCGAAGCCCATCAGTGTCTGCGTGAGATGCTGATTTTGGCTGCCGCGCTGTCGATTCAAGACCCCCGCGAACGCCCCTTCGATGCCCGCGAAGCCGCCAATCGCGCCCAAGCCAAATTTACCGACCCGACTTCTGATTTCGCCTCCTTCCTGCATCTGTGGGATTTTTTTGAGGACGCGCTCAAACAAAAAACCTCGCATCGTCAGCTACGCCAAGTGTGCGAAGCCCATTTTTTGTCGCACTTGCGAATGCGGGAATGGCGCGAGTTGCATGGGCAGTTGGCGCAGATTGCCGACGAACTCAAGTTGCGGCAAAACACCACCGCGCCCAACGTGGAACAGTTGCACAAAGCCTTGTTGACCGGCCTGCTGGGCAATGTCGGCATGAAGGCCGTGGAAGGGGACGAGTACCTTGGCGCACGGGCGATTCACTTTCATATTTTTCCCGCCTCCGCGCTTAAAAAAACCAAGCCCAAGTGGGTGGTGGCCGCCGAACTGACCGAAACCAGCAAGCTCTACGCCCGCACCGTGGCCGGCATTCAACCCGAGTGGCTAGAAGCCCTCGCCCCGCATTTGGTCAAATATCACTACTTTGAACCGCATTGGGAAAAAGCCCGTGGCGAAGTCGTTGCCAGTGAACGGGTGACGCTGTATGGGCTGAATATCGTGCCGCGCCGTCCGGTGTCATATGGGCGGGTTGCCCCCGAAGAAGCCCGCGAAATCTTTATCCGTGCCGCTTTGGCCAATGGCGAATTCAACACCCAAGCTCCGTTTTTCCGCCACAACCAGCGGCTGATTAAAGAGGTGGAGACGCTGGAGCACAAAGCCCGTCGCCAAGATGTGTTGGTGGACGAAGAAACCCTGTTTGCCTTTTACGATGCGCTGATTCCGGCGGGGATTTTTAATACCGCCAGCTTTGACGATTGGCGCAAACAGGCTGAGGCCGCCCAGCCGCAGTGCCTGTTTTTAACCCGTGACTATTTGATGCAGCACGCGGCAGAGCACATCACCGAAGAGCAGTTCCCCCCGCACCTCAAGCTGGCAGAGGGCGTGTTTCCGGTGCGCTACCGGTTTGAGCCGGGACATCCCTTGGATGGCATCACGATGGATATTCCCCTGCCGCTGCTGAACCGGCTGCCCGCCGCGCCGCTAGAGTGGCTGGTGCCTGGGATGCTGCGCGAAAAACTCAGCCTGCTGATTAAGAGCCTCCCCAAAGCCACGCGCCGCCATTGCGTTCCTGTGCCGGACTTTGTTACCCGCTTTTTAGCCACCCACCCTGACCACACCACCCCGCTGACCGAAGCCTTGGCGGCGTTTATTCGGCGCGAAACCCAAGTGCAGGTCGAAGCCAAAGAGTTCGCGCTCGACACTTTGCCGGTTCACTTGCGGCTGAATGTGCGGGTGCTGGACGATGCCCGCCAAGAGCTGGGGATGGCGCGAGAGGTGTTGACCCTGCAAAAGCAGTTTGGCGAAGTCGCCCAGCTCACCTTCCGCGATACCGCCTTGGAATTTGAGCGCGACCACGTCACCACTTGGGATTTGGGCGAATTGCCCGCCAGCTTGAAATTTGCCCGCAACCGCCAGCAGCTCACCGGCTACCCCGCCTTGGTGGTGGAAGAAGACCGTGTCGCGTTGCGGCTGTTTGATGTCGAAGCCACCGCCGAAGCGGCCATGCGGCAAGGGCTGGTGCGGCTGCTGCAATACCAGCTAAAAGAGCAGATGAAGCAAATGCAGAAGGGCTTGCCCGGCTTTACCCAAACGGCTTTGTTGCTGCGGGGGGTAGCCAGCCCTGACGCGCTGTTGGCCGATGCCATTGCCGCCATTTGCGACCGTGCGTTCTTGGGCGAAGACCCCCTGCCGCGCACCGAAAAAGCCTTTAACGCGCAAAAAGCCCGCGCCCGCACCCGCCTGCCTGCCGTGACCCAAGCGGTGTGTCAGATGTTGGCGGCGATTGCGGCGGATTACCAAAAAACCATCACGATGGCCGAGCGTCACCGGCTGGGCGCGACAGTACGCACCGAGCTACAAGGCTTGGTTTACGCGGGATTTTTGGCCGCGACCCCGTGGGCGCAGTTGTCCCAATTGCCGCGCTATATCAAAGCCAAACAGCTGCGGATGGAAAAATACGCGGCCAACTCCAGCCGAGACGGACAGCGCAACGCCGAGGTCAACGGTCTGCACACCCAGTGGCAAGCCAGACTGGCTGCCGACCTCGCCGGACAGGGGGCACGCCCCGACGTGGTGGCCTTTGGCTGGCTGATTGAGGAGCTGCGCGTTTCGCTGTTCGCCCAAGAGCTGAAAACGCCCTTTCCTGTGTCGGTGAAGCGGCTGCAAAAAGTGTGGACGGAGGCGACGCGCTAGGCGGGGGGAGGCGGTGCCAAAGTACCATCGCCCGCAAAACGCCACCCTTGGTGGCCTGCTGCGGGGAGACGAGGCAGGGAGCAGCGTGTGCCTACACATTGTTTTGTCTGGCCTGCTCGTGGAAAATGGCTTGGCTTATTCTCATCTTTCCCACCCCGCTAGGAGTCGCCGCATGTCCTCTACCCTTATTTCGATTGCTGACCTACACGCCTTGCCCGCCGAAAGCCGTGTGGTGGTGGATTGCCGCCATAGCCTCAACGACGGCAACTATGGGCGGGCGGCCTACGCCACCAGCCATATTTCTGGCGCGTATTTTCTGCATTTAGACGACGACTTGTCGGGTGAAAAGACCGGCAGCAATGGCCGCCATCCCTTGCCAGATGCCGCACATTTGGCAGTAAGACTGGCGCAGCTTGGCATTCACCCTCACACCCAAGTGGTGGCTTACGATGATATGGGTGGGATGTTTGCGGCGCGGCTGTGGTGGTTGCTGCGCTGGCTGGGACACGAAAAAGTCGCCCTACTGGATGGCGGCTGGCAGGCATGGCAAGCGGCAGGGTTGCCCACCGATGCCGTGGTGCCGGACGACCATGATGGCGAGTTTGCGATTCAGCCTTCCCTTGAGCAGATCGTGGATGTCAAAGCTGTGCTGACCAATCTGGACAACCCCTGTTTTACGCTGGTCGATGCCCGCGCCGCCAACCGTTTTGCGGGGCAAGACGAAACCATGGACCCCGTAGGCGGGCATATCCCAGGGGCAATGAACCGTTGCTTCCAGCTGAATTTGGCAGAAAGTGGGCAATTTAAATCTGCCGAAACGCTGCGGGCAGAATGGTTGGCCTTGCTGGGTGACTGCAGCCCAGAAGCCTTGGTGTGTCAGTGTGGCTCGGGGGTGACGGCTTGCCATAATGTGTTGGCCTTGCGGGTGGCAGGACTATTGGGCAGCCGCCTCTACCCTGGCTCGTGGAGCGAATGGTGTGCGGATGCCGCACGGCCTGTCGCGGTGGGCTAAACCGCGCCATCCCACGCGCTTTGCTCCCTGAATGAAACACCCCTCAAGACGACTTTTGAGGGGTGTTTCGTTTAGGGGGGGCGGTACGTGCTGACTCTTCGTTTTCACAGCGGTCAACAGCATCCAAGGTTGAACAGGTGTCCCACTTTTGGGGAGCGTTATTTAGCCTCAGCCCCTCCCCCGACATAAAACCCCCACCGTCTCGGCAATTTTGCGAAAATGCCGGTCTTTCTTGTTTTTGGTAATTCAGCATGACTTACACCGTCACCACCGCCACTATCGAATCCCTCGACCACGAAGGCCAAGGCGTTGCCCACGTCGATGGCAAAACCATTTTTATCAATGGTGCCTTGCCCTACGAAACCGTGGTGTATTCCAGCTACCGCAAAAAGCCCAGCTTTGAAAACGCCGATACCAGCAAGGTGCTCAAGGCCAGTTTTATGCGCACCACGCCCCGTTGCCCGCACTTTGGCGTGTGCGGCGGCT
>ERZ724524.2803-NODE-2803-length-11192-cov-3.592440_pt1 | contig 11192 bp, 10 predicted proteins | sample MGYA00376057_ERZ724524 | MGnify/ENA primary metagenome ERZ724524 (study PRJEB28724, sample SAMN07190888) | wastewater metagenome | isolation source: influent of sewage treatment plant in Hong Hong | place: USA: Christiansburg, Virginia | collected 2016-03-01 ...
AGCTACTATCATAACTTAACTAAAATAGCATTTTTTGCTGCATATAAACTAAGTCTTTTCCATTCTAAGTTAAATTATAATTTAGTTGTGCGAAAAGAGTTCACCACTCAAACTGAAATACCCTTTACAGGGAACACTGGCATTCATTACCAGTTAATAAAACAATTAGCGGCTAAAATTAATGCTAACTCATCTTTCAGACAACCCTCCTTAAGCGATTTATACTGGCATCCTGGAGGAAACCCCAATTTAAAACCAGAAGAAAGCTATGAAATGGATGGCGGATTAGAATTTAATTACTCAAAAAATAATTTCAGTGCTTTAATAGAAGCCACTTATTTTAATAGACACACTACTAACTGGATTATTTGGTTACCCTCCGAAAAATCATACTGGACACCAAAAAACATTGCAGAAGTATACAGCAGAGGAACAGAAACCAAAACCGAATTAACCTATTTAAAAAAAGATGTATTAATAAAACTCACTATTAATACAGCTTATGTATTATCTACCAATCAAAAAAACACTAGCGAAAATGATAATTCTGTTGGGAGACAGCTAATATATACACCACGCTACAATGGACAAGCAACATTTTTAATAAAATATAAAAACATGAGTATATTGTATAATAACAATTATACTGGTTATCGCTTTACAACAACAGACAACACTAGCTGGCTAAATCCTTATTACATTGCAAATGTAAAGTGTTCATATAACTATTCATTTAGCACAGTGAATATGGAGTTATTCTGTAGTATCAATAATTTACTAAACAAAAACTATGTGGTTGTTCAAAATACACCTATGCCATTAAGAAATTATGAAGTAGGCCTTTGCATGAATTACCACAAAAAGAAGAAAACAACATCAACTAATCCTCTAGAAATAATCAATAACGCAAAATAACATGAAAAAAACTTTTACTAAACTCGCAATAGCATTAACTATTGCAACTACTTTAAACTCACAAGCACAAACTACAGTTTCGTTTGATACTTTTACATTATCAGCAAATTCTTATTATCAAGACAATTCAGGTGCGGATTTTTCATCTGGTGTTGCAAATTTTCAATACGATTGGCAAGGATACTGGGCAAACGGAACAGCCTATACAAATGTAAATGATACCGCAAATGGAACCTACACCAATTTATATGGTGCTATTACTGGGACATCATTTAGCGGAACAAATTATGCAACAACGCAAAGCGGTGCAGTTATATCTTTTAGTAATAATACCACTGCTGTGCATGGCTTTTATGTAACGAATACCACTTATGCTTGGAAAGTAATAAAAAGTGGTAATGCTTTTTCAAGAGCATTTGGAGATACTACAGGCACAAACTCAGCCCCAAGTATTCCACAAGGAACATATCCAGATTGGTTTAAGTTATCCGTGTTAGGTTACAGGAGTGGTACTCAGTTAACTGATACCGTTCATTTTTATTTAGCAGATTATAGAGCAGCTGGAACAACCAACGATTATATTGTAAAAAACTGGCAATACGTAAACTGCATTTCTTTAGGGCAAGTAGATAGCATTAAGTTTGAAATGACGTCAAGCGACACGTCTGGAATTTATTTAAACACACCTGCATTTTTTTCTATGGATAATTTTGTAACTCAAAGCACTGTCGGCGTTGAGGAATTGTCAAATGCCACAAACCTATCTCTATTTCCAAATCCCGCTAATCAATATGCTATTTTAAATTATGAATCAAATTTAGTTACTGAATTAAATGTCACCATTTCTGATATTACTGGAAAGGAAATTCAACACCAATCCACTCAAACAAGTGTTGGAAATAATACTTTAAATTTAAATATTGAAGCCTTAGAATCTGGGGTATATTTTGTGTCCATCCGCGACAGCAAAAACTCTAAAAATATTAAACTAATTAAACTTTAATAAAAAACACCTCTAAATCGCTTATAAATTAAGGATTTAGAGGCTTTTAAAACTTAGCCCAATTAAAATTTCTTTTCGTAAATTTAGCATTCGAAAATAAGCTCTAGTAAAATGAAAAACGTAGCAAAAATACTAATAACGTTAAGTATGATGTTATCATGCATAACTCACGCGCAAGTAACTGAATCCTTCGAATCATACACTTTAACTCCAAATTTCTTTTATCAAGATAATAACGGAACAGATTGGAGGCCAAGTGCAACAAAACCTATGACCTTTGAATATGGATGGAAAAATAGCGCATGGACATCAGGCTCGGTTTATACCAATATTCAAGACACTATAGATATTACTGTTTCAAATATATATGCTTGCGCTAGCTACACAGCTTATGATGGCAGTAACTATGCTACCGTAAAAGACAGTGCAATGATTTATTTAGAAAACACTCCCACATTTTTAAACAAAGTTTCCGGTTTTTTTATCACTAACACCACTTTTGTAAAAAATGCAGTTAAAAATGGTACAGCTAGCAGTCGTAAATTTGGCGACACAACAGGAACAGGATGGGGCGGTTTAGTTGCACAAGGTACTTATCCAGATTGGCTAAAATTAATCGTCATTGGTTACCATAACGGAATACAAAATCCAAATTATGTAGAATTTTACTTGGCAGATTACAGGCCCGCAGGAACAATCAACGATTATGTTGTTTCCGATTGGCGATATGTAAATTGCATTGCTGTTGGGTTTGTTGATAGTCTGCAACTAATTCTAAGTTCGTCTGATATTAATAGTGCATACAAAATGAGGACGCCTGGTTATTTCAGTATTGATCGTTTTACTACTACCAATAACGTAGGCATAAACGAATTAGAAAACATTGTAAATATTACTTTATCTCCAAATCCTACGAGTCAAAACTTAAATCTAAACTATTCAACTATTTCCGAATCAGAATTAAGTATTGATGTGTATGATATCTCGGGTAAAAAAGTTATTTCAAATCAACCAGATCAAAATCATGTAGGACCACACCAGCTTATTCTGAACACAGAGACATTAGAAGCAGGGATTTATTTTGTGAATGTATCAAATGGAATTTCATCTAAGACAATAAAATTTATTAAATTGTAAATTGAAAATTTATTATGCCATATGTATTCTTTTGGTTGTTTGTTCTTGTGTAAAAGATAAACCACAAGAACCAGTAAAGACAGCTGTTAGCATAAATGCCGACTCAAAAGTTTTAGTTGTTAATGAAGGAAATTATGGCTGGGGAGTTGGTACCATTTCATTATATGATCCAAGTTCAGGTGCAGTTATAGATAAGTACGACCAGCAACAAAATAATGGTTCTACATTAGGTAATGTGTGTCAAAGTATTGCCAAATTCAACAATCACTATTATATCGTCATCAATAATTCCAATAAAATTGTTGTAGTTAATTCAACGGATTTTGTAAAAACAGCTACCATCTCTGGTTTTAATTCACCTCAATATATTTTACCTATCACTTATAACAAAGCGTACGTCAGTGATTTATACGCTAATTCTGTTCAAGTTGTTGATTTAAATACAAACTCCATAACTGCCTCAATTCCTTGTATTGCTGGGACAGAAAGAATGGCTTTAATATATAACAAAGCATTTATAACCAATAGCAATTCAAACTACTGTTATGTAGTTAATACTGCAACGGATATGATTACAGATAGTATTAACATTGGCCCTGGAGGTTCTAGCATTGAGATAGATAAAAACGCAAAAGTATGGGTACTAGCTAGTGGAAATTCAACAACAGCTCAAGCTGGAAAATTGGTTCGCTTTAACCCTATCACCTTACAAATTGAACAAAGTTTAAGTTTTAATACTGGAGATAGTCCTTATAAATTATGTGCTAATAAAACTCACGACACTCTCTATTTTTTAAATAACGGAGTGTATCAATTTCCTATTGCCTCGAATACATTACCTACAAATCCTATAATTAATCAAGGTTCTAAATTATATTACGGTTTAGGGGTCAATCCAAAAGACTATAGTATATATGTTGCCGATGCTATTGATTATGTTCAAAAATCAAAAGTAGAAATATACAAACCAAACGGAACCTTCATTACCAACTTTAATGCAGGCATTATTTCAAACGGTTTTATGTTTGAATAGCTAGATTCTATTATCTTTGCTTAAATGCAAGCTCATTTACATATTATTTCTTTTGATATACCCTACCCTGCAAATTATGGTGGTGCAATTGATGTATTTCATAAAATAAGATGTTTACATGCTCAAGGTATTAAAATTATTCTGCATTGCTTTGAATATGGCGATAGAAAGAAATCTGCCGAATTAGAAGCATTATGCGAGAAAGTATATTACTATAAACGTAATACCTCTTTCTTAAATCAATTATCAGTATTACCATTTAATGTAAAATCTAGAATTAACGTTGAACTCAAACATAATTTATTAAAAGATAATTATCCTATTTTGTTTGAAGTACTACATACCTGTTATTTATTAAATGATCCTGATTTAAAAAATAGAAAAAAAATATTCAGACATAGTAATATCGAACATGATTACTTTTTAGAATTAGCTAAAGGCGAAAAATCATTTTTCAAAAAAATATATTTACAGATAGAAGCTTGGAAATTAAAGCGCTTTGAAAAACAGATCACAAATGCTAATTGTATTTTATCTGTATCTGAAGCGGACTTAGTTTATTTCAAAAAAGAATATCCAAATACTCCTTCTGTTTATTTACCAAGTTTTCATGACTTTGATGAATTAAAATATAAACCAGGAAAAGGGAATTACATTTTGTACCACGGTAATTTATCTATTTCCGAAAATTACAATGCTGCTTTATGGCTTATTGAAAACGTATTTTCTAAAATAACTCATTCTATAATTATTGCAGGCTTAAATCCGCCGCAACATTTAGTAGAAATGATTCGAAAACATGCAAACATTTCTTTAAAGCAAAATTGCTCGGAACCAGAAATGCAAACATTGATTGAAGACGCTCAAATTCATTGTCTTTACACCGAACAAGGAACGGGATTGAAACTAAAATTACTAAATGTATTATATTCTGGAAGATTTGTGATTGCCAATACAGCTATGTTAAATGGAACTCAATTAGCTAAAGCTTGTCATATTGCAAACTTTCCTGAAGAATATATCCATGAAATCAATGTATTGTTTTCAAAGGAATTTACTTTAGAAGAAATCGAGATGAGAAAAAAAATAATTTCTCCTATGGATAATGCAGAGAAAACAAAAACACTCATAGGCTTGATTTAATCTATTTATACAAAGCCATCATCTCTTTTAAAATAGCATTCACCTTTTTAATAGGAATATCTTTGTGTGCATCTATCAAGAAGATTTTCATTCTGGCTCGCTTCTCAATAATCAAATCAGGATTTTTCATACTTGCACCTTCAACAATACCTAAATACGGCTGTCCGTATTTTTTGTGAACCCACAAATAGCAAATCATTTTTCCTTTATAACAAAAAAATGGCATACCGTATTTTAAAGCTTCAGTTATGTCAGAATCAAAATCTAAAATATGTTGACGCAAAAAAGTTAAACAACTTTTAATTGGTTCCTCTTTTTGTAAATAATAATTATCTAAAGGATTAAGCATGAATTACTTTATAATGCTGCTTTAGCTTCCGCAATCACATTTTTTGTATTTCCAACAAACACTTTTTTGCCAATAAAAATAACAGGACGTTTTAAAAAGGTGTATTCTTCCAAAATAAAATTCCTGTAATCCGTTTCTGTCAATTGCTTTGAAGCTAAGCCCAATTCTTTGTATTTACGGGCAATACGACTAAATAAAGCTTCATAACTACCAACTACTTTTTTCATTTCTTCTAATTGAGCTGGCGTTATTTTTTCCGTTTTGATGTCTTGAAACACAAATCCTTTTTCTTTTAATTCTAATTCAGAAATAATTCGTTTGCAAGTATCGCAACTTGAGAGGTAGTATATTTTATTCATAGCATATTTCATTTAACCGCAGAAACGCAAAGTGTTTGCGCAAGGCATGCAGAGTTTTTGATCATAAATATAAAAAAAGAGATGCACAAAACGTACATCTCTTTTATCTCTTTAGTCAAAAAGTCTCTTCAGTCTCTTAACCTAACATTTTCAAGAAATCAATTTCTTTTGGTGTTAAGAATCTGTGCTTTCCTCTTGGTAAATCTTTTTTAGTTAAACCTGCAAACACAACTCTATCTAATTTCATAACTTCATATCCTAAATGTTCGAATAAACGACGAACAATACGGTTACGTCCGCTATGAATTTCTACTCCTAATTCTGATTTGCCTTCGCCAACATATTCAATAGCATCTGGTTTAATTGGTCCATCGGCTAATTCAACACCTTCTGATAAAGTTCTAAAATCTTCAGAAGTAATACGTTTATCTAAAACAACGTGATATACTTTACGTACATTAAATTTTGGATGCGTTAACTTAGCCGTTAAATCCCCATCATTTGTAAATAATAAAACACCTGTTGTATTTCTATCTAATCTTCCAACCGGGTACAAACGCTCTTTGCAAGCTTTACGAATTAATTCCATCACTGTTTTACGCTCCTCTGGATCATCCATTGTAGTAATGTAATCTTTTGGTTTGTTCAGTAATAAATATTTTTTCACTTCATTTTTAATTGGCACACCACCATATGTAACAACGTCAGTTGGATTTACTTTGTAACCCATCTCAGTTACAATCTTTCCATTAACCGTTACTACACCAGTTGCAATTAAAACATCTGCTTCTCTACGAGAACAAATACCTGCGTTTGCCACATAACGATTTAAACGCACTGCATCATCACTTACTCCTTTTTGATCAGAAGTTTTTGATGGACCAGCTTTTTTAGATTTTTCTACAACACGTTGTGTTTTAGATAATCTTGGTTCATAAGGCTTATCAAATGATTTTTTATCATCATATGATTTTCTTGGCTTATCAAAATCACCACCTTCACGTTTTGCATAAGGTTTTCTTTCTCCATCACCATAACTCTTCCGAGGTTTATCAAAATCTCCACCCTCACGTTTCACGAATGGTTTTCTTTCTCCATCACCAAAACTTCTACGAGGTCTGTCGCTATCTTCTCTTTTTGTATATGAACGTTTTTCTCCGTCACCGTAACTTTTACGTGGACCAGCACTTTCATATTTTCCATCTTCACGTTTTACAAATGGCTTTCTTTCGCCATCTCCAAAACTTTTACGAGGTCCATCGCTATCATCTCTTTTTGTATATGAACGTTTTTCTCCACCACCAAAGCCACCGCTTGATTTAGATTTAAAACTTCCATCTTGACGTTTACCGTAAGCTCTTTTTTCACCGGAAAATGATTTTTCAGAATCTCCATATGATTTACGTGGCCCGTCGCTATCTTCTCTTTTAGTATAAGGACGTTTTTCAGAAGAATCTCCTGAAGTACGAGGACGTTTTGGTTTATCGGAACTTGAAAAAGATTTTCTTTTATTAAAATCTGATGAGCCTCCTTTTGAAAACGTTTTTCTAGGCCCTTGACTATCTCTACTCATGTATTGTATTTTTTTGCAAATGTACGTAAAATATAGTGATTAGTGGCTAGTGTTTAGGGATTAGTGACAAATAAGTACTGAATATGCCAAGATTTTAAATCAAAATAGTACATTTGCGCCATGTCAGATATAGCCTATAAAAAAGCACTTACTCAGTATTTAGAGGGGTTTGTGAGCGAAAGACGATTAGGAAGATTGAAGGAAGTGTTGGAAGAGAGAACCAATCATATTACCTTGGTTTTAGAAGATGTTTACCAAACTCACAATTTTAGTGCAGTTTTACGAAGTGCCGATATTTTTGGAATTCAAACTACCAATTTTATTGAAAATCGCAACAAATATAAGATTAGCGAAGATGTGTCGATGGGCTCTACACAATGGTTAACACTCAATCGCTTTCAACATCATCCAAATAATACCGTGGCATGTTTAACTGATTTAAAAGCAAAAGGGTATAAAATTGTAGCTACTTCTCTTCACAAAAACAGCGTTACTTTAAAAGATATAGATATCTCGAAACCCACAGCAGTTGTGTTTGGCACTGAATTAACCGGAATTAGCAAAGATGTGGAAGACATGGCTGATGAATTTGTAAAATTACCCATGTATGGCTTTACAGAAAGCTTTAACATTAGTGTTTGCGCGGCTTTGGTAATGTATGAATTGAGGCAAAAACTACAAAATGAAGTTCCAAATTATCAATTAAATTCTTCTGAAAAAGAAGAAATTTACATTGAATGGTTAAAATCATCTATTAGAAAACATGATTTAATTATTAAGGAATTTGATGCAAAATATGCTCAAAACAGCTAAAACTAACGCTTGATTTTTTGGAGAAAAACTGTATATTTGGATGATGGAATTTTCTGCAGCTCAAATAGCAGCCTTATTAGGCGGAACGGTAGAAGGGAATGAAAACACAACAGTTTCTAACCTTTCAAAAATTGAAGAAGGTGTTGCCGGCACTTTATCATTTTTAGCAAATCCTAAATACACTAATTATATATACGATACAAACGCTAGCGTTGTTATCGTAAACAAGACTTTAACGCTTGAAAGACCTGTAAAAGAAGGTTGTACCTTAATTCGTGTAGAAGATTCTTACGCAAGTTTTGCTACTTTATTGGAAATGTATAACCAGTTTAAAGGTAATAAAGTTGGCATTGAACAGCCTTCTTTTGTCGGAGAAAAGTCAACTTATGGAACAGATTGCTACATAGGAGCTTTTGCTTACATTGGCAATAATGTGAAAATTGGTGATAACACAAAGATTTATCCTCATGTGTATATTGGTGACAATTGTACCATTGGGGATAACACCACATTATTTTCGGGAGTAAAAGTATACCACGAATGCAAAATAGGAAATAACGTGGTGGTGCATTCAAGTACGGTGATTGGTAGTGATGGTTTTGGATTTGCTCCACAAGATGGAAAAGAATTTGCGAAAGTACCTCAAATTGGTAACGTAGTCATTGAAGATAATATTGAAATTGGCTCTAACTGCTCAATTGACAGAGCCACACTAGGTTCTACCATTTTACGTAAAGGTGTAAAGTTAGACAACTTAGTGCAAATAGCGCACAATGTTGAAGTTGGGGAGAACACTGTAATTGCAGGATTATCTGGTGTTGCAGGCTCTACTAAAGTTGGTAAAAATGTAATGATAGCAGCGCAAGTTGGTATTGTTGGGCACATTAAAATTGCGAATGGCGTTAAGATTGCTGGGCAAGCAGGAGTTGGTTCATCTATTGAAAAAGAAAATGAAATCGTTCAAGGTTCACCATCATTCCCATTAGGTGATTTTAGAAGAAGTTATGTGCTTTTTAGAAGCTTACCAAAATTGAACGACAGAATAAAAGATATTGAGAAAAAATTGGGCAATTAGTCGATATGACAATGAGTCAATTTAAAAAATAAATTATTAATACTAAAACAGACATTAACTAATTACCTAATTAGCTAATTGACTAATTAAAATTATGAGTGATAAACAAAGAACCATCGACAAAGCTGTTTCCATTACAGGTAAAGGCTTACACACAGGAGCACCTGTTACATTAACATTTAATCCAGCACCAGAAAATCATTGGTACAAATTTCAACGAATGGATGTGGAAGGGCAACCTACTATTGATGCAGATTGTGATTTAGTGGTTGACACTTCTCGTGGAACAACTTTGGAACAAAACGGAGCACGCGTTCATACAACCGAGCATGTGCTGGCTGCTTTGGTAGGAATGGGAATTGACAACTGCTTAATTCAAGTAACTGGTCCCGAAATGCCTATCATGGATGGAAGTTCATTAAAATTTATTGAAGCATTAGAAACAGTTGGTATTGTTGAGCAAGAAGCTTTTCGTGATTACTATGAGTTAACAGAAAATTTGACTTATGAAGATCCTATCAAAAAAGTAGAAATGCTTGCTGTACCTCAAGATGAATTTAGAGTAACCGTAATGGTAGATTACGGCAGCGAGGTATTAGGGACGCAACATGCAGGAATGTACAATATTGGTGAGTTTAAGAAAGAAATTGCACCATGCCGTACCTTTGTGTTTTTAAGAGAATTGGAAGCATTAATATCGCACAATTTAATTAAAGGTGGCGATTTAGATAATGCCATTGTGTTAGTAGATAGCGAATTACCAGAAGATAAATTAGATCATTTGCGTAAAGTGTTTAATAAGCCAGATGTTGAAGTAAAAGGCAGAGGTGTATTAAATAATACAAAGCTTCGTTTTTTCAACGAACCTGCTCGTCACAAATTGTTAGATATCGTTGGTGATTTAGCCCTAGTTGGAAAACCAATGAAAATACATGTATTAGCGGCTCGTCCAGGACATGCAGGTAATGTTGACTTTGCTAAAAAATTAAAAGCATTAGCTAAAATTCAAAAAGCAGAAAGAGATTATCCGAAAATTGACATGAACAAGCCTCCATTAATGAATACGATGGATATCATGAAACTATTACCGCACCGTCAGCCGATGATGCTTGTAGACAAAATCATGGAGCTTTCGGAACAACATGTAATCGGCATCAAAAATGTAACTTTAAACGAAGAATTTTTCAAAGGTCATTTTCCAGATAATCCAGTAATGCCAGGCGTTTTAATTATTGAAGCGATGGCTCAATGTGGAGGTGTTTTAGTTTTAAAAACAGTTCCAGATCCTGAGAATTATTTAACTTATTTCATTAAAATTGATAATGTAAAGTTTAAACAAAAAGTAATTCCTGGTGATACATTGGTGTTTAGTTTACACTTAGTAACGCCTATTCGTCGTGGCATTTGCCATATGCGAGGAACTGCTTATGTAAATAACAAACCAGTAATGGAAGGTGAAATGATGGCGCAGATTGTTAAGGTTAAAGGACATGATGTGAAAACACCTGAAGCTCAATTAACATAAAATGTTTACATGTTTTTTGTTTGATGTTTTTTTGGATAAATGCTCAAACACTAAACAAGCAAACACTATACAGATAAACAACAAAGATTTATGATTTCACCTCTTGCAAACATTAGTCCCAAAGCTAAAATAGGTAACAATGTAACTATTGAAGCATTTGCAACCATTTATGAAGATGTTGAGATTGGCGACAATACGCATATTCATCCAAATGCCATTATTTATCCTGACACCATTATAGGAAGTGGTTGCCAAATTTTTCCGGGA
>ERZ724524.2809-NODE-2809-length-11182-cov-5.939247_pt1 | contig 11182 bp, 6 predicted proteins | sample MGYA00376057_ERZ724524 | MGnify/ENA primary metagenome ERZ724524 (study PRJEB28724, sample SAMN07190888) | wastewater metagenome | isolation source: influent of sewage treatment plant in Hong Hong | place: USA: Christiansburg, Virginia | collected 2016-03-01 ...
AGCCTGGTATGACAAAAGGCCGTACGGTAAAAATTACGGCGGATGTCATGGCGGTCGATCTCGAAAAAAACGCGATAAGCTTGCGTGGACCAAAACGTACGGTTGATATGGTGGTTGAGGATCCGGCGCTGTTGAAAGAAGTCAAGGTCGGTGATCAGATTGAAGTAACTTACATGGAAGTAACTGTAATTTCTGTTAAATCCGGCAAAGCAGCCAAATCTGGTGCGACTAAATAAAGGAAATCAACATGAAAAAATTAGGCATGGTACTAGCTGGCTGGTTGCTGGCGATGGGGCTGGCGTTTGCTCAGGTCAATATCAATACCGCCACCAAGGATGAACTGGATGGTCTGAAGGGTATTGGCCCGACCAAAGCGCAGGCGATTGTTGATTTCCGCAAGAAAAACGGACCGTTCAAATCGGTCGATGATTTGCAGAACGTGCCTGGCATCGGCCCGGCAACGCTCAAAGATTTGCGGAGCAATGTATCTGTATCGGGGGCTTCGCGCCCTGTTCTTGAGGCGCCTGCAGCGCGTAAAGCTGAACCGGTAGCCAAGAAGTCAGAAGCTGCCGCACCCGCCATGCCGAAGGCTGCGGCTCCAGTCAGTGCCGCACCGGCAAAGCCGGCTATGCCTGCGCCAGCCGCTCCGGCAGTGGTTACGGAAGCCAAACCGGCTGCTCCTGTCGCACCCGCCAAGCCAGCCGCACCGAGCATGGCGAAGCCCACTGTCAGCACGCCAGCCGCCCCTGCGGCCCCGGTTGCTGCGCCGGCAAAACCGGCGATGCCTTCATTTGCGCCCGCCAAGCCGGCGACTCCCGCAGCGCCAGCGCTACCGGGCAAAGTCCCGGCTGAAGCAAAAGCGGCGGCATCTGCTGTCCCCGCTGCGCCGGCCCGTCCCGCTCAGCCGGCTCAGCCCGCCCGCCCGGCCGCTTACTGATACCCGGCATTTGAATCGTCCGCTGATTCTCTGCGCGACCGCGCGCCTCGCCCAGACATTACGCGGCGCGGCGCCGGACGGCGTGCAGGTTTGGCAGACGCCACCTGCTCTGACGCTGGCGCAGTGGCTGGCCCAATTGGCCGACGAGGCCTTGCTTTGTGGCCTGGCCAGCTTGCCGCAAGCACTTGACCCCTTCGCCGAACGCCTGCTCTGGGAGCAGGTGATCTCGGCCGCAATGACGCCTGGCGATTCCCCTCTGTTTGATATACAGGGCATGGCGGCCTCGGCTGGCGAAGCGCATGCCCTGATGCGGCAATGGAATTTGACCTTTGCCGGTGAAAGTTGTAGTGATGAAACCCGGCTTTTTCTTATCTGGCAAAGCGAATTTCTGCGGCGTTGCCAGGCAGGGCAATGGGTCGATTTGCTTGGTCAGCAATTGACCGTAATTGGCCTGATTGAGTGCGGTCAACTGCAAATTCCGCTCGAAATTCAGTTCGCTGGTTTTGACCGTGATAGCCCGCTCGAAACCCGTCTCAAGAAAGCCTTGCGCCAGCGCGGCGTGGCGGTTTCTGATTTGCCAACCGGTTTGCGTGTGGTCTGCAATGACGTGCAAGTGCAGGCCTACACCGATCCGCAGGCCGAATGTGAGGCGTTGGCCGAATGGGTGGCTGAGCGTCTGGCGGCCAACCCGGCGCAGCGGCTGGGCGTGGTTGTGCCGGATCTCGCCGGTGCCCGTGATCGCCTTGCCTTTGCGTTGGAGGACAAGCTGCATCCGGCGCTGATTCGCCCGGCAGCTGCCGAGGTATCGCGCAGTTTCAATCTTTCCTTGGGGCGCCCGCTGGTTGATCAGTTGGTGGTTCAGACGGCGCTGGAATTGCTGGCCCTGGCAACAAGCGGCAAGGTTGAGCAGGGGCGCCTCGGCGCCTTGCTCAATTCACCCTGTTGGTCTGCCGGCGTTAGTGAGGCTGATGGCCGGGCGCAGCTTGATGCGGCGATGCGCAGCGAACTGAGTTACTTCACGCGAATTCCCAACCTGTTGCGCCTGGGTAATCGATTGGCGGAAAGCGAGCAAGTTTGTTGTGCGCAAACCCTGGCCGATCTGACTGCCTTGCAGGCCGCCGCCGAGGCAACGGGGGGGCGCAAGCGTTCGCTGGCTGATTGGGCGACACATTTTCGTGAGTGGCTCAAAGCGGCGGCTTGGCCAGGTGAGCGCAGCTTGTCCAGCCATGAATTCCAAGCGCGCCGTGCCTTTCTGGAAACGCTCGATAGTTTGGCGGCACTTGATGCCGTACTCGGCAAAGTCTCGCAACAAGAGGCTTGGCGTCGCCTTTCCCAGCTTTGCCGGCAGCGCGTATTCCAGCCCGAGACACGTGGCCAGCCGTCAATTCAGGTGCTCGGTGTGCTCGAAAGCGCCGGCCTGAGTTTTGATGCGCTTTGGGTCATGGGCGTTAGTGATGATGTCTGGCCACCGGCGCCGCGTCCAAATCCTTTATTGCCACCTGAATTGTTGCGCGCCGAGGATGTCGCGCATGCCAGCGCCGAGGTCGAACTCGATTTTGCCAATCGGGTTCAGACACGGTTGTTACGTTCGGCGCCGCAAATCATTTTTTCCCATGCGCGTGGCGATGGCGCACGCTTGTTGCGGGCCAGCCCTTTGCTGGCCGGCATCAGCCTGAGCGATGGTGCCGCGCCCAAGCCGAATAGCCTGGCCTGGCAGATGGCTGAGGCGGCAGCTGCCACCGGGTCGGAAATGGAAGGCGTGGCTGATGCACTGGCACCGGCCGTCGCCGAGGGGGAAAAAGTCTCAGGCGGCACCTGGCTACTGCGCGCCCAGGCGATTTGCCCGGCTTGGGGTTATTTCCAGTTTCGTCTTGGTGCGGAAGCCATTGAGCAAGCGGTTGAAGGGCTTGATCCTCGCGCCCGAGGAACCTTGGTGCATGGTGCGCTGGAGGCGTTCTGGCGAGAAACCAAGGATAGTGAAACCCTGCATGCTTACTCCGAATCGGGCTTGCAGCAAGCGATCAACGCGGCCGTGGCACAGGCCATCGCCGATTTCGAGCAGCAACGTCATCAGCCTTTGCCGGTACGCTTCCGGCAGCTTGAAAACAGCCGGCTGGAGCGCCTGCTCGGCCTTTGGCTGGCGCTGGAGAAGCAGCGTGAGGTTGCATTCTCGGTAGTCGCCTGTGAGCAGGAGGCGATGGTCGAGATCGAAAAAATTCGCGTCAAAATGTTCGTTGACCGTATCGATCAGCTGGCCGACGGACGGCGGGTAATCATCGATTACAAAACCGGTGCGACGATAGATACCAAAAACTGGGCAAGCGAACGAATTACCGAGCCGCAGCTGCCTATTTACGCCGCGCTTGCTTCGCCCGAGCCGGTTGCCGCCGTTGTCTTCGCCAAGGTGCTGGCCGACAAGCCGGCCTTTTCGGGGATTGCCGAACAAACCGATTTACTGCCCGGTGTGCGAGCGCTGGGTGATGCCCGGGAGAAACGTTTTGACCCGGAGCTTTTCACCGATTGGCCGGCGCTGATCGAGCATTGGCATGATCGCCTGCATGCCGTCGCACTTGAGGTGCGCGAAGGGGTGGCCGGCGTCATGGTGGCTGACTCCAGCGCATTGCTCTATTGCCCGGTCCTGCCCTTATTGCGCCTGGCCGAACGCCAACGCTTGCTAAGCCAGCAGGAGAACGAGCAATGAGCGCCAGCGATCCGCTACAGGAAGATAGCCGCGCCCGCCTGCGCGCGCTTGATCTCGCTTCATTCATTGTTGAAGCGCCGGCTGGTGCCGGTAAAACCGAGCTGCTGACGCAGCGTTATCTGCGTCTGCTGGCGGTGGTCAAAAATCCCGAAGAAGTCCTGGCGCTGACTTTTACCAACAAGGCAGCGACCGAGATGCGCGATCGCATTTTGGGCAGCCTGAGTGCCGCAAAATTGCCGGCCTTGCCTGACATCGCTCAGCACAAACTGCAAACGCGCCAACTGGCCTGTGCCGTGCTGGCGCACGATAGCGATCTAGGTTGGGGTTTGCTCGAACATCCCGGTCGGCTGCGCATCACAACGCTCGATGCGCTGTGCGCCAGTCTGGCGCGCCAAATGCCCTACCTCAGCCGTTTCGGCACCCAGCCACGCGTTACCGATGCGGCCGATGCCTATTACCAGACAGCGGCGCGGCGCACGCTGGAAATGGTTGAAGACGGCACCGAAAGCGCCGACGTGGTGGCTGCCGCCCTGAGTTTCATGGATAACAACGCCGGTCGCCTTGAGCGCCTGATGGTTTCCCTGCTGGCCCTCCGCGACCAATGGGTGCGTCACGCCGGGCGAATCAGCGACAGCGGCTTGCGCGAAGAAGTGGAAGCTGGATTTGCCGAGTTACTGGCGCGTGATCTGGCCGATTTGAGCGATCTGCTGACCCCTGCATTGCAGGCGGCGCTGATGCCGCCTTTGCGCTTTGCCGCGACAAATCAGCCGACCGCGTTGCTTGATTGGGAAACGCCACTGCAAGCCAGTCTTGACGATTTGCCGCGTTGGCAGGCGCTGGCCGGTTTGCTGCTGACCGGCACCGGCAACTGGCGCAAGAGCTACACCAAGGCACAGGGTTTTCCCGCCGACAAAGTGGGCAAGCCGTTCAAGGAAGCCTTGGCTGAGGCGCTGATCGAGATCCATGCCGTACCCGGGCTGGAGAGTGCGCTAGCAGCTTGCCTATGCTTGCCATCCCAAAAATTAAGCGATGAAGAGTGGTCGACCGTAACAACTTTCTCGCATTTGCTGCGCCTGGCGGCTGGCCAGCTCTGGCTGGCCTTTCAGGAAGGTGGTGAGGTCGATTTCATCGAAATTGCCGCGCGTGCCTCTTTGGCGCTGGGTGAGGACGAAGCGCCGACCGATCTGGCGCAGGCGCTGGATTACCGGATTTCCCATCTGTTGGTCGATGAATTTCAGGACACCAGCCCGGTGCAGGTGGAACTGCTGGAGCAACTGACGCGCGGTTGGTTGCCGGACGATGGGCGTACGCTGTTTGTGGTGGGCGACCCGATGCAGTCGATCTATCGTTTCCGCAAGGCTGATGTCGGGCTTTTTCTGCGCGTGCGGCAACGTGGCATTGGCGACATTGACCTTGAAAACCTGCGTTTGTATCGCAATAACCGCTCCTATCCGGCGATAGTGGATTGGGTTAACGCCACGTTTCCCAATATTTTTCCCATTGCCGACAATCCGCAGCGTGGCGCGGTCTGCTACACGCCTTCGCTGGCGACGCGTGGTGCGCGGGACGATAGCGCCGCGCAATTGCACCCGGTTATCGTCGAAGACATGGATCTGGCAGCAACGGCTGAAGCGGAAAAGCTGTTGCAGATCATTCTCGACACCCGGCGTGCCTATCCGGACGAAAGCATTGCCGTGCTGGTCCGGGCGCGCAGCCATTTGACGGCGCTGGTGTCAACTTTGCGCCGCGTTGCCCCGCAGGAGCGTTTTCAGGCGGTTGAAATTGAAGGCCTGGCCGACCGCCAGCACATTCAGGACTTGATCATTCTGGCCTGCGCGCTGCTCCATCGCGCCGACCGGGTGAATTGGCTGGCCTTGTTGCGTGCGCCCTGGTGTGGCCTGCAACTCGCTGACCTGCATGCGCTGTGCGCTGATGATCACGCCAGCACCATTTGGCAGTTGATGCAGGATGAAGGGCGGCTCGCGCGCTTGAGCGTCGATGGCCGGCAGCGCCTGTTGCATGTACGAGCCATACTTGCTGAAGCGCTTGCCCAACGTGGGCGCCAGCATCTGCGGCGCTGGGTTGAAGGTGTCTGGCTGATGTTGGGTGGGCCGCGTTGTCTTGAGTCGCCAGCGCAGCTATCCGATGTCGCCGCTTTCTTTGCGCTGATGGACGAATTGGTCAGCACCGGCAGGCTGACTCCGGAGAACCTGCAAGCCGAGACCGCCAGTCTGTATGCGCCGCCTGATCCGCTGGCTGGAATCGGCTTGCAGATGATGACCATCCACAAATCCAAGGGGCTCGAATTCGATACGGTCATCGTCCCCGGCCTGCACCGTGATACAGGTGGCAACGAGAGCAGTTTGCTGCGTTGGGATCAGGTCGTGCTGGCCGATGGTCGCGAACATTTGCTGGTTGCCCCAATCAAGTCGCGCACCGCCAGCGATGCTGCGCCGACCGCCTATGATTATCTGCGTCGCCTCGAAGATGGGCGCAGTGCGCACGAGGATGAGCGCCTGCTTTACGTGGCGGCTACACGGGCGGTGCGCAACCTGCATCTGGTCGGCGTCGCACTGGCCGATGAGACCAAGGATGATGGCCTGAAAGCACCGGCCAGTGGCACGTTGCTTGATTTGCTGTGGGCCAATACGGCGGCGGCAGCTTTTCGCTCCGCACTTGACGCCGGGTTGCTCGCAGAGTCTCGGCAGACGACGCTGGATGCAGCCAGTTTCGTGCCTGACTTGCTGCGCTTGCGGGCGCCTGCATTGAACGATATTTTCATCAATAGCGAGGTCAAAGTCCCTGCCGCCAGTAACGACAATCTGTCGGAAGAAAGTGAAAGCCGGATTGAAGCGGCGGTCGGCACGCTCGTCCACCGCGCGCTTGAACTGATCGCCCGCGATGGCCTTGCGGCCTGGTCAATCGAGCGCATCACCAGTTTGCAGCCTGCGTATCAGCGCTGGCTGCAGCAGCAAGGGCAGCCGCTTGCCGAGGCGGTGAATGGTGCGCAGCAAGTGGTTGCGGCCTTGTGCGTCACCTTGAATTCCACTGCCGGACAATGGGTGCTCGGTCAGCAGCAGGAAGCGGCGGCAGAAGCGGCGTGGTCCAGCCAGGGTGAAGATGTTACCCCCCAAGGGGACTTCCTGCGGGGCGCGGTCAACCACGTAATTGACCGGATTTTTGTGGTCGCTGGCGAGCGCTGGATCGTCGACTACAAAACGGTACAGCAACCCGTAAATGCGTCGGCGGATTTTCTGGAGCAACGCGCCGAAAGCTATCGGCCACAACTAGCCCGATATGCAAGCCTGTTTGCCGATGCCGGCTTGCCGTTACGGTTGGCCATTTTTTACCCGGTGCAGGGCGTACTGATCGAGTTGCGTTGATCTGTTGTCGGTTTGCGCTCGGTCACAGTCGAGCTGACTGAGTGGGCTATACTGGCCCCAGATCAATGACCTTTTGCATACATGTCCGCAGGGCTCCTCCGGTTTATTTGCTGTTTGTTGCTGCCATTCTGGCTGCTCACGGGCACGGCTGGGGCTGAAACACAAGCACTCAGAGTCGCTGTGCTGGAAAACTCGCCACCCATGTCATACCGCGATGGCAGCGGCAAATTGACTGGCTTCAGTGCTGAAATCATCCGCGCTGTTTGCGAAGAAATGCGTGCGCGATGTGAATTACAGGTCTCGACACTGGATCGTGTTATGGAGTCGCTGGTGTACGACGAGATTGATATCGCCGCCGTCAGCCTGCTCGATACACCGGAGCGACGGAACAAGATTCTGCTTGCCAAACCTTATTTCCGCTCACTTTCCCTGTGGTTTGCCGGTCCCGGCATTTTGCCCGGTTATCCTGGTATTCGCGTTGCTGTCGTCAAAGGCTCGGCACAGGAGCGCTATGCCGTTCAGCAAAACTGGCTGATTGTTGGCGTGCCAACCAATGGCCAGCTTGGCGAACCCTTGTCGGCTGGCGTGGCCCAGGCGGCAATCATCCCGATGAGTACTGCGCTGAATTTGCAAAAAGACAAGTCATTCCAGCAATTGAAACTGGAATCGACGGTCATGCAAGCCCCGGAACTGACCGGCCAGGCTTCTTTTGGCATCAATCCGCGCAAGCCGGAACTCAAACAGGCGGTTGATGAGGCACTTGAACGGATCAAGCGCAACGGCGTGTACGACCGGATCAATTCGCAATTTTTGCCGTTCAGGATTAACTGATGCTGGTGCGATTGATTACGCTCGGACTTGCCTTGTTGGTTGCGGTCGGGGTGCAGGCAAGAGAGCTGCGGGTGGCCCTGGGTGCGCAGGATGCAATTCAGCTGCATTCATCGGTTGGCATGGCCAGGCCTCAACCTGGCGGGCTTTCCGGTTTCAACGAAGCATTGGCACGTGAAATCTGTCGCCGGGTAGCTGCCCGTTGCGTGATTTCCTCCATGACTTTTGCTGAAATTTTGCCGGGGGTCGAGGCAGGGCAGTTTGATCTTGGTTTTGGCAATTATCTACGCACGCCTGAGCGCGAAAAACGTGTCGCATTCAGTGAACCCATCTGGCGCTCTTCCTCACGCCTGGTGGCCAAGCCGCAAGTTGCTCAGGATCTGGCGCGTAGGATCAAGCAGGAAGTGACACTCGACACCTTACGTGGTGTACGAGTTGCAGCGATTGAGGGAACTCAGCAGCATGTATATCTCCGGCGTGTTGCCGAGGAGCAGGCGCTGTCGGTTGTGCCGTTCAAAACAATGGGTGAATCTCTGGCTGGGCTGAAACAGAATCGTGTCGATTTTTCTCTTCTGCCCATGCTCAGCGCTTTTGCTCAGTTTGCCACTGAGGCACCGGGCAGTTTCGAGTTTGTTGGGCCACCGGTCGTGGATCGAGGCTTGGGCGGAACAGTGCACATCGCCATTCCCTCGCAGAAGGAGGATGTGCTGTTGGTGGTCAATCAGGCAATTTTGGCGATGCGGGCGGATGGCACCTACCAGCGTATCGTCCGGCAGTTTTTCCCATTTAGTTTAGATTGAATAGATTTTGTCCAATTCTGCGATTATCCGTTTTCGAGCCAGTCGGGCATTTGTCCTGCTTGCTGCCGGATTTGCCTTGCTCTTTGGTTTGCTGGTCGCACTATTGGCACGTGATCAGCAACTGGTGTTGGAGGCGACTGAGCGGCTGCAGCAGCAAACCGTTCCGGAAATCATTCGTTATCAACGCCTGGCAAGAAATCTGGAGCAATTGCGCCAGGAGGGTGAGCGGATTTTTGCCGCCAATTCCCCAGAGGCTCGCCAGCAGGCAGTATTTGTCGTTACCTTGGTTGCCAGTCATCCCAGTGTTATAGAACACCCGCAATCGGCAGCGCTGGCCCGCGAAACCGAGCGCTTTCTGGTCGATATCAATCGTCAGGCCAACGAAAATCCGGTAACACTGAAAGACAAATATCAGGATTGGGTCGCACTGGCCGGCCGGCTTAGCCTGCAAGTCGATGATGTGGCAATGCAGGGCGTCAATCTGACGACGGCCGATCTGGGTAACGTGGCGCGCTTGATGCAGACTGCCCGCGTCAAACTGATTGGTGCGCTGGTGCTGGTCGCTGCTTTCCTGTTGTTGCTCGGTTATCTGTTGCGCCAGTACCTGATTCGACCGTTGCAAAAAATAGATCGCCAGCTATCGGACTTGAGTCTGGATCGCCCGGAGCCAGAGTATCCGGTGACGCCAATTGCCGAAATCTTCTCCATTGAGGAGGCCAGCAAACGTTTTCATGCCTCGCTTGTCGAAAATGAGCTCGCGCGGCATGAACTGGAGAAACTGGCCCATCGTGACGGGCTGACCGGCCTGATCAACCGGCGTTATTTCATGCTTCGTGCCGAGTCTGAACTGTTGCGAGCGCATCGCTATGAACGCTCGGTTACTGTCGGCATGGCCGATCTGGATTTCTTCAAGCGCATTAACGACACTTACGGTCATGCTGCCGGTGATGTGGTGCTCAAGACATTTGCCCAGATGTTGCTCGACAGTGTGCGCCAGACGGATCTTGTCTGTCGCTACGGCGGCGAGGAATTTGCCTTCGTTTTTCCCGAGAGCACGGTTGATGAGGCTCGAATGCTGGCTGAGCGTTTTCGTCAGCGTTTCGCAGAGTACGACATTCGCCTGCCTGATGGTGGGCTGGTTCGTGTCACGCTCAGCATCGGTCTGGCCGATGCCAGTCGTTGTCTGCTGGAAGAGGCTTTACGCCATGCCGATGATGCCCTTTATGAAGCCAAACATCAGGGGCGCAACCGGGTGATTGTTGCGTAAGAAGATCAATTTTCACGCGCTGTTTAGCGGTTTGGTCACAAATCCCACACTAAATACTCGGCTTTAGTCGAGTAAACTACCGAGCTATTCAATACGCCGGTAATCGAAAATGAAGTTCCTGCAATCACTCAATGGCCGCCCATTACGCGTTTGGGGGCTGGCTGCGCTGGTCGCCTGGCTGATCTTTCAGGTCACGCGCCTGGCGTTGCTCGGTCATTCGGTGATGCTCAGCGAACAGGCCCCGGCTGGTTTGCTCGGCGGCGTCGCCATGGGCATGCTGCGCGATCTGCCGGTGGTTCTTATGCTCGCCTGGCCGTGGGCAATGTTTGAATTGATCTTCAAACGCAAATGGGCGGATCGCCTGCGCTGGCCGCTGTGGACCATTTATGTTTTCACCCTGATTTTTGTCGGCGTTTCTGAAGGCGTTTTCTGGGATGAATTCAGCGTCCGCTTCAACTTCATTGCCGTCGATTACCTGGTCTTTACGACGGAAGTGATTGGCAATATTCGCGAATCCTATCCGGTCGGCAAAATTATTGCTGCACTGGCGGTCGTCACCTTGCTTATCGTTTGGGCCATGCGCCGCCCGCTGCGTAGTGCCGTGGCCGCCGAGTCTGGTCGTGCCGGTCAATTCGCTTGGGCACTTGGCCTGATGCTGGCGGTTTGTTTTATCGGCTACAAACTGCCCTTGCCGGAGTTCTTTACCAATTCCTTTGCCAACGAGCTGGCCGATAACGGCTGGCGCAGCTTCATTGCCGCTGCGCGTCAGAACAAGCTTGATTACCGTCAGTTTTATGCCACTCGCCCGGATACCGAGGTGATGGCCGATCTGCAACGCCTTTCCGGACATGGCCAGGTTTCCGCCAGTAATACCGGGCTGCAAAAGGCCAGCCATGTGCCGACCAAACAGCCGAATGTGGTCATCATCATGATGGAAAGCATGTCCGCTGAATACATGGAAACCTTCGGCAACAAGCAAGGCATTACCCCCAGCCTTGATCGCCTGGCCAAAGAAGGCCTACTGTTTACGCGGCTTTACGCCACCGGCACCCGTACCGTACGCGGCCTTGAGGCCTTGTCTGCCGCACTGCCGCCGCAGCCGGGCGCGGCTGTCGTGCGCTGGCCGAACATCACCAATCTGAACACGCTGGGCAGCACCCTGGCGGCACGGGGCTGGGAGCCGAATTTCATTTATGGCGGTTATGGCATGTTCGACAACATGAACAGCTATTTTGAATCGCAGGCCTACAAGGTGACTGACCGCAA